>Ga0114931_10003984_pt1 | contig 18538 bp, 12 predicted proteins | sample 2SBtaG_FD_89579 | JGI IMG/M metagenome (GOLD analysis project Ga0114931, IMG submission 89579) | Deep subsurface microbial communities from Kolumbo volcano to uncover new lineages of life (NeLLi) - 2SBTROV14_V59a metaG | ecosystem: Environmental > Aquatic > Marine > Volcanic | place: Kolumbo...
AAGAGTTACTCCACAATTCGCTTAATGTGTGCGCCGAGCTTTTGCAATTTGCCTTCCAGATTCTCATAGCCGCGATCGATCTGACGGATGTTGTAGATCGTACTTTTGCCCCGGGCGCACAATGCGGCGATAATCAACGCCATACCGGCGCGAATATCCGGACTTTGCATTTCGGTTCCATAAAGCACAGAAGGGCCGACAACAACGACGCGATGCGGATCACACAGGACAATCCGGGCTCCCATGGAAACGAGATAGTCGACGAAAAACATGCGGCCATCGTACATTTTTTCAAACATGAGAACCGTACCGTCTGCTTGTGTAGCCGCAACGATCATGATGCTCATCAAATCGGTTGGGAAAGAAGGCCAGGTGCCGTCATCTATTTTAGGAACGTCACCGGCAAAATCCGGTTTAACCTGCATCTTTTGTCCGGCAGGAACAAAAACTTCATTTTCGCGCACTTGGTATTCAATTCCTAATTTGCGATAGGTAGAATGAATAATTCTCAAATCTTCGGCATGAACATTTTTTATTGTGATTTCGGAATTGGTTACCGCAGCGAGGACGATATAGCCGCCGATTTCCAAGTAATCCGGGCCAATCGTATGCTCGGTTCCGGAAAGTTTTTCCACGCCGTTGATATGCAGCGTATTCGTATCGACGCCGGAAATTTTAGCGCCCATTGCGTTCAGCATATTGGCCAGTCCGCTTACATGCGGCTCGCAAGCGGCATTGCGCAGAATTGTTTCACCTGCGGCCAGCGTGGCAGCCATTAAAACATTTTCCGTTGCCGTTACAGATTGCTCCCAAGGAACAGATCGACACCGCTTAGTTTTGACCTTTTAAAAAGATAATTTTTATCTATTTCCGCCACCTGAACGCCCAACTTTTTAAAAGCCATAAAATGGTCGTCCAGTCTACGGCGGCCAATGACATCACCTCCCGGTGGCGGCAGCACAACATGCTCAAATCGGGTGATCAGCGGACCGGCGAGCAAAATCGCAGCCCGCAATGTGCGCGATTTTTTTTCATCCAGTTCCGCGTGACGAATATTTTTGCAGCATATTTCTAAATCATTCTGTGATATTGCTCTGACATCGGCCCCGAGGCTTTTGATGATGTCCAGCATCATTTGCACGTCACCGATTTGCGGTACGTTTCGCAAAACGACGGGTTCATCGGTCAAAAGGCAGGCAGCGATGGCGGGGAGCGCTTCGTTTTTGTTGCCGGAGATCGTAACGGAGCCGCGGAGCGAATGTCCGCCTTCTATGACAAATTTTTCCATTTTAGCCTTTCTGTTTGATACCGCAAAAATACAAAAACTTTAATAATTTCACCATTAAAAAAAAGCGTCATGAACGGCGGCGGCAGCCTGGGCTGTTTCCTCATTCTTTATAAGAATTTTAAGATAAAATTCGTCTGATGCAACAGCATCAAACTTGAATCGTTTTTCCAGGATTGCAAAAAACTTTTCAGCAGGGGGAGAGCCGATGCCGACGCCGGTGCCGATGAGTGTGAGAATTGAAAAGTCACTCTCCCGCCTTATTTTAACGCTTTTTTGCAGAATATTGCTAACCGTTTCAGCGTCAGCTTTTGAAACACCGATGACAGCCCGGCCACCGGCAAACTGCCATACCTTGCAATGAAGTCTTTCCCGCGACAGGGTGTGCACAAGTTTTGCTCCATCTTCATTTTCCATTTCAGCCCGAATAATGTCCAGATCATTATCAACGACGACACCGGTGACAAATCCTTTCGCCATACTCTCATCGGTCACGATAGTACCGATTTCCCCTGTAAAGGATGAGCCAAGCGACAATTTGACATTGTGCTGCCGGGCAAACTCGACTGCGGTTTTGTGGAGAACTTGCGCCCCGGATGATGCCAGTGCTAGAGCCTGGTCGAAATCCAGTCGCTCAATTCTTTTTGCGGTTGGGATTTTGTTGGGATCGGCGGTATAAATGCCGTCAACATCGGACATGATTTCGCACGCCTCTGCATTCAGTGCCGCGGCCAAAGCGACGGCTGTGGTGTCCGAGCCCCCTCTGCCCAGCGTAGTGATTTCCTTGTTCACCGAAACGCCCTGGAATCCGGCGACAATGACAATTTTCCCCTGCTCCAGTGCCTGGCGTAGACGATGTCCTTTTACTTCCAGTATTTGTGCCTGGGTGTGATTATCGTCGGTAATGATTCCCACCTGGCTGCCTGTATAACTGACGGCGTGTCCCTTGCCGGTAGCGTTTATGGCCATCGCAAGGAGGGAGATGGAAACTCTTTCTCCGACAGACAGGAGCATATCCATCTCCCGGCGATCGGGATTGGGACTGACCTGGTGCGCCAGATCAATAAAATGATCCGTCGTCTTTCCCATCGCAGAGACGACAACGACCAAATCATAGTCTTCCTCTTTTTTTGCCACAATGTTGCGCGCCACTTTTTGGATCATTCCGGGGTTTGCCAGTGAAGAACCGCCATATTTTTGCACAATGATGGGTTTTGATGTGTTGGGCTTTTGCGTCATTTCAAGATGCTACTTTTGATTTTGTATTTCTGCGAGTTCGGCAAACAGTTTTTTAAAATGTGTCCCTCTTTCCTCAAAATTACGATATTGATCCGTTGAGGCACAGGCAGGCGACAAAAGAATAACATCCCCCTGTTCTGCAGCTTTGCGTGCTTCCCGAAAAGCGCTTTCAAGATCATCAACCTTTGTTGCCGCATTCCCGCCATCAAATTTCAGATCGCGGTAAAGCTGTTCCCGGCTTTCACCGAACAGGATTGTTTTTTTAACCCGCTGTTCGATAATACTTGTCAAATGCGAATAGTCCTTTTCTTTTGCATGACCACCGGCTAAAAGTATAACCGGTTGTGAAAAGCTCTGCAATGCTTTTTCGGTCGCATCGCTGTTGGTGGCTTTGGAGTCGTTATAATATTTCACGCCATCAAGCGTGCCGACAAATTCGATCCTGTGTTCAACGGGCTGAAACTGCACAATACTTTTGCGGATATTTTCAATCGGGACTTTGACACAAAGTGCTGCAGCGACTGCGGCGCTTACATTTGAATAATTGTGTTCACCGACGAGATTGAGTTGATTCAGTTTAACAATTTCAATTAAATTTCCGTTTTGATGAAATATTCGCTCCCGATCGTAGAATACATTATTTTTCCCGTACGCGTTTTTGCCAAAAGAAACGAATTGAGAGTGCGACCGGAGAACCGAGGAAGCAACAGCAGCGTCGTCGGCATTGTATACAATATAATCGTCTTTTTTCTGGTTTGCAAAAATTTTGCATTTTGCATCAACATAAGCGCGGAAAGAATGGTGCCGGTCCAGATGATCGGGGGTAAAATTTAAAAGAACAGCCACATGCGGATGGAAGGTTTGAATATGTTCAAGCTGAAAACTGGATAGTTCCAACACAGCGAAATCATCGGAAGTTAGCTTGTCAGCCTTATCCGAAAATGGAATGCCTATATTTCCACCGACAAAAGCATTTGGATATTTTGTTTTCAGAATTTCGCCAATCAGACTTGTCGTTGTTGTTTTGCCGTTTGATCCCGTGATGCCGATGATGGGCGCTTTACAAAACCAGGAAGCCACTTCGATTTCGCTGTAAATTGGAATTTTGTTTTTTTGGGCAACCTGTATGACAGGTACGGAATTGGGTATGCCGGGACTGACAACAATGAAATCAGCACTCAGGATTTTGTCGGGAGAATGTTTCCCCGTTTCAAAGCGAATATTCTTTTTGCCTAGTTTTTCCGCAGCCTCACTTACCCTGTTTTCCTGATTCATTTCCGAAACAAAAACGGAAAAATCATGACGATGCAAAAGCATGGCAGCGCTAATACCGCTTTTCCCCATTCCCATAACGACGACATTCATTTTTTCTTTCATCGGAAAAGGGAGTTTATAGTTTTGCACGAATATCTTCAAGCACCTCAATCAAGCGAGGCTTGTTCTTTGCGGAAATGGGTAACAGCGGCAAACGCATTTCATCTTCCATCCAACCCAAATATGCAGCGGCTGATTTGACCGGCGTTGGATTTGTCTCGCAAAATATTACATCATAAAACGGCGTCAGCAGTTCGTTGATTGACGTTGCCTTTTCAACGTCGCCGTTTATAAAAGAATTATAGAGCGCGACCATGGGTTCGGGAAAAATGTTGGAAGCGACGGAAATAATCCCCTTCATGCCGTACGAAAGGCCGTTAAAAAATGTTTTATCATCGCCGGACAAAACGGTGAGCCGGGGAGCAAGTTTCAAAATTTCCGTTATTCTTTCCATCTTGCCGGTCGCTTCTTTTACATGTGTAACATTCTTCTTTTCGGCCAAACGGGCGATTGTTTCGGGTAACAAATCCGCTACTGTTCTTCCCGGAACATTATAAAGAAAAATCGGTATCGGAGAGACAGCATCGGCAATGGATGCAAAATGTTGGTAAAGACCTTCCTGGGTCGGTTTATTGTAATAAGGCACAACAATGAGCAAGCCGTCCACGTTTTGTGCCACGGCCATTTCGCTCGTTGCAATGGACGCTGCTGTATTGTTACTACCGGTCCCGGCAATGATGGCAATCCTGCCATCCGCCTGCTCCACGGCAAACCGAAACAACTGTTTTTTTTCATCTTTCGACAATGTGGGAGATTCTCCGGTTGTACCGGAAACAATCAAAGCTGAAATACCCGCATCGATCTGGCGGGCGATGTGCTGTTCCAGGGCATCCCAATCAATATTTCCGTTTTTGAAAGGAGTTACAATGGCCGTCATTATACCGTCTTTCATAGTATTTCCTTTATTGGGGTTAAAAAAATTTTTAAAAAGCCATTTTGTTGGCTAAAAATTTTGAAATAGAATCAAGCGAACTCGGCAACAAAAACCGGGTGTTCAACTGAAAAAATATTGCGATTGCGCCTAAAAAGATATACACAAAAAAAGAAAAGCGCAAGGATTTTTAAACATTTGTATCCAGAATAAAAAAAAGCCCCGCTTTGTTTAAATAAAACGGGGCCGGATTTTCATTGTATTTTACAACTATTTTGGAGGGGTTAGTGCCGGTCGCATTTTTTCAAGCTTTTTGTTTTCATCTGTCTGTTGCTGGCCTTCGAGAATCTTTCTCAATCTTTCCAGTTCGCGCTCGGCTTTGCGTCGCTCATTTTTAATTCTGTCCAATTCTTCTTCGGCAGATTCTGTTTCCCGACGCTCTTTGATAATCTGTTCAAAAAGTTCCCTGCGCGATTGTGCTTTTTGCATGAGAATGTCACGTTCTTTTAAATGGAAAATAGAGGTTGGCAGTAAAACAAACTTGGCGCCGACATTCATTCGCCAGGTGCTGTAATTGGGCAGACCTGCCGGTGCTCTTCTCGGACCTATTGTTTCATCTTTGTCCGCAGACAGTCGATAGTCTCCGGAGACAAAAAAACTGAACCATCGGTACGGTTTGTATGTAACGTTGGCGTCGAGGTAAAGGTAGTTTTCTCTGCTCGCAGCGGCAAGTGGAGGACGCTGCAACCAAACGTTACCCCACCATTCTAAACCGTAATCAAAGCTTTCGGTCGGAATCGTTAAAGCAAGTGAATAAATCCCTTCCTGGGAAGGTGAGAGAACCTGGCTCTCGGCAGCGAACGCTTTATCATCAGTCAACATTTGGCCTACATCGTTGTGATGAATATACCCAACGTTAAGGTGCATGTTGAAAGAATCTTCAGGATAAAGCGGATCATAAGCATAGCTTACGAGTCCTGTAAATCCAAACTCGGTCTTACCGGCTGTATAGTCTTCCCACATGACATTATGCGCATCGCCTGTGGGAAAACGCGCATTGAGCTCAAGGCCGTATTTTAATGAGCTGGCTTTTGAGCCGAATGAACCGATCTTTAATGCTAAAAAAGTATCCCACGGGTACGAATCAAATGCGCCCTGGTTCAGGTCCTGGTAAGCAACGGGAGAAAGAGTGAGATCAAAATGTTTCCCCAATCCATAATTCAAAGCGACAAGACCCTGGACATCCCACACAGTAAAGGCATGGGTCAGGTTGTCGGTGCCGGATTTTGTTTCACGAACTTTTCCCCAAAAACGGGTATGCGTTAAAACAGAAAGTCTTCCTGTTTCCGTAACCCAGGCCGCTCTGGTATGCGGAGAACCCTTTCCACCATTTGTCACCACGGCCCCGGAATTCCCAACGATCAGGAATAATAATGTAGCTACCAAAATTGGCCTAATTGCTTTCATATCCCAACCTCCAAGTGAAAGTACAATTACATATAATAGGTTTAAATCTAATATTTTTTAATAAATTGTCAAGATAAATATTTTACTGTAAAACAAATTTTTGCCAATGTGATTCGCTACCGGAATTTAAACTGGGACCTCGTATGTCAATGCGCCATTGATAGGCCTTGCCGGGTACCAGTTTTCTGATTTTTGCTTTTCCATCCCAATTGAATTGCGCTTGTTCTTCCAGCGTTTCATAAGACGGCATGATTTTGCTCATCCAGATCAGGCTATCGTCTTGCGCATCGAACAGCTTGAGAATGTACATTTCCGGCGAATAATCGTAGAATTGCCAATGAAACAAAAGATGTTCTTCGGAGGAAACGAGCAAATTAAAGGCTTTGGCAATGAGCATATAATCTACGGTATCAGATGGCTCGCTCCAGGTGCCATTTTCATCTACCCCCTTGATGAAATAAAAATACCTGACATTAAATACAATGTTTTTCTCATCGATGTAAAGACTATCTGCTTCCCCCAAATCTGCTGTTAATGAAAAAGTTTCATCTTCCTGAGATTTTTTGTACAATCTGTAACCATGAAATATAGCATTCAATTCCCATTGAATTTGAATCGCGTTATTGTCAGGAATAGCATCAATACCTTTTTCCGTCAAAACTGTATCAGGTGGAGACGATAGTATTACAGGCGCATCCGGAATGGGTACAGGATTTTCTGCATTTTTATTACAATTGGATAAAAATAAAATATCCAAAAGAAAGAGGGAAAAAATACATTTTAAGGACTGACTCATAGTGTTGATTATAAAATAATTGTGCAACTTATTCTGTTCAAATTTTCAAACGCTGAAACAACAAAGGCATAATCAACCGAAAGCTTCCAGAATCGCAGCCCCATGCCCGCCGTAAGCCCCGTCTTTTTTTTACCTAATCTCACAGCCAGGTTTTTGACTACAAATTCTGTACCAAAAAGGTTCTCACTTGTATATTTGTGATGATGCGTCCAGAACAGTTTCAATTTTGCATTTAGAAACTCTAATTTTTGTTCGTAAGATGCACCCCACAAAGAGGTTCGGTGAATCCGATCTTCATGTTTTGTATCCCAAATAATGGCAGTCTGCGAAATGTCGGTCATGGAAAAGCCAAAACTAAAATCACCCAAACGGCGCTGATTGAGAAGCGTCCCTAAATTAAAACGCAACATCGTGCCAATGTCAATACCTATGCCGGACGCTGATGACTTGTAAAGTCTTTGCCGAATCATTTTGACGTTCATTCCAAACGCTGTTTCAACCGGTAAATCCACAAACAACCAGCCGAGAGAAACCTTTTTACGGGCACATTTTGCGAAAGAAAAATAAAAAGCATCTTCCAAATCCCGAAAAGTGCCCAGAGCTACACCGTCCGGCCGAAGAGTGACATCATTATATCTTTCTGAAAACGAATCTCCGCGCAGGTCCGGGTAAAGGGGGATATCATCAACAGTAAACCGCGTCCAGTTGAGAGCTACGGTTCCTCCTCCGGGTAACGGGAAGGCAAAACCCAAATAGTTGTAATTCGCCAGCGGTGATCGCAGACTGCCGAAACTGGGGGCATACATCAGGTTAAGGGTGGGTCGCGCCAGGAAGGCGAGCGATGCCGGATTATAATAAAACACATCGCCGTTGCCGCGCATCGCTGCGGAAGCACCCGCAAGACCAATTGGTCTCGCCCCAATGCCCAGTTCCAATGATGCACCGGCATAGCGCCCGCCAGCAAAGATAACAGAAACCTGCAAAACAATAAGCAGTGATATGAAAAGGATTCTTTTCAAGGCTCGAAATCCTCGTGCGTTTTCATTTTAATTTAGCTATTTTGCCAATAACGGTTTTCGACTCACCATCCGAATTTGCTTTCATTTGGTAGAAATAAACGCCGTTCGCGACTTCCCAACCATCCTTGTCCGTTCCGTCCCACAGCATTTCATGATAATCGGCGCTGAAAGGATTGGGGTCATCCCCTGCCATTCGCGGATCAAGTTCCCGGATCAGACGCCCGGAAGCTGTGTAAATTCTTATCGACAATTTATCACAGGGACGCATCAGGAGATAAGCAAAAGTTGTTTCCTTTTTGAACGGATTGGGATAGTTCCCGAGCATACGAATGTCAAGATGCTTTGATACTTTGAAAGTCATGGCCTCTGCTTCAAGAGCATTGCCGCTGCAATCACGCGCTTTGAGCGATAAAATATGCTCGCCAGGTGTAAACTCTGGATTTATTTCGAGCATGATATGATTACCATTTTGCAATGAATCAGGCAGCCCAAGTTCGGATGGTGTTAGATTTTTCCCATCAAGGGATAGAAAAAGATTTTCCCCCGATATGTCAATTCCATTATAATCCTGCAATACAATAGAAATCTTTGGATGGGTACCAATATATTTTCCTTCAATGTACGGCTGACTGTTTACGGCCAGTTCAAAAGTTGGTGGCTCTGCGTCATGCGATTGCATAATCGCTATTTTACCCAATTCATTCAAATTTGCCTGCCACGTTCCATTCTCGCGGGAACCGGCAAGTTTGCTCCATTTGCGTGTCCCGGCGTTGAAACGAAAAAGGCCCGGCATTTCATTTCCCGCGGCGACGGAATCAGGCGTGGTTACAAAAATGGACAGTGGATTTTGCAGTCTATTTTCATTTACAGCGAAAGAAAGCTGATAGAAAGGCGTGTTTTCGATCCATTTAAAATCAGGCTGTTCAAAGATGGAAACTTGATTCATTGTCTGAATTTTTAAGACAGCCAGATCGGGCATTGCATCGGACGGCAAGGTGAGCGCAAGATGAGCATCAAAGTGAAGCGTATCCACCTTTTGCTTGTTAATAACAATTCCTTGTCCCGGGATAAAATTGAAGGCATTGATATTTACTTTGTTTTGCATGCGATTATTTGATCTGTCGGAATCATTTAAAAGATTGTCGGGATCGATTGTAATTTGAATTTGCTTTTGTCCTGGCATGTCCGAAAAGGGAACAGTCGCCGAGCAGGTTGAATAGGCCGCGACACTGACCGTATCCCTGCCGATTTCGATCCCATGATTCGCTGTAGAATCAAACTGTTCAAAAAGAACCGGAACACCATCAGCTTCCCGGTCTCCCAGGTTATTTATAACAACGGCAAGTTGAACATTTCTCTCTCCACCCAGTGTCAATGACTTTGGTTTCAAAGCAAGGTCAATTCCCTTTTGCAGATAATACCGGTAGGTCTTGCTTTTTTGCACCGATCCGTTTTCGAGTTGAACGTAAAATATAAATGGAATATCCAAACCCGCCCACGATTTTTTTACCCCCTTTTCCGTTTTGAACCACTGGTTTTTGACACCCGTTAACGCCAAAGAATCGCCGGCGAAATTGCACCAGATATTTTTCAGCGGAAGATCATAACTTATCTTTGTCCAAAGGTAGAGGCTGTCCTCATCGGCAAGCATCACTTTGACAGAGTCAAAAGAGACGGCAGACAAAGAAAATGCAGTTGCTCCATGAACCCGATCAATTCCCAATTCGCTTTCTCCGTAAAGTTGCAGGTATCCGCTTAGAGTAGAAATATTTTTCGGAATCATTACAGTAGCGCTTATTTTCCCATCATCTATGGCAAATTCTTTTTCAGACAAAACGACCCGATTACTGTCGAGAATTTTCACAGTTGTCCGGCCTTTTGTAAAAGGAAATTGGCATTCAAATCCTGCTTTATTGCCCGCGTGAGACAAGGCATTCGACAAATGAATTTTTACTGCCTGATTCGGTAAAACAAGCTTTGTCGCCGGGTCGCCCAAAAGATGGTACTGATTAATTTCCGAAATAACTTGCGGATAATTATAGTTTGAATAATAGAGGATTTTCCCGGCATCCACAATTTCTCCAAGCGTTGCATCCGGATGCTGACACATATATTTTAGAATTTCTCTTTGCAAATAATATCCATTTTGAATCCAGCCGACGCCGCTCGCGCCAAGCATAGCCATGGTGCCCGAGTCTTCAGAAAACAACAGTGCATCCGACAAAGAGTTTTGACTCGGGGATTCGAACGCACCGGTAAAACAGGTCATGCTAAGAATGAATGGATATTTTCCCTGGTTATAAATCCGAGTTGCATCATCCAGGCGAAGCAGGCCGTTATCAGCCCAAATAGCGCCACCGCCGTGACCGTGAAAAGTCATCACTGCGCATCCCTGAGAAAAATAGTCTAAAAGATCAGCAGTACCGCCGAAAAAGGGATCATTGTCTGATTTCGTATCTTTGAGCGTAAAAAGCCATTTGGTATCGACCTTGGGTGGAAGAGATTGTGTCAGAGCAAGAGCTTGATCCCGAAAAACACCACCATTTCCTCCGATAAGTAAAATTCGATTTTTCCAGTTTCCGGATTCGGGATTCGTTTCGTAATCAATAATTTTTCTCAATAATATCTCAAGATCATTTTGATCCCGTACCGGCAAGCGGCCAATGTGTACATCGGGAATTTCATCATCGCCGTCCAACAGAGCATACCAAAGGTCGCTTGCAGCGGCGCCGAATTTGATCGTCTGACGCATGAATACCGGGATCAAATCCAGTGTATCTTTTGCGGCTGTATTTCTGCGATAACAGCCGTCACCAACGAAAAGGACATATTGAAGTTTGGGAGATTGCCAATGACTTTGCGCATATTTTAGAAAATTCTTGATCGCATACGGACTTTCATGGCCAAAGGAAAATTCATTATAAATATCCTGCACATTAATTTTCAGTACCTTGTGCCCCTGGCTCTGTCGTAATTCCACAAGTTTATCCAGGGTCGGGTCATCATAAAACCGTGGATGAGAAATAATGATGTAATCTGCGACGTTTTCTTGACTGTGCAAATTGCTTGCATTGGATTGCAAGATTTTAAAAGGCTTCTTTTTGGCGGAAGGTGCAAGGGCGACATATTCAGTTTTCCTGGAAGAAACCTGATCCTGAAAACTGATCTGCAAAGATGTGAAATTGTTGAGGTCGGCCGTTTCTTCAATGGTTCCGCCGACGATTTTGCTTTGGCCAATTTTATAGACCTGAATATTTTTATCGGTAAAACCATCAATTTTAAAAATGAACTGCCCGCGATTATAGCCCGGCGGAATTGTAAATTTAATAAAATTCTTTTCCGCCCTGTAAAGACGAGGATATGTAATATCGAACCAGTTCAGCATGACGATATCATAATCATTTGAATGAGCATTATTAATAACGGTGAGAACGTTTATCCCGTCAATCAAATCCGCAGCGACAACCTGACTTTTGTTTGTCGTTTGCAAATCTTTATAATTCTGCATTTTCCAATTGCCGGAAAAAAGATAGCTGTCATTGAGATATACAGAGACATCATGTTCGATGGAATCTACTTTTGTGCGCCCGGACATCATCACACGCGCATGAACCTGGAGCGGCACCTGCTGATCAGGGTGATGCAGTTCGAACGGGTAATCATGCTTTCGCCCCGGACTGATGCCTCCGTCAAAAAACCAGAAATCACGCAGGGAATCTATGGGGAGTGAACTCAGGCGATCATAGTACGAGTTTTTCTCAACATGAACCGTTTCATAAAAAGAATAGGGTCGAATATAATGCTGCATTTCAGATTTTATAATCTGACCCTGCTCGATTCCCATCCACTGACCTTTGGGTCCTCCCCAAGAAAGCCAGTAGATATTTGTTGCAGAAAAGGGGTCCTGGTACATGTCGGGTGCTTTCTGCTGAAAAGTCTGTTTAAAAGTTTCTCCCCAGAACTCGAAAAAATCATTTTCATTAAATTGACCGTCCTCCCATCCGCTGACAAAAATGGGCACGTCCCGGCCATTTGCCGTCAGCTTTAAGGTGCGAAAATCAATATCAAGCAAAGAAATGCCCGCATTGCGGAGATCGTTTCCGGTGATGTGATAAAAGCCGTCTTCAATGACAAGTATTTTCCATTTGGAATCATTTTGAATTCGTTTCCCGAGGCTGGGTTGAGCGGGCTGCCGGGCTTTGGTTTTCACTGTCGATGTTGCACCGATATTTTTTATAAAATTGATCTCGGATTGAGGAATCGGGGTGCTTGATTGGCTTGTATTCAAAGTCCGAATTTCAACCAGTAAATCCGTATGAATGACCAATTCGCCGGAGTTTTTGTCATAAAAATAGGGATGCACCTCGGCATTCCAGAGATAATTTCCTTCATATTGACCCAGATAGCGCAAATGAACAATTTCTTCGGGAGAACTAATGTTTGTATTCAGTGTAGAGGAAGGAATGGGATTTGATTCCGATAAAAGCGAATCCGGGCCGATCAGCTTATCATAAAAAGGAAGGGGCGGCGGAATAGCTATGCGAGATTCCGTGGAAGACAGAATGCGAACGCTTGCCTTGTCCGTGGACAAATGCAAGAGAACAGGTTTGTATGGCAGTTGGTATTCCCCGTTCATTGAAGCAACAGGCCAGTCATTATATCGAATGGCAGAAAAGGTGGTGTCCCTCATTTCAATTTTATCTATTGTCGGCGTATCGGCATGAAGACGAATGCGGAGATATTGCGGCGATTTATTGACAATTTGGAATTCACTGTTGCCCCATGTTCGCATTGGGCTGGTGAGTAAATTTCCCAAAAATAATAATGTTGCCAGAAAGGAGATCATGTGAGCATATTTTTTCAAATAATCACCCTACGTTTCATCCCTGATATTTTTAAAAAGAAGTCCCGTCAGAAGTGCATCCCCGATACCCAATTTCAAAGATAAAAGTATTTTGCAATTGTACAAGGAGTTTTTTTGTAACATCCATGTTTATGACTTTTGTGTCTATCCGGGACGATCAACTTGGCCACCGGGATTACAAGCCGTTTTTCAAACCTTGACTCTTACTGCGAGAAGTTGTATATTTTTTTACAAATAATGAGAAAGATTTTTTACGGGAAAAAATAATGTTCGACGAGATCAGAAATCAGCTTAAAAGTTTTAAAGAACGTTCACAATCGCTCCGGAGGTTTCTTTGAAATAGAAACAAAGGAAAAAGAGATTGCCGGACTTGAGACAAAGACCCGGGCATCAGGATTTTGGGACGATAATGAAAACGCACAAAATGTGATGCGTGAAATAAGTGCCAGAAAAGAATGGGTCGATGCGTGGCACAAAATTGATAAAGAGATTACAGAACTGGATGAGCTTGTCCTTCTCGCCGAAGAGGAAGGCGATGAAGAAATGGAAAATGAGCTTGAGAATGATGCAAAGCAGATAGAAAAGCAGCTTTCCGATCTCGAATTTCGAAAAATGCTCGGAAAACGAGAGGACAGTAAAAATGCCATCCTCACCATCCACCCGGGCGCCGGTGGAACGGAATCTCAGGACTGGGCGCAGATGCTCATGCGAATGTACCTCCGCTGGATCGAACGCCAGGGTTTTAAAAAAGATATCCTTGATTTGCAATCCGGTGATGAGGCAGGAATTAAAAGCGTCTCCATCGAAGTGACGGGAAATTATGCTTACGGCTATTTAAAGGCCGAAGCAGGAGTTCACCGTCTTGTGCGCATTTCTCCCTTCGACGCAAACAAACGCCGCCATACCTCATTTGCCTCCGTTTTTGTTTATCCGGAAATTGATAATGCCATTGAAGTGGATGTGGATGAAAAGGATTTGCGCATCGATACATACCGGGCAAGCGGCGCCGGCGGACAGCATGTCAACAAAACAAGTTCTGCGGTGCGGATTACACACATTCCAACCGGGATTGTTGTCCAGTGCCAAAATGAGCGCTCGCAGCACCGCAACAAAGACGCGGCGATGAAAATTTTGTTGTCCAGATTATATCAGAAAAAGCTGGAAGAAGAACAGGAAAAAATGGCCAAACTGGAGAATAAAAAGCGTGATATTGGCTGGGGAAGTCAGATTCGCTCCTATGTGTTTCATCCGTACAATATGGTCAAAGACCACCGCACAAACCATGAAACAAGCAACACAACAGCGGTCATGGACGGCGAGCTGGATGAATTTATTCACGCTTATTTGATGCAAAGTCAGGAATAAAAAAATGCCAAAAGTGGCAAATTTTAAGTGCCTAAATGATTTACAAGTGCCTTGACTAGCACTACAGCGCAAGATAAACTACTGATGACTATCTTATCCAATCACACTCATTCTGAAAGAATCTTGTTAGATATGCAATGAAATTAAGAAAATACTATTCACAGATTTGTCATTACAAGATTCCTGCTGAATGACACGATGTTTTCGTTATCGTTAAAAATATTTACTGACCGCAATATATCATTTTGAAAGTTGCGCTGTCGTGCTAGTTACTATCGTAATTTAATCGAAAAAATTCAAGATAATGAAGGAGAGTCGGATTGAGGCCGACTGTGGCAGAGGTGGATTTGTCGGCTGTTGCTTTTAATATCGAAAGCATTAAAACGCAAGTCGCACCGGCGGAAATTATGGCCGTAGTGAAGGCCAATGCTTACGGACATGGCGCAGTAGATATCAGCCGGACGGCAATTCAGCACGGAATAAAGTATCTCGGCGTTGCCAGCGTGGAAGAAGGCGTTGAACTGCGAAAGGCCGGTATCGATATTCCGATCCTGGTTTTCAGCGGATTGAGCCTGAACCAGGCATCGCTTTACCTGGAAAATAATCTGGAAGCCACGATTTTTGATGAGATTGGTTTTAAAAACTTGCGGCAAGCCGCACTGGCTGCTCACAAACAGGCCATTGCACATATTAAAATCGACACCGGAATGGGCCGGGTTGGAATTGATTGGCGAAATGCTGTTGAATTTATTGAAAAAATATATACGACCGAGGCCGTTCAAATTAAGGCGATCTATACACATTTTGCCAACTCGGATCATCTTGATAAAAGTTATGCCTTGCTTCAACTTGCCCGCTTCAAACAAGTGCTTGATCGTTTAAAAGAAATGAAAATTGCTATCCCTTTGAAACACGCAGCGAACAGCGGCGCCATATTAGATATCCCGGAATCTTATTTCGATCTTGTCCGTCCCGGTATCACGATTTACGGATATTATCCTTCGAATACGACGCTGGAAAGCATTCCTCTAAAGCCGGTTATGTCATTCAAGTCGCGCGTTCTCTATCTCAAGCATGTCGGCAAAGGTGAAAGTATAAGCTATGACCGAACTTTTTTAGCGTCCAGGGCGACCCGTGTCGCAACGATTCCCGTGGGATATGCGGATGGCTACAGCCGTCTGCTGTCTAACCAAGGGCAGGTTCTTATTCGGGGAGAATTTTTTCCGGTTATTGGCCGTGTAACCATGGATTTGCTGATGGTGGATGTCGGCGAAAAGGATGTTCAGATTGGCGATGAAGTCATACTTTTTGGAAAGCAAGGAGAAAAAGAAATTACGATTCAATCCATTTGCGAAAAATTGAACACCATACCTTATGAAGTATTATGTTCAATTTCACATCGTGTTCCAAGAATTTACAGTCACAGAGAGGATTCATGAGCAACGAAAATTTAGACGACCTGAACGAGGTCATGAAAACAAGACGCTCCAAACTGGAGCAGATCAAAGAATTAAATGTAAATCCCTTTACATATAGCTATGAACGCAGCACAGCCGCACAGGAAATTCTGGACGATTTTGAAAAATTCAAAGAGAAAGAGGTCTCCCTGGCCGGTAGAATTATGTCCCTGAGAAGAATGGGAAAAGCTGCTTTTGCCCACATTATGGATATGACCGCTCGAATTCAAATTTATGTGCGCCGGGATGAGGTGGGTGAACAAAGTTATGCGACATTTAAACTCACGGACATTGGTGATATTGTCGGCGTTAAAGGCAAAGTTCTTAAGACCAAGACAGGGGAAATAACCATACTTGTTTCCCATTTGCAGTTACTGACAAAAAATTTGCGGCCACTTCCCATTGTTAAAGAACGGGAGGAAGAGGGCAAAAAAATAGTTTATGACGCATTTGCCGATACGGAAATGCGCTACCGCCAGCGTTATGTCGATCTGATCGTCAACCGCGACGTGAAAGATATTTTTATCAAGCGTTCGCGCATTATTTCAGCCATGCGTAAATACCTGGATGATCTCGGATATCTCGAGGTTGAAACACCTGTGCTGCAACCGATCTACGGCGGAGCTTCGGCACGTCCTTTTACGACGCACCACAATGCTTTGGATATCACGCTGTATATGCGAATCGCAGACGAGCTTTATCTGAAGCGCCTTATCGTCGGGGGATACGAAGGTGTTTACGAGATCAGCAAAGATTTCCGCAACGAGGGTATTGACCGGACGCATAATCCGGAATTTACTATGATGGAACTTTATGTGGCTTACCAGGATTATAATTTTATGATGAACCTCGTCGAAGATATGATTAATAAAATAGCGATAGAGGTAAACGGTTCTTCCAAAGTAAACTATCAGGGAGAAGAGATCGATTTGACTGCGCCCTGGCCGAGGCTACCCATGTTCGAAGCATTTAAAAAGTACACGGGAATGGATTTATATGGCAAGAGTCGCGATGAACTAATGGCCGCGGCACAAGAACTTCACGTAGAAACAGAATCCTTTTGGGACAGCGGCAAAATACTGGATGAGATTTTTTCAGAAAAAGTCGAACCCAATTTAATCCAGCCGACTTTTATTTGCGATTATCCGGTGGAACTGTCACCGCTTGCCAAGCGCCACCGAAATGACCCGAAACTTGTGGAAAGGTTCGAGCCTTATGTGGCCGGTCGTGAGATTGGCAACGCATTTTCTGAACTGAATGATCCCATTGACCAGCGCCAGCGCTTCGAAGAACAGGTGGCCTTGCGCGAAGCAGGAGATGAAGAAGCACAGATGCTGGATGAAGACTTTTTACGCGCACTGGAATACGGTATGCCGCCGACAGCCGGTCTGGGCATGGGTATCGACCGCCTGGTGATGCTGCTGACGGATTCGCCGTCCATTCGCGACGTCATCTTTTTTCCAACTATGAGACCGGAAAAGTAAACTATGTCCTATGAATTATTTATAGCCCTTCGCTACCTCAAATCCAAACGGAAGACGGGATTTATCTCACTGATCACTTATATTTCCGTGGCCGGTGTTGTTATCGGCGTAGCGGCGTTAATCATTGTATTATCCGTGATGAATGGCTTTGAATCGGAAGTCCGCTCAAGGTTCATCGGCGTGGATGCACATGTCAAGGTCAGGACTTTTCATCATAAAGGTTTGGCAAATTACCAATCCGTGATGAAGCAAATTGAGAATATCCCGCATATTAAAGCCATGTCACCGTACATTGCCAACAAGGGGCTTATCTTATCCAAAGAAGAAACAACCGGATTGCTCATTCGCGGAATAGATCAAAAGTCCGCCATCAATATTAGTGATCTTGGCAAAAACATCAATTTCGGCAAGCTGGAATTGGGGCCGGTAAAAACAGAATCCGGCAGGGAATTGCCGGGCATTGTTCTGGGCTTTCATCTCGCGGATCGTCTGGCCGTCACATTGGGTGATAAAGTAACATTAGCCAGTTTTGCCGGTGTTAAACGATTTGGACAAATGCCCAACATGGCGCAATTCATTGTTACCGGTTATTTTGAAACCGGTCTCTACGAGTTTGATGATAACCTGGTATACATTTCGCTTTCGTCGGCACAGAAGCTTTTCCAGATGGGTGACAACATCTCGGGAATCGGTCTTCGGCTTGACAACTATGAACATGCCGGCGTTGTTGCCGATGAAATCAGAAACCGCCTCGGCTATCCTTATGCTGTGGAAACTTGGTTTGATTTGAATAAAAATCTTTTCGCCTGGATGCAGATCGAAAAATGGGCAGCATTTATTATTTTAAGCCTTATCATCATGGTTGCCGCATTCAACATTGTCAGCACATTGATTATGGTGACAATGGAAAAAACCAAAGACATCGGTATTTTAAAATCCATGGGAGCGACTTCTGCCAGCATCCGCCGAATTTTTACATTCGAGGGATTATTTGTTGGAGTGGTAGGAACGGCTATCGGCAGTGTCATTGGCTATGGCTTGTGCTGGGCGCAGCTAAAATACAAATTTTTTGCATTACCCATGGATGTTTATATCATCAACTGGCTGCCGATTCAGATGAAGTGGACTGATTTTACTATGATAACCGTTGCGTCAATATTCATAACATTTATAGCTTCCGTTTACCCGGCGCATAAAGCGGCAAAGCTTGATCCGGTGGCAGCGATTCGCTATGAATAAAATTAAAGATAATAAGAATGAATAATAATTCTACAATACTTCGCGTTATCGATTTGCACAAATCTTATAAAATGGGCA
>Ga0114931_10003985_pt1 | contig 18538 bp, 16 predicted proteins | sample 2SBtaG_FD_89579 | JGI IMG/M metagenome (GOLD analysis project Ga0114931, IMG submission 89579) | Deep subsurface microbial communities from Kolumbo volcano to uncover new lineages of life (NeLLi) - 2SBTROV14_V59a metaG | ecosystem: Environmental > Aquatic > Marine > Volcanic | place: Kolumbo...
CAACCCCTGATTGCTCCGACGCTGCTTCCCGGTGCTACAAAGGCATACGGACAACTCCTTTGGCGGGACTTCAACCCGCTGGATTGATCGCCGATAACGGCATACGGACACAATACTAATTTCTACAGAAATTAGTATTGTGTCCCCTTTTTATGTAGAAATTAGTATTGTGTCCCCTTTTTATGTCCCCGGCAATGGAATAAATCCACCTCGTGGGCTGTTGTAGGGGAGAACGACGGATTTCGCCTCCGGTTCGAAACATGCAAGAAAAGCTCAAATCTCAGTTAGCCGCGTTAGTCCCACGCCTGCGGCGCTTTGCGCGCGGATTAACCGGGGGCAACCCGGAGAACGCGGACGACCTGGTGCAGGCCGCCTGTGAACGAGCCCTGAGCCGGCTGTACCAGTGGAAGCCGGGCACTCGCTTCGATAGCTGGATGTTTCGGATCCTGCAGACGGTATGGTTGAACGAGCGAGCGGCGATGCGCCGCCGCCCGGCCGGTCCCGCACCTGAAGAACTGGTCGACGAGTTGGCCACGGACGGGTTCAAAACCGAGGTTACCCTGGCGGCGGTGGCGCGCATTTTCCATCACCTTCCGGAAGAACAACGGGCGGTGATCCTGCTCGTGTGCGTGGAAGGTTATGCCTACCGTGAGGCATCCGAAATTCTGGGCGTGCCAATCGGCACCATCATGAGCCGGCTCTCCCGGGGACGGCTTGCCCTTGCCGAACGCCTCCACCGAACACCGCGTGCGAAAGTCGGCAACGTGGTTTCACTCAAAGGGGTGGATCAATGACAGACACCGATGACAATACGCTGGTCGCATACGCCGACGGCGAACTCGACGCGGAAAGTGCCCGCGAGGTAGAACGCCTACTGCGCAAAGACACCGTAGCGCGAGAACGTGTCGCCCGGTTGCGCGAATCCGCGGCGCTCCTTCGAGCCGCCCTGAACAAGCCGATCCACGAAAGCGTGCCTCCCCGTTTGAGTCAACTCCTGGAATCCAAGCAACCTGTATCGTTCCATTTCGAACGCTGGGCCGCCGCGATCCTGATCGCGGTCACGTCGGCTGTCGGGGGCGGTTACTTCGCGCGCTGGTCCGGACAGCAAAATGTGCCCGCCGTCGCGGCCCACGCAGAGGACGCCGGGGACCAAGCCGTGATCGCGGACGTTGCCTCCTATCACCATCTCTATGCGGCGAAAGAAGAGTATCTCGTCGAATCCCCCCCCGAGGACTTGACACGGATCCAAAGTTGGTCGCGCGAGCATCTGCACCGCCGGATCCGGGTACCCGATCTGACAAAGTTCGGGTACCGATTCAGGGGTAGCCGGCTCCTGGTTGCGGCCGGGCGAGCGGTATCACAGCTCGTCTATCTGGCACCGGACCGGGCGCCCCTGGCCGTGTGCGTGACCCTTGGAGATGCCGCCAACAGCTCGCCCCGCACGAGATTTTCGCAAGGGCTGACCCTGCTGTCCTGGAAGCACGACGGCTATCTCTACATCGTAATCGGCAACGAAGGGGAGGCCGTCACCAGTGAGATCGGCCGCAGCGTGGCAGCCGCTTTGAGCTAGACAGGCTCCGTTGCCGCCAAATTTTCCCCATCGCAGGCCGGCCCGTTCCGCGCCGGCCGATGGATCCTGAACGCTGACGATTCAACACCAACGGTGACCTGAAGTCACGTCCGTAAGCGAGTCGAGCAGCACCGATTCCCACCGCCGCAGTTAAAGGAGAAACGAAGAATGAGGACCCACCACACCGATAGCGCGAAGAACAGCATAGGCCGACCGACTTGGGCCGTGACGGGAACGGCCCTAGCACTCGCCACCCTGTCCTCGGCCGCGGTATTCGCACAGGCAGCTTTCGATCCGGCGATAAACTTTCCCGGCGGCGACGGAATGCGTGGCGTGGTGAGCGTCGATCTCAACGGCGACGGCGCCCCGGATCTGGCCTCGGCGAACAAAAGCGGTAACAGCGTGTCGGTGCTGTTGAACAACGGCACCGGCGCCTTCGCGAGCCCCGTGGATTACGCCGCGGGGGTGTTTCCGATGGGAATAGTATCCGCAGACTTCAACCTCGACGGCACGCCGGACCTTGCTGCCGCCAACAATGCATCGGGAACCGTGTCGCTGCTGTTCAACCAGGGCGACGGCAGCTTCGTGGCGGGCGCGTCGGTCGCGACGGGGCCGGAGCCGAGCGCGATCGCAGCGGGCGATCTCGACGGGAACGGCAGTGCCGACCTCGCGGTAGCCAACCAGGCGACCGGCAGCGTGTCGATCCTGCTCAACGACGGAGTGGGTGGCTTTGCGCGCGCCGCGGGCGTTCCGGTCGGGCCCCAACCGGCGTCCCTCGTGACCACCGATCTCGATGGTGACGGCGTACTCGACCTGGCGGTCATGAGCGGTGGTTCGCAGGTGGCGTTCATCACGCCGACTTTGGTCCGCCACTTCAGCGTCGTGCACGTCGCCCTCGGCAACGGAGATGGCAGTTTCCAGCCGAGCACGGTCTACGAAGTTACCCAGAATCCGTCCCAAATCATCGCCGCGGATTTCAACCGGGACGGCAGCCCCGATCTCGCGATCGCGAATCACATCGTTTCGAGTGCACCGCCCCATAGCTGGGTCTCGCTGCTGCTGAACAACCGGGACGGCACCTTCTCGGCCGAGATCCGCGTCGCTACCCGTCAGGGAGCCGACGCCTCGCTCACCGCCCCCGATCTGGACGGCGACAGTGCCCCTGATCTCGTCACGGCCGGCGACTGGACGCCCGGAGAGATTGAGGTGATGCTCAACGACGGTCGGGCGAACTTCGGGCCACCAACAGGCTTCGATCCGGGCGGGCTCAACGCACCGTCGTTCGTGGTGTCGGGCGACTACGACCTCGACGGGGACGCGGACGTCGTCGCCGCGAGTCGCTTCTCCGACAACTTCGCCCTTTACCTCAACCAACTCGTCCCGAATCCGCCCCGGGTTAGCGGTGATCCCGATCTGATCGGCAATGTGTCGAGACTGCGAGTCAAACCGAACAAGGGCACGTTCCAGATCGAGGTGGAAGCCGTCATCGAGAACATCGGCACCGGTTCGACGGGCGGTCTGTTCACTTCCGCTGTTTATCTCTCCGACGATGCCGTGCTCGACACCGCGCAGGACCTCCGGATCGGGACGTTTTTCACCCTCGGCAATCTGGTCGCCGGTCAAAGCGACAAGCAGAAACTCAAACAGGATCTCCGCGTCTCGCCGATCGGCAAGTATCTGTTGATCGACATCGACCCGAACGCGCGAATTGCCGAGTCGGACAAGACCAATAACGTTGCCGGTCGGCTCATCCAGTGAGCGCGGCCGAGCAGGGTTACGGCAGCGGGGCCGGAGGTGGCCCCGTTCAGCACACCAAGGAGATCGATATGGAGCGACCTCTCTGCAACTACGCTATCGGAGTGATGTTCCTGGCGGTCTTCAGCGGCCAGGCGTTGGCGGTCCATCCCGACCCCGAACCGCGGCCCGGATTTTCCAGTCAGACACTGAGCAACGATGGCATAACAACCGTAGTGGTGTCGCCGGAAGGCCTCCGTCCGCTCGGAGACAACCAGTTGAATTACGTCGAAAGCAACCTATTCGACGGCAACGGCGATGAGATGGTCAATACATTACCCAGCCGTCCGGGCAACCAGTTCAATCTGCTGGATGGGCCGGTGCAGATCACTTCCATCGATTCGACCTCGCCTGCGGACGACCTGGAGATGGTGTTGGACGGCGTCCGCTCCGCGGCGAAAAAAGACATCATTGACTCGAGTCTGATCGATTTCGGTCTCGATATCCTCGAAGGCGAACCGGTTGATCGCGCCTACAGTGGTATGGCAATGCTGCACTACACCGGTCCCGAGCGAATTCGGCGCGTGACCCCGATCTTCGATGCCGCCGGAAACAAGATCGGCGGAAACGTCGATGTTCATCAGGTATGGTGGGATGGTCGCATCGAGAGCGACACGGCGATGCTCGATCCAACCGACGTGCAGGACGTGCCCTGGACCATCAGCTACACGGTCGACGTCTTGAACGGTGGCGCCGACGACTTTTCTCCCTACGTGATGTATTTCGACGCACCACCGTTCGAGGGCTCATTCGTGAGCGATCACCTACACGGGCCACCGCATGTCGCGATGGACGCCACCTTCTATCCGATGTCGCAGGGCGAGCGCCACGTCATCAAGGTCAAGCACGCGCCGGCCAAATATTTCAACCTCGTCTATACGTGGGGGTGGCGTGTGCACCCGCCACGGGTGCAAGTAATGGAAAATGCCCTCAAGGTTGCGGGCCCCATGACCCTCGGCCAGTGGGAAGTCTCCACGTTCGGGTCCGCCCCGCGCGCCAGCGAGTCGGCGAAACTCGCAGCAATCGCCAAGCTCGGCGAATTATCTCCGGCAAAGCGCATGTGGCAAGCCCTTCGGGACGCTCGAACCGCTTCCCCGAACGAAGCCGTGGCGCTGATGGACGACGCGCTGTCGGCCTTTGAAGACTGGAGCGACCGGCGCGCGCTACCCCGCGGCGTAAACGCCGATCCAAACGCTGACATAACCCTTTTCTATGTCAATAACGTCATCTACGGTAACAAGAAGAAATTCGATAACTGGCGCGGCCGCGGATCGGTTTTCCGCGCCACCTTGCGCAACGGGGACCACTTCGTGCATGGATACGTAAACGTGGATTTCGGTGGTTCGCGCGGCTGGGAGAACCAGTTCACCTTCGGCTCCGGCCCCGGCGGCGCTCACACCTTCGGCCGCTTGCACTGGTGGGTAACCGCCGGTGGCCCCAACGGTGGAATCATCGTGCCGCCGGTTACTTCGGACGGAACACCGGGACTGCACAAGGTCGCGATCCAATTGAATTTTGATCCACCGCAGCGGTTGAAGCTCTATCAATTCGATCCATTCCACCACGATGTTTCCGTGTACTCGCTGCACTGAACACGCTCGCCTACACCTCGTCGCGGCCGGCGATGTCTTCGTACCAGAGGTCGGGGCGCTCTGCGATGAAACGCTCCATCAGGGCACAGCAATCGGGGTCGTCGAGCAAAATCACCTCGACGCCGTGCCGGCGGAGGAAGTCGAGGTTGCCGCCGAAGTTTCTGGCTTCACCGACCACCACCCGGTCGATCCCGAACTGGATGATGGTGCCGGCGCACATCATGCAGGGGCTCAGGGTGGTGTACATCGTGACGCCGCGATAATCGCGGCGGCGGCCGACGTTGCGCATGCAGTCGGTCTCACCGTGCGAGGTCGGATCGCCGTTCTGCACGCGGCGGTTGCGGCCACGGCCGATGAGTTCACCGTCGGCCACCATTGCCGCGCCGACCGGAACCCCGCCTTCCGCGTAGCCGGCCATCGCCTCGTCATAGGCGACCCGCATGAACTGTTGGTCGGCTGGTTGCTCGGTCTCGCGCGGCATCACGACCCCTCCCGGTGAAACCCTTCCGGGGTCGAGTTTGCCACGCCGGACCGCACGGTGGGAAGCGTGCGCGTAATCTACGACCGCCGCCGCGATGCTTCAGGCGGCACCACGACGAAATTCCCGACATGGGTTTTGGCGAGAAATTCAGTCTGGGCGGCGGCCAGATCGGCGAGATCGAAGGTCTTCGCCAGGAGCGGCTTGATCTCGCCTTTCTCGATGTAGTCGACCAGCCGTGCAAAGATATCCCGTGGCATCACGGTCGCGCCGATCAAGGTCAGATCGCGTAGATAGAGGGTGCGCAGATCGAGATCGACGATCGGCCCGGCGATGGCGCCCGAGGTCACGTAACGCCCACCGCGCCTCAGTAGGTCGATAAGCATTGTGAAACCGGCCCCGCCGACGATATCGGCGGCAACGTCAATCTCGCCACCGGGGGCGTGGGCGCGTACCGCCGCCGCCAAGTCGAAGCTGTCGCGAGCGACGACGAAATCGGCCCCCAGGGCGCGAACGGCATCGAGTTTGGTGCGTCCGGCGATCGCGATCACGAACGCCCCGCGACGCTTGGCGAGTTGCACCAGCGCCGAGCCGACGCCGCCTGATGCACCCGTCACCACCACCGTTTCGCCCTCCTCCAGCGCCGCCCTGGTCAGCATGTGCTCGGCGGTCGAGGACGCGCAAGGAAAGGTCGCGAGTTCGGCGTCGCTGCAGGCGCTGTTGATCGCGTACGCGTTGACGCTAGGTACCGTGGTGTACTCGGCAAATCCGCCGTCGCGCTCGCTGCCCAGATAACCGGCCTTGCTTCGGTCCGCCGGGTCGTCGGGATCGCGCAGCCACGGGTCGACCAGCACCCGCTCCGCGACCCGCGACGCCGCCACGCCCTCGCCCACCGCGACGATGCGGCCGGCCACGTCGGCGCCCTGGATGCGCGGAAACCGTAGCGCTGCGCCCCACCCGCCGTCGTCGGCGTCATCGCTCACACCACTCGCTCCATCCGCGCCCGGCGTGGCGCCGGTGACGCGCTTCGAATACCAACCGACGCGGGTATTGATGTCGGTGTTGTTGATCCCGCAGGCGCCGACCGCGATCAGCACCTCGCCGTACGCGGGCGTCGGCAGCGGGACATCATCGCGAAGTTCGAGCACTTCGGGGCCACCATGTCCGGTGAGCAATACCGCTCGCATGCAGGTTGGAAGGTCGGTCACGATGCTGCTCCGTATCTGTCTACGCCCCATGATTCTATAGTCGATTCGGCGTTCGACGTCCAATTTTGCACCGAGGCTCTTACAAAATGGCAAGAGCCGAGCGGTTCAGGGATGAACCGCCATTTTCGACGGCTGTAATCCGTTGAAAATGAAGAAACCGGGAAATCGCATTTCCCGGTTTCGTCTTGCAAAACTGCCATGGAAGGCAGTTTTGCAAGTACCTCCGATGTTCAGGCACGCGAAGCGGAAACCGACCGCGACTACACGCGGTTGAGAAAGATTTCTGTAACATCTCAAAAAGTCCGGGCGTTGGAGCGGGGTAGTGCGTTACAGGACACGCGGTGAATACATCCCTCTACGCTCGAAGGCAGCATCCCTGCTGCCTACGGTCCTGTAACGCACTACCCCGCTCCTCTTCAAACAGCGATCTCCCCCGGGGTTATTGAGAACTTACAGATTTCTCGCCGGCGCTCGAAATGACATGCCTGGCGCTCGATGACAATCCGTGTGCCGTCATTTCGACCAACGGGAGAAATCTGTCGCCGGTGTTGGTGGAGACGTGCGTCCGGTCGCCGCCCGCTCAGTCCGGGAAAATCACGCCATGTTGCTGCGCACGCAGGCGGGGATCCCGGGATTTCACCAGGACCCGCTTGCCGGCGAGTAATTCGTCGCAACGCTCAAGCGTCTCGTCCTCCAGCCGCCGCATGGCTTCGACGGTGTAAAAGGTGAGATGGGGCATCAGGATGACGTTCTCCATGGTGTAGAGTTCGCTCAACGGATGACCGGACTTCGTGAGCGGCTCCTGACTGTAGACGTCGAGCCCCGCGCCGGCGATCTGTTTTTCCCGGAGCGCGTGAAGCAGCGCGCTTTCATCGACGATCGCGCCGCGCGCGACGTTGATGAACGACGCGGTGGATTTCATGCAGGCCAGCTCGGTCGCGCCGATCAGGTGCCGGGTCGCGTCGTTCAGCACGCAATGCACCGATACAAAATCGCACCTGGAAAGCATTTCGCGTAGATCCGCGTGTTTCCCTACACCGGCACCTTGCATCGAGGCCGCGCTGACATTCGGATCATAGCCAAGCACTCGCATGCGAAATCCGGCACCCGCCATCCGCGCCATGCTGCGACCGATGCGCCCGACGCCCACCAGCCCCAGCGTCGAGCCCGCGAGGTCGTACCCCAACCAGCGGGAGGTCGGCCATGCCCAGCCCTGGTCGTGCACCGCATGTTCGATCGGCATGAGCTTCTTGGCCAGTGCGAGGAGGATGGCGAACGCCCCTTCGGCAACGGTCTGCTCGGCATACTCGGGTATGTTCACGACCGGAACGCGCCACGCCCGCGCCGCTTCCATATCGATCGCGTCGATGCCCACCCCGTACTTGACGATGCCCTTCAGTTTGCGGGCAGCGCAGATGGCCTGCGCGGTGATCGGCGTGTAACACATCAGCAGCAGATCGGCGTCGCGGATCTCGTTGGTGAGCCGCGCCGGGTCGACCCCGTCGGGCAGCAGCACAAGATCCGCGCCCCGCGCGCACAGGGCCGCGTCGAGCCGGGGACATTCCAGCTCGCAATCCGTACGGACGACCTTCGGATGCGCTTTCATGCGGTCAGGCGAGAGGCGTCATGAGCTTAGGGCTCGGTGCAAAATCAACTCACCAATTCAAGAGCCTCTTGCAAAACTCATGAACGCCGATCCATCGCGCCTGGCCGCGTTGCTCGTCGGTTGCATAGCGTGACTATTCGCCTTCCTCGCGCCTTGCCGGTCGGGCGTCTCGTCACTCGAGTTGGCAACTTGATTTCCGCCCGAGCCCTTGGTGAACCCCGCGAATCAGTCGCCCACCACCCCGACCCGCAGCTTACGCATCGGCGCCGAGGCAAACCAGGCTTGGCGACGACGACCCCAGGCGTTGACGCTGTCCAGGGGCAGGCGTTCCAGGCTGCGATCGAAATCGCGGGAGCCGAGCAAGATCGCGCACGGGGACGGGCCGAACAGGTCGAGCCGCTCGCCGAGCCAGTCGCCACCATTCGGGCCCGGCGCGGCCAGCACCAGCGGAGCGTCGAGGAAGCGCAGCATCGGGCCGGGAAACTCCGGCGAGGCCCACGGTTCGGGCTGAGCGAGCCCGTAGGCACGCTGGAACAACTCGGCGGCGGGGGTGACATCCGGCACCCCGAGCACCACGAACTCGACGCCGCGAAGCTCGGTCTTGCGAACGCTGTCGGCGACCCGCACGCGATTCTTCCTCGGCGTGCAATCCCGAATCACGAACGGCAGCATCGCACCGGCGCCATGATCCCCGACATAGGCGAGATCCCATTCTGCGGTCACGCGGTCGGGCCGCGTGCGGCTGAGGTGATGAGGACCGTCCACGCTGATCCCCAGTTCGCGCAGGCGCCGGGCCTCGGCACCGACATCGTCACTCGACACGGCCCACGCGCACGGACCACCGTCACGCACGATATGCTGGTGCCACCATGGCGCCACCTGACCGGGCTGGCGGATCGACACCAGCTCGACATAGCTACCCCCCTTGAACCCGACCGTCGACATGTGGGTGACACCGTTGGAGTGGATGCCACCGTAATCGCTGGCAAGTCCGGCGGCCGCGAACGCGCTGGCCAGCGCCTCGAGTCGCGATCCGGAAATCGTAACGTGATCGATACTGAGCTTCATCGCGATAGTTCCCCCTGTCCATGGGTGCACGCCACAACCGCTGGTAACGCGCAAAATGGCGAGCAAGGGCGGCGCCGCAACCTATCGGCCGCGGTATTCTCCGTCAGCGTGGCGACGATTCTACACGCTGGCGTTGCGCGTCGGCGTTCGCCTATTCGACGGTCACCGATTTGGCGAGGTTACGCGGCTGATCCACGTCGGTGCCCTTGAGCACCGCGACGTGGTAGGCGAGCAGTTGCAGCGGCACCGTATAGACGATCGGCGTGATGTTTTCGCCCACCGCGGGGAGCGGGGTGACGAACATATCCGACCGCGACTGTAGACCGATTCGGTCGTCAGCGAAAACGTAGAGTTCACCGCCGCGCGCGCGCACCTCTTCGAGATTCGACTTCAGCTTCTCGAGCAACGAATCGTTGGGTGCCACCACTACCACCGGCATCTCCGCGTCGACCAGCGCCAACGGACCGTGCTTGAGTTCCCCCGCCGGGTAGGCTTCGGCATGAATGTAGGAGATCTCCTTGAGTTTCAGCGCGCCTTCCATCGCCACCGGGTACTGCACCCCGCGGCCGGGAACAGCGCATGGTGCTTGTCCGCGAAGCGTGCCGCGAGCGATTCGATCGCGTCATCCAGCGCCAGCACTTCATTGATCAGGCGCGGTAGCGCATCGAGTTGTTCGACGATACTCGACGCCCTCTCGGCGGATAAGCCGTGGTGTCGCCCCAAAGCGACCACCAGCATCAACAGGGCGCTGAGTTGGGTGGTGAACGCCTTGGTCGAGGCGACGCCGATCTCGGGGCCGGCGCGGGTCATCAAGACCAGATCGGACTCACGCACCAACGAGGTTTCGGGCGCATTGACGATCCCGAGCGAGGGACCGTAGCCGAGCTTGCGGGTGGCGCGCAGCGCCGCGAGCGTATCCGCGGTCTCGCCGGATTGGGAGATCGTCACAACCAGGGTGTCGGGGCCCGGCACCGGATGCCGATAGCGGAATTCGCTCGCGACCTCGACCTGACACGGCACCCGCGCCAGTCCCTCGAACCAGTTGCGGGCCACCAGCCCGGCGTGGTAGCTGGTACCACAGGCGATGATCTGAACTGCCTTGATTCGACTGAACACGTTCTCCGCTTCCGGCCCGAAGGTCTCATCGAGCACCCGACCGGCGTGGATCCGACCCTCCGTGGTATCCGCGATGGCGCGTGCCTGCTCGAAGATTTCCTTTTGCATGTAGTGGCGGTAGTTACCGCGTTCGGCAGCGTCGGCGGTCAGTTCGCTGACCGTAACCGGACGGCTCACCCGCCGCCCGTTACGGTCGTAAACGGTCACCTCGTCGCGACGGATATCGGCGATGTCTCCGTCTTCGAGAAAGATGAACTGGTGGGTCACCGACACCAGGGCGGCGACATCGGAACCGATGAAGCGTTCCCCGACGCCGATGCCGATCACCAACGGGCTGCCGGAGCGTGCCGCGATCAGGCGTTGCGGATCGGCCTTGCTTAACACCCCGAGTGCATAGGCGCCGCGCAGGTCATGGACCGAGGTGCGCACCGCATCGCAGAGGTCCTTGCCGGCGGCCAGGTAACGGTGGATCTGGTGGGCGATTACTTCCGTGTCGGTCGCCGAGGCGAACTCGTAGCCTACGCCCTCGAGTTCGGTCCTGACCTCACGAAAATTTTCGATGATGCCATTGTGGACCACCGCCACGGCGTCGTGGCTGAGATGCGGATGGGCGTTACCCTCGTTGGGTTCACCGTGGGTCGCCCAACGGGTATGGGCAATGCCGGTTTGACCCGCGAGCGGCCGCGCCTGCAGCGCCTCGGCGAGCACCGCCACTTTGCCGACCGTGCGCGCTCGGTCGATCTCGTCCTTGTCGTCCAGTACCGCGATTCCTGCCGAATCGTAGCCACGGTACTCGAGGCGTCGCAACCCTTCCATCAGGATAGGCGTCACATTGCGCTCGGCCACCGCTCCGACTATTCCGCACATGGCGTTGTTTCCTCTTCGGTAGGGCTTAGGGCTCGGTTCAACCTAGAATCCTCAGTTGGACGGGGCGAATTGCACGTTTGCGGTGGTGCAGGGCAAGGCACAACGATGCGGAATAGTTATTCTATTCAAAAGAGTTTAACGCCGCCCTGCGCCGCCGCAAACGTGCAATTCGCCCCGTAGCGTGATTCACCGGTCGGGTAGCTTCGTCGATCGACATCAAAGGCATTCATATCAGCCGGTTACTGTCAGAATGTAGCGGTCAACTGAGGATTCTAGGTTCAAAATCAACCCGCCGACTCGAGTGCCGATCCGGCGCGAAACGGCGGCAAGCGGCTCAGTCGCGCTTCTTGATCGGGCGACGCCAGCCCTTGACGGTTACCGGCCGCACCCGGGTCACGGTGAGCGCGTCGGCGGGTGCCGCGCGGCTGATCGTCGACCCCGCTCCGATGGTCGCGCCTGCGTTCACCGTCACCGGTGCAATCAGTTCGACGCCCGAACCGATGAACGCACGATCGCCGATCACGGTGCGGTGCTTGTTCGCGCCGTCGTAGTTACAGGTAATGGTGCCGGCGCCGACATTCACCCCGCGCCCGATTTCGCTGTCACCGAGATAGGTGAGGTGATTGGCCTTGGAGCCTTCGGCGATCGAGGTATTCTTTACCTCCACGAAGTTGCCGACGTGCACGGCCGACGCAAGGTGCGTACCCGGGCGGATCCGCGAGTAAGGCCCGATCCGGCTTCGGTCACCGATTTCGGCACCGTCGATCAGGCTTCCGGCAAGGATCTCGACCCCGTCATGAACCGTACAGTCCTTGAGCATGACGTTCGGTCCGACGCGTACCCCGGCGCCGAGCACGACCCGCCCTTCAACGACCACGTTGACGTCGAGAAAGACATCACGCCCTGCTTCGAAATGGCCGCGCACGTCGAGTCGCGCCGGATCGGCGACCGTCACTCCAGCCCGCATCAGTCGCTCGGCCAAGCGCCGCTGCACGAAGCGCTCCAGATGGGCGAGTTGGACGCGATCGTTGACGCCGAGCACCTCTTCGACGCAGCGCGGGTGCACCGCACGCACCGCCGCGCCCTCATCGGCCGCCATCGCAATAACATCCGTCAGGTAGCGTTCGCCCTGCGCATTCTCGCTGCCGAGTTTCGCCAGCCAGCGCCGCAACGCAGTTGCGGGGCTGGCCAGGATACCGGTATTGACCTCGTCGATCCGGCGCTCGATGGCGCTCGCATCGCACTCCTCGATGATCCCGCACACCGCTCCATCCGGGTCGCGCAATATGCGCCCGTAGCCCGCGGGGTCGGGCAACCGCACGGTGACCAGGCCCACCTCGCCACGCGCGGTCGGCGCCACCACCGCGCACAGGGTGGTTCCGTCGATCAACGGCACGTCGCCGTATAACACCAGCACCGTGGCGGTATCCGGGATCGCGGGCATCGCCTGATCCACGGCGTGCCCGGTGCCGAGTTGCTCACCCTGCTCCACCCAGTGAATGTCGGGGTCTGCAATCGCCGCGCGCACCCTTTCGCCCGCGTGCCCGTGCACTACGTGGATGGCGCTCGCGCCAAGGTCTCGCGCGGCGTCAATCACGTAGCGCAGCAGCGGACGCCCGGCGAGCGGATGCAACACCTTGGGCACCGCGGACTTCATCCGCGTGCCTTCACCGGCAGCGAGGATCACGACATGCAACGTGGGCATCGAACTACTCACGGCGCCACCTCATGGATGCAGGGGCCGTACCGCGCTCGCCACGACCGCGGACGACGGCGAGCAGCGTCCAGTGGTCGCGGTGGGCCGTGCACGCGGTGTTGAACTCAGCGTCCCGTCTGCCGGCGCAAACGCCGAATCGCGCGAAGTTGTGCTGCCGCAGCGGCGATCTCAGCACGCGCCGCCGCCTCGTCGATTCCGGCGGCATGTTCGGCAAGGGCCCGCTCGGCCTTGGCCATGGATTCCTTGGCCGCCGCCTCGTCGAGGTGGTCGGCACGCTCGGCGGTATCCGACAGCACCGTGACCAGGTGCGGCTGGATCTCCAGCAACCCACCCGAGACATAGAAGGACAGCTCATCGGAATCCGGCACTTTAACCCGTAACTCGCCGGGCCCCAGGGTCGTCAGCAATGGCGCATGGCCCGGCATCACACCAACCTCGCCCAGCGTCGCGGGGGCGATCAGCATCTCGGCCAAGCCGGAGAAAATCGCCTGCTCGGCGCTGACGATATCGACATGCATGGTCATTGCCATGGCTAATTACTCCCGCCCGCAGAATCGCCGCGAATCAACAATCGCACCGTCGCCTCAGATCGCTTTGGCCTTCTCGACCACTTCGTCAATCGAGCCGACCATATAAAATGCCTGTTCCGGGTATTGATCCATCTCACCCGCGGCGATCGCCTTGAACCCCGCCAGGGTATCCTTGAGCGCCACGTACTTGCCGCTGGTCCCGGTGAACACCTCGGCGACGAAGAATGGCTGAGAGAGGAAGCGCTGGATCTTGCGCGCACGTGCCACGGTCAGCTTGTCTTCCTCGGACAGTTCGTCCATGCCGAGGATCGCGATGATGTCCTTGAGTTCCTTGTAGCGCTGGAGGATGCCCTGGACCATGCGGGTGGTGTCGTAATGGTCCTGCCCGACCACCAGCGGGTCGAGGTTGCGGCTGGTCGAATCGAGCGGATCCACCGCCGGATAAATCCCGAGCTCCGCGATCTGGCGAGACAGCACCAAGGTCGCATCGAGATGCGCGAAGGTCGTCGCCGGTGACGGGTCGGTGAGATCGTCGGCCGGCACGTAGACCGCCTGGATCGAGGTGATCGAGCCGATCTTGGTCGAGGTGATGCGCTCCTGAAGCGCACCCATCTCGGCCGCCAGGGTCGGCTGATAGCCCACCGCCGAAGGCATCCGCCCGAGCAATGCCGAACACTCCACGCCGGCCAGCGTGTAACGGTAGATGTTGTCGACGAACAGCAGCACGTCACTGGCCTGATCGCGAAAATACTCGGCCATGGTCAGGCCGGTGAGGCCCACTCGCAGTCGGTTGCCGGGGGGCTCGTTCATCTGTCCGTAGACCAGCGCGACCTTGTCGAGGACGTTCGAATCCTTCATCTCGTGATAGAAGTCGTTACCCTCACGGGTACGTTCGCCAACCCCGGCGAACACCGAATAACCGCTGTGCTCGCTGGCCACATTGCGGATCAGCTCCATCAGGGTCACGGTCTTGCCCACGCCGGCGCCGCCAAACAGGCCGATCTTGCCGCCCTTGTTGAACGGACAGATCAAATCGATGACCTTGATCCCGGTCTCCAGCAACTCGACCTCGGTGGACTGATCGACGTAATCCGGCGGCTTGCGATGGATCGGCATGCGATCCACGGCCTCGACCGGACCCATCTCGTCGACCGGACGACCCAGCACGTCCATCACCCGACCGAGGCATTTCTCGCCCACCGGCACCAGAATCGGCGCCCCGGTATTACTAACCTCGACGCCGCGCCGCAGGCCATCGGTCGAGCCCATCGCGATGGTGCGCACCACGCCGTCGCCGATCTGTTGCTGGACCTCCAGTGTCAGGCCGCCGTCGACCGCCAGCGCATCGTAAACCTTGGGCACCGCGTTCGCGGGGAATTCCACGTCCACCACGGCGCCAATAATCTGGACGATGTTTCCGTTTGTCTCGCTCATCATTTTTCCCTCGCCGGCGACCGCTCCCGCGCCCGCCCGGTAACTCGCTGCTTGTTGCGTCCCTTAAACCGCCGCGGCGCCGCCTACGATCTCGGACAACTCTTGGGTGATCGCCGCCTGACGCGCCTTGTTGTACGCGAGCTGGAACTGCTCGATCAGCTCTGCCGCGTTGTCCGATGCCGACTTCATCGCAACCATCCGAGCGGCCTGCTCGCACGCCACGTTCTCGATTACACCCTGATAGATCAGCGATTCGATGTAACGCTTGAGCAACCGGTCCAGAACCTCTTTGGATTCGGGCTCGTAGATGTAGTCCCAGCGATGGCGGACATCGTCCTCGTCGGACGGCTCGCGCGGCAGAACCTGCTCAATCACCAGATTCTGGGTCATCGAGTTGACGAAACGGTTGTAGACGAAAAACAGCCGGTCTATGCGTCCTTCGGCAAAGGCGTCGAGCATCACCTTCACGGTGCCGACCAGGTCTTGGATCGCCGGGGCATCACCCAGATGGTCGGCATGGGCGGTGATACCGATGTCGAAACGGCGGAAGAACGCTTGGCCGCGCGCGCCGATACAGCACAGTTCCATTTCGACCTGCTCGGCGCGATAACGATCGATCTCGTGAACCAGGGCGCGAAACAGGTTGGCGTTGAGCCCGCCGAACAAGCCCCGATCGGTCGACACCAGCACGAAACCGACGCGCTTCACTTCCGGACGCGAAATCAGGAACGGATGTCGATATTCGGTGTGTGCGGCCTCGACATGCGCGACCACCTGGCGCATCTTGTCCGCGTAGGGACGCGCCGCGGCCATGCGTTCCTGGGCCTTGCGCATCTTGCTCGCCGCGACCATCTCCATCGCGCGGGTGATCTTCTGGGTATTGGTGATACTCCGGATCTTGCCCCGGATCTCCTTTGCACCCGCCATCTACACTCTCCTGGCCGCGTACCGGGTCCTGCCGATCATCCGTCCGTACCCCGTCTCACCAGGTCCGATTGGCCTTGAAGTCGTCGACCGCGGCCTTGAGCTTGCTCTCGACCTCGGCCGAATACTTGGGATCATCATTGATGGCCTGCATCAATTCCGCCTGATCGGTGCCCATGTAGGCCTGCAACGCCGCCTCGAACTTGACCACGTCGCTAAGTTCCACGTCATCCAGATAACCCCGATCGACGGCGAACAGCGACACCGCCTGCTCGGCGACACTCATCGGCGAGTACTGCTTTTGCTTCATCATCTCGGTGACCCGCTGACCACGCTCGAGTTGCTTGCGCGTCGCCTCGTCCAGATCGGAGGCGAACTGCGCGAACGCCGCCAGTTCGCGATACTGGGCGAGCGCCAGACGCACGCCGCCGCCGAGCTTCTTGATGATCCCGGTCTGCGCCGCGCCGCCGACCCGGGATACCGACAGGCCGGCGTTGATCGCGGGGCGGATGTTGGCGTTGAACAGATCGCTTTCGAGAAAGATCTGGCCGTCGGTGATCGAGATGACGTTGGTCGGAACGAAGGCCGACACGTCGCCGGCCTGCGTTTCGATAATCGGCAGTGCGGTCAACGAACCGCTCTTGCCCTTCACCTTGCCCTCGGTGATCTCTTCGATGTAGTGGGCGTTGACGCGCGCCGCACGCTCCAACAGCCGCGAATGCAGGTAGAAGACGTCACCGGGATAGGCCTCACGCCCGGGCGGGCGGCGCAGCAGCAGTGAAACCTGGCGATAGGCCCACGCCTGCTTGGTCAGATCGTCGTAGATGACCAGCGCGTCCTCGCCCAAATCCCGGAAGTATTCGCCCATCGCGCAACCGGAGTAGGGCGAGAGATATTGCAATGCGGCCGATTCGGCGGCCGTCGCCGAAACCACGATGGTGTGCGCCATGGCCCCGTGGGCTTCGAGCTTGCGCACCACATTGGCGACCGAAGAGGCCTTTTGGCCGATCGCGACGTAGATGCACTTGACGCCGGTATCCTTCTGGTTGATTACCGTGTCGATCGCCACCGCGGTCTTGCCGGTCTGGCGATCGCCGATGATCAACTCCCGCTGGCCGCGACCAATCGGGACCATCGCGTCGATAGACTTGAGTCCGGTCTGCACCGGTTGCGATACCGATTGGCGCGCGATCACGCCCGGCGCGACCTTCTCTACCGGGGAGGTCCCATCGGCCTCGATCGGCCCCTTGCCGTCGATCGGTTCGCCGAGCGCATTGACCACCCGCCCGAGCAGCCCGCGACCGACCGGCACCTCGAGGATGCGACCGGTGCACTTGACCGTGTCGCCCTCGGATAGCTGCTCGTAGTCGCCCATGACCACCGCACCGACCGAGTCGCGCTCCAGATTCAGCGCGAGGCCGAAGGTATGGCCCGGGAACTCGATCATCTCGCCCTGCATCACGTCGCTGAGGCCGTGGATGCGCGCGATGCCGTCGGTCAGGGTGACGATCGTGCCTTCGCTACGCGCCTCGACGCCGACATCGAAGTTTTCGATCTTCTGCTTGATGAGTTCGCTGACTTCCGTCGCGCTGAGTTGCATGGCTAAACCTCTGTAAAACGCGTCCGCCGGGTTACGCTGCCGCCGGTGTGAGTAAATTCATGAATCGATCGAATAGTCGCCACGCGGTTGCGTCAACCGAGCGCCAGCGCGAACTGATCGAGACGCCCGCGCAGCGACGCGTCGATCACCAGATCGCCGGCGCGGATGACGACCCCGCCGATGAGGCCCGGATCGAGTTCCTCGGACAACTCGACATCGCCGCCGAGGCGCTGCACCAGTGCCGCGGTGATGGTCGTGCGTTCGCTTTCGGTCAGTTCGTATGCGCTCCTGACCTCGACCTGGTTGCGCCCCTGGGCGCGCGCCCTTTGCTGCTCGAACTGCTCGCCAATCGCCGCCACCAGGTCCAAGCGACCATTGTGCGCCAACACCCGAACCAGGTTTCGCCCGGTCGCGGTCAGGCGCTCCCCGCACACCTCGATAATAAGCGCCGCCAGTTGCTCGCGGCGCACGCGCGGATTGGCAATCAATCCCTTCATCGTGGCGTCGCCGGTCACCCGCATCAGCAGTTCGATCATCGCCGACCAGTCATCGACTCGGCCTTCTTCGCTCGCTTGGCGAAACGCCGCCAGCGCGTACGGCCGGGCGAGGGTGCTGATTTCGGCCATGGTTAGAGTTGCGCCGCGAGCTTGTCGAGCACCTCGCGGTGCGCATCGGCATCGACTTCGCGCATCAGGATCTGCCCGGCGCCGGCGACCGCCAGCCTCGCCACCTCATGGCGCAACTGCTCGCGCGCCTGGTTGGCCTGCTGCTCGATCTCGGCGTGTTGCGCGGCGAGGATCCGCTCGCCCTCCACCCGTGCATCGGCCTTGGATTCCTCGACCACTTCGGAGGCCCGCCGCTCGGCCAGGCCGATGATCTCCTTGGCCTGTTCGCGCGCCTCGTGGATGATCTCGGTGGCGCGGCGCTCCGCCAACTCATGTTCGTGGTGGCCCCGCTCGGCCGCCGCCAAACCATCGGCGATGCGTTTGCGCCGCTCCTCGAGCATCCCGGTGACCGGTCCCCAAAGGAAGCGA
>Ga0114931_10003986_pt1 | contig 18536 bp, 15 predicted proteins | sample 2SBtaG_FD_89579 | JGI IMG/M metagenome (GOLD analysis project Ga0114931, IMG submission 89579) | Deep subsurface microbial communities from Kolumbo volcano to uncover new lineages of life (NeLLi) - 2SBTROV14_V59a metaG | ecosystem: Environmental > Aquatic > Marine > Volcanic | place: Kolumbo...
AATTCTGTGACAGAACTCAACTGAACTTGGTTCTCCTCCGTGCTCACCACAGATTCCAAACTTGAGTTTGTCGTTTACGCTTCTGCCTTTCTTAACAGCCATCTCAATTAACTTTCCGACTCCTGTCTGGTCCAATACTTGGAAAGGATCTTTTTCAAGAATATTTTTTTCGATGTATTCAGGCACAAAACTTCCTACGTCATCTCGGGAAAATCCGAATGTCATCTGAGTTAAATCGTTGGTTCCAAATGAGAAGAACTCTGCTTCTGTTGCAATCTCGTCTGCAGTCAAAGCTGCGCGTGGAACTTCAATCATTGTTCCGACCATGTACTTAACTTCTGTTCCTGCAAGAACTTTCTCTGCTGTCTTTATGACTATCTCTTTTTGATTTTTTAGTTCAGAGACATTTCCAACAAGAGGAATCATAACCTCCACAACTGGCGGCGTAGCGGGGTTCTGCGCATAACTTTCTTTTGCTGCTTCAAAGATTGCTTCTGATTGCATCTCAGTTATCTCGGGATATGTTATTCCTAATCTACATCCTCTATGTCCAAGCATTGGGTTAACTTCATGTAATTCCTCAATCTTTCTTTTCATATCATCTACTGATACACCAAGTTCATTTGATATTAACTCAATGTCTGCTTCTTCTTTTGGTAAGAATTCGTGTAGCGGTGGGTCGAGTAGCCTGATAGTTATTGGTCTTCCCTCCATTATTTTGAATAAGTCAGTAAAGTCCTGTTTCTGGAATGGTTTTATTTTAGCTAAGGCCTTTTTACGACCAACAACATCTGAAGACATTATCATTTCACGAACAGCTTTGATTCTATCACCTTCAAAGAACATATGTTCTGTTCTGCAAAGTCCAATTCCTTCTGCTCCAAATTTTATTGCTTGTGATGCATCACGAGGGGTCTCTGCATTCGTTCTTATTCCTAATCTTTTATACTTGTTAGCCCAATCCATTAGTGTTCCGAAGTTTCCTGTTAGTTCAGGGTCCATTGTTGGAATCTGTCCTTTAAATACTTCCCCTGATGAACCATCTAATGTTATAAAATCGCCTTCCTTAAAGGTTTCACCAACCAGCTCAAGAGTACCGAGAGATTCGCTTATCTTTGCTTCTCCTAGTCCTGATACGCAGCATTTTCCCATACCTCGTGCAACGACTGCTGCGTGTGAAGTCATTCCACCTTTAGCGGTTAATATGCCTACTGCTGCATCCATTCCCATTAGGTCTTCTGGCGATGTATCGTTTCTTACTAGAACAACTGCTTCTCCTGCTTTTTTCATCTTTATTGCGGATTCGTTGTTGAATGCTATTTTTCCAACTGCGCCTCCTGGTGAAGATGGTAATCCCTTACCGAGTGCTTTGTGTTTTTGTTTTGCAACTGAGTCAAGTTGTTTGTGTAGTAGTTGGTCAAGTGATGCAGGGTCAACTCTTAATAGAGCCGTTTTTTCATCTATTAATCCTTCTGTTACCATTTCTACTGCTATTCTTACTGCTGCATGTGCTGTTCTTTTTCCAGTTCTTGTCTGAAGCATGTAGAGTTTACCTTCTTGAATTGTGAATTCCATATCCTGCATATCTTTGTAGTGTGCTTCAAGTTTCTTATAGATTGCAACAAGTTCATCATAAGCAGTTTTGTTTGTCTGTTCAAGTTGTATTATTGGTTGTGGTGTTCTTATTCCTGCAACAACGTCTTCTCCTTGTGCATTCATTAGGTATTCTCCGTAGAACTTGTTCTCTCCAGTTGAAGGATCCCTGCTAAAGCAGACCCCTGTGCCTGATGTTTCGCCCATGTTTCCAAAGACCATTGCTTGTGCATTAACAGCGGTTCCTAATAGTCCTTTAATATCGTTTAGTTTTCTGTATTGTATTGCTCTCTCGTTATTCCATGAGCCAAATACTGCTTCGATTGCCAATTTTAATTGTTCTTTAGCATCTGATGGAAATTCTTTATCAGTTACTTTCTTTACGAGTTCTTTATACTTAACAACAAGCTCTTTCAAATCTGCTGCAGTTAATTCAGTATCAAACTTTACACCTTTTGTTTCTTTGACGTTTTCAAGTATTTCTTCAAAGTGGTCGTGGTCCACGCCTAATACAACATCTCCAAACATTTGTATTAGTCTTCTGTATGAATCCCATGCAAATCTTTCATTTCCTGATTTTGCAATTAATCCTGCAACTGTTGAATCATTTAAGCCAAGATTTAGAATTGTATCCATCATTCCTGGCATTGAAGAAGCTGCTCCACTTCTTACTGATAATAACAATGGATTTTGTGAATCACCTAGTTTCATTCCCATTGCAGATTCAAGTTTTAATAAGTTCTCATCTATTTCTTTTAGTGCTGCATCAGATATTTTCTTTCCGACTTCGTAGAATTCTGCGCAGGTTTCTGTTGTGATTGTGAATCCTGCTGGTACTGGTACTCCAATTGAGGCCATTTCAGCGAGATTTGCTCCTTTTCCACCTAATATGCCCTTCATGTCTTTCTTTCCTTCTGTCTGTCCTGCTCCAAAAAAGTATACGTGTTTCATTTCTGTTTTCCTCTCATTATTTTATGTAAAAAAGAACATTTTATGCTTTTAAAAGCGTTACGGTAATGCTTATTTTTTATACACCGTGTCATGATGTTAAAAATCTTCGAATTTTATTACATCTCCTTCAATTTTAAAGATGAGAACGAAATAACTATCTATATGAACTCATTTGAAATATTTAATATCGTTGCTTATATTTTTATAATGGTTTAAATCAGGTGAATTCATAACTTCATTTATCTTTTGGAGGATGATAATAAATCTTTTTGTCCTTTTTCTGCTGTTTACTAAGTGCTTTCAGATTTAAAGAAAAAACTATTTCTTAATTTTTTCATAGAATTCTTTCGCATCAATCTTTCTCGTTTTTGCATTCTTCCAAAAACTAATTCCGTCATTTTTTTCTCTCGGAACAATATGGATATGAAAATGGGGAACATCCTGTTCTGCAATTTTTCCATTCGACTGAATGAGATTAAGTGCATCAATATTCATTTCTTGGTTATACTTCAAAGATATTTTCTGAACAGCACTCATAACTGAATTAAGCTCTTTTTTTGGAATATCAAATATTGATTCGAAGTGTTTTTTTGGAATAACAAGACAATGTCCTAGTGAAGCCGGTTCAATATCCAAAAATGCAAGAACCTCTGAATCTTCATAGATTTTCATTGAAGGTATTTCTCCTTTTACAATTTTACAAAATATACAGTTTTCCATTAATCAAAAATATTTCTTTATCTTAATATATTTTACGGATAATAAACATTTTTCCCAATAGTTTTTCGATACTATTCTAATAACAAATATTAAAAAACATCTATTGAAAATAATATGAAACTAATATTCCTGATAGCTATACTACTTTTAATATTTCCCGTATTTGTACTAGCAGCAAATCAGACAAATAAAGATATTTCTATAAACATAATTCTTCCGGAAATAATAAACTCTTCCGGAAATTATTCAGAACTATTTCTGTTAAAAAATCGTGATGATACACCAAACTTAGACGACAATCTATTAGTTGAAGTTTCATTCAATTTGACTCCAAACAATCTCAGTTTCAAAACAAACAGGAGTTTAAATTCTTACACAAGAACAGGGATGGGAAGCATTTTCTTTAATGAAACAAATAATTATTCCTTATGCGTTTTTATTTCAGCAATTAATTACAACGACACAAATGAGGAGAATGACAAAGATTGCAAAAATATCTCTGTTAACATCAACTTCACAGTTGAATCAAACAACACAATTAATCAAACAATAAATTCAACACAAAATATCTCAGCAAACAACACTAACAGCACTAATGAAACTATTAACAAAACGTTCAATAAAACATCTTGTTCCTGTAAAATAAATATTACAACAGATAAAGATATTTACAACTATGGCGACACAATCCATTTTAAATTAATTCCTTGTAGTAAAAACTTTTCTGCTGAATACTGGGCGGAAGACTTAGATAACAAAGAAATAAAATCTAGAATAAATACAACATCAGATGCAGAAAAATCATTCACGCCAAAACTTGATTATAACACAGCAATCATTTTGAAAACAAAAAATAGTTGCAATAACGAATCAAAAAGAGTAGTCGGATATAAAAAACAAGATGTTACACAAGACCCTTATCTAAACATAGATTCTTCTCAGTCAGACAATAACATAGTTCTTGTAACAATTGATGGATACAAAGGAAACACAGGAAAAACACTCATCTCTGTATGGCTCGAAAATGAAGGAGAAAAATATTCCGAAGTGAGTAAAGCATATGTTACTAAAAAAAGCACAGAGTTCAAATTCAAAATACCTGTGATAATTTTTGATACTGCTACAAATGGAGAATACAATGTAATAGCTGAAGGATTAGATATGAATGCATCAACAATTGTTGAATTAACAAGAAAGAAAGTACTAAAAAAAGTAGAGCCAAAAAAACAAATTCAGCCAGTTATTGAAAGTTTTTATACAAGAAAACAAAACTATAACAAAACAATTCATATATATGCAAAAATAAACATTGTAAATAATACGATGTTAAAAATTAGTTCTGGTGCTCAAACAAAAATATTTTATCCTGATAAATATTCTATAGATACAGACATCAACATCTCAGGGCCTAAGGATTTAATTGTTGCCGAACTATACATAAATGATTCTTTTTCTGATACTAAGATTATTTTCCTTAATCTCACAACTGATGAAATTAAAGAGAATACACCTCCTAAAGTAAATTTACTTACAGCAAACACAGTTAAAGAAATAAAGGCGGATAATTATAGCTTAACTAACGTAACTTCTGCCAATGTCGTTCAAAATGATGAAAAAAGCAAGAGTTATGGCGTTTTTCTCGCAGTTAGCGTTGCATTCATAGCAGGAATACTCATATTTAAAGACGAGCTTAAGAATATGTTGAAAAAAAACAAAACTATTTAAGTAAATAATTAATCTTTGAGATAATGGATGCAAAGCAAATAAAAGAGTATATAGAGAAAGGATATATACGTACAAATGTTCTTCTTGAACTTATTGGCAACCCAAAAGAGCACATAGAAAAAACACTTAACGCTCTTGTTAAGCAGCTTAAAGAAAATGAAAATATTGTCTGGATAAAAGAAGAAATTGGAGCACCAGAAGAAACCGCTGACAAACTATGGGGCGCATTTTGTGACGCAGAACTTCTTTTTGTAGACCTTTTTACTCTTGGTGAATTTGCATTTACATATTCTCCTGCAGTAATAGATATTCTCGAACCTAAAAAAATCACTATTAAAGATAAGGATATGACTGATTTCTTCGGTGAGATACTTAGTCAGATTCATTCAATTAATTCCAGATTAATAGAGGCAAATAATCAGAACAAAGCATATCAGAAAAGTATGAATGCACTTGTTAGAAATGCAATTCTTGTAGGCCTTTTGAATGATGAAATGACCTCTGAAGAAATTGGAAAGAAGATAGGTATTCTTGGAAAGGATATTGAACCTGTTCTTGAAGCAATGATTAAAGAGAAGAAACTTGTAAAGAACGGCAAAAAATTCAAGAGAATATAAAATTTATTTTTTTATTCTGATTTTTATTTCTTAACTGCAATCATTACTTCTTTTGTGTTGACAGTTATTTTTTCTGCTTCAACGTCTTCAGGGATTTTTGCTTCGAACTTGTCTGCTTGGACTGAATTCATAATGTCTTTTTTGAATTCTTCGACGCTTTTCAAAATTAATTCATCTGAAGATTCCACAAACAGAGTTATTCTGTCCTGAATTGTCAGTTTCATATTCTTTCTTAGATTGTTTATTTTTCTAATCAAGTCCCTTGAAACTCCCTCTCGTAATAATTCTGGAGTTATTTTCGTGTCAAGTTCAATTAAGAAATCTCCTTTTTTCAAAGTTATTTTCTTGACATTTAATTCTTCTTTAATTAATTTAAGATAATCATCGCTAAGTTCAACACCAAAAAGACTCATTTCAGATAAGGCTTGTCTTATTGGAATCTTTGCTTTTTCACGTGCATCAAGAGCTGCGCTGACTATTTCTCTTACCATTTTCATATTTTCATTTACATCTTCCTTGATTAGTTCAGCATTAAATGTCGGATACGCTTCCAAATGAACTGATAATGCAATCTTGTTGTTCGCTTTTCTAAATGTTTGATGTATGTCTTCTGCTATGAATGGTGTTATTGGTGCAATGACTTTTGATAAATTGCTTAATATATATGCCAGTGTTTTTACTGCATTCTTATCGTTTGCTTTGAATCTGTTCCTGCTTCTTCTCACATACCACGTAGATAATTCGTCGATAAATGATGAAATTTCAGAACAAGCTAAAACTGTATCATAATCTTCAAGCGCGTTTGTTACATTTCTTACCAAAAGATTTGTTTTACTTATTGCCCATACATCAATTAGTTCTTTTGATGACGAATCGCTAAGTACAGAATTTTCTGAACCAAATAGTGTATAGAATTTAGCTACATTTGAAAGAAGCACAAATACTTTTCTGTAAACTTCTTTTAATCCATCTTCATTGAAGTTCAAATCCTGTGCTCTCATTAACGGCGACGCCATTAAGTAAAATCTTAGTGAGTCAGCTCCATATTTCTCAAACATTAAGTTAGGGTTTGGAAAGTTGTTCTTTGACTTTGACATCTTCGAACCATCAGCTGCAAGTACATTTCCACTGACGACAACATTTCTGAATGGTGCTTTGTCAAATAACAACACGCCTAGAACGTGCATATAATAGAACCATGCTCTTACCTGTGCAATATATTCTGAAATGAAATCTGCAGGATAATTATCTGCGTACCAGTCCTTATTTTCGAATGGATAATGTTTTGCTGCATAAGGCATACTTCCTGATTCAAACCAGCAGTCAAATACTTCGGGTATTCTGTTCATTGTCTTACCGCATGAACATTTTAAGTGATATTCATCTACAACGTGTCTGTGTAAATCAACATCGTTTGGAACTTTTTCTATTGCATTCTCTTGAAGTTCTTTTACGCTTCCTATTACCTTTGTTTCTCCGCAGTCCGCACATTTCCAAACTGGAAGTGCTGTTGCCCAGAATCTATTTCTTGAAATGCTCCAGTCAGGCGCGGTTTCTAAAATGTATTTGAATCGTCCTTCTTTAATGTTGTTTGGGTGCCAGTTGATTTCTTTATTTCTTTCAATAAGTGTTTTCTTTATTTTTTGAATATCTACAAACCACGAATCTACTGCGTTGTAAAATAATGGTGTTTCACATCTGTAGCAGAAGGGATATGAGTGTGTGTATTTTTCTGCTGAAAATAAAAGATTTCTATCTTCAAGGTCATCTAAAACTTTTGCGTCTGCTTTTTTGAACCAATCGCCTTTGAATTTTTCAGGACCTAAAATTATTTTACCGTCTTTTCCGACGTGCTGAATTAAAGGTAAATCATATTTCTTTATCATTTCATAGTCGAAGTCTCCGTATGCAGCCATGTGAACTATTCCTGTTCCATCTTCAGCTGTTACTTCATCTCCACCATTTATTACATAGAATCCTTTTTTGTCTGTTGGAACTTCATAAAGTGGTTCATATTCCATTCCAACTATTTTTGAACCTTTGAATTCTTCAACAATTTCGTGCTCGCCATCAACCACACTTAGAAGGTCTTTTGCTAGTATGAAATATTCATTGTATCTTTTTATTTTGACATAATTTAGTTTTTCGTTTACTGCTAGTGCTACATTTCCTATTAGTGTCCATGGCGTTGTTGTCCATGCTAAGAAGTATGTATCCTTTGAATCTTTTAATCTGAATTTTGCTGTTATTGTTTTTTCAGTTACATCTTTATAGCTATTATCCATCGCTATTTCTGCATTTGCTAATGGTGTTTGACAGTGTGGACAATACATCAGTATTTTTTTTCCTTCGTAAATAAATTTTTCATCGTAGAGTTTTTTGAATATGTACCATACTGATTCCATATAAGAATTATCCATTGTTTTGTATGAATTATCAAAGTCAATCCATTTTCCCATTTTTCGAACGGTTTTTTTCCATTCATCTGCAAAGAATAATACTTTTGAGCGGCAGAATTCATTGAACTTTGGAATTCCCATTGCTTCAATTTCTCTTTTGTCTTTTATTCCGAGTTCTTTTTCTGCAATGTTTTCTATTGGAAGTCCGTGACAGTCCCATCCCCATTTTCGCTCAACTCTAAATCCCTTCATTGTCCAGAATCTTGGAAACAGGTCTTTACTTGTTAGCCCTAAGATATGTCCATAATGTGGAAGACCTGTTGCGAATGGAGGTCCATCGTAGAATACATACTGTTTGTCTTTTGGTCTTTCTTCTACTGATTTCTCAAATACCTTGTTTTTTTCCCAAAATTTGGTTATTTCCTCTTCATTCATCTTATTGGAACCTCGATTGCGGACTTAAACAAACCTGTTTTAAGCCACGTAATTAAATAGTAATGCTGATAATAGCTATATTTTGCTTTATAATTGTGTTTAAACTAGAAGAAATTGCTCTTTTATTTAAGTATTGCTTATGATTATTCATAAGTCAATAGGACAGGGGCTTAATATATAAAATTTTCGAGGGTTAGTTCACAACATGAGTAAGAGATAAAAATTGTGTGTCTCTTAATATAGTCAACGAATAACAACCTGATTTACATTTGTCGTTGACTAGGTAACAAAAAGATTTAAAAACGAGTATTTCTCTTCTTTTATGTATGACTGAGTGGAAGAAGGTTGAGGCGTTGCTTTTTGCAACAGGAAGATATCTGACTGAAGAGCAGATTTGCGACATGACTGGTATTCCTAAAAATAAGGTTAAAGCAGCAATTAAAGATCTTGAAAAACATTATTCTGAGATTGATACAAGTCTTAAGATATTCTCTGAAGATAATATGTGGAAAATGAATCCTAAAGAAGAATTCTCAGATATTGTTAAAAAAGTGGTTTCAGAAGCAGAACTTCCAAGACCTATTATGGAGACGCTCGCAGTTATTGCATATAAGAATCCTGTTCTTCAAAGCGAAGTTATTGCTGTCAGAGGTTCAGGAGCTTATGAACATGTCGCGCTTTTGGAAGACAAGGGCTTTGTCATAAAAGAAAAATATGGTAGAACTTACAAATTAAAACTTGCAGAAAAATTCTTTGATTATTTCGATGTTGAAGGTGAAAAAGACATTAGAAAATTATTCAAAGATATTAAAAAACCAGAACTAAAAGTCGGCGATTTAGAAGTTTATGATTCAGATGAAAAAGATAACAAATTCAACGCGCAAATAACTGAGAGAATGAAAAAAATAGAGAGTTCACCTAGTGAAGAAAAAGAGAAAGATACATTCTTAAATGGTTTTGAAGAGAAGCTTTCTCAAGCTAAGAACAGAATTGATGAAACTGAAAAAGAACTTTCAACATTCGAACGCTCTGAAGATACTGCAACTGAACTTGAGAAGACGTCTGATGTTTTAGATGATGTGAATCAGGAAATAAATGATATTCTAAAAAACTCAGAGCAGGATTCTGATGATAGCGAAGAAACTGAACCTGAAACTAGCGATGATACTGAACAGGAGACATCAGGAGAACCTAAGGAAGATAATTCTGAAACATCCGAAGACGAAGATAAGAAAAAAGAAGATTTCTAATTTTAATTGCTATGTTCTGCACCCAGTTCACTGTTTTATTTCTGCTTTTATTCTACATGCTTTACAGATATTTCCAGATGAGGGCATACCGCATTTTGAACAAGTTTTTATCTCTTTACGTTCAGTTTTTATATTTCTGGATTTTAAGTAATGAAGAACTATATTCATTTTTGCACCAGGATTTTTCGCTTCGTATTCATTCAACAAGTCTCTAACATGCGCTCTGAAACTCTGAGGGGCATATGGGCATTCCTTAAAATCCACATTTAATCCATTCAAGTATGCATAAATCATTACTTCTTTTTCTTTTATGAAATAGAATGGTTTTACTTTCTGTGTAAATCCCTTAACAGAAGATGTTTTTGGTCCTTGTCTTGCAAAAAGTGAGGTCTGTGCTTTTAGGATATTCATAAGAACTGCTTGAGATTCGTCATCAAGATTATGTCCTGTTACAATTTTATCGTATCCTTTAGAGTGTTTTTCTAAAAGATGTCTTCGAAATGTTCCGCAGACACTACATGCAGGAGAATATTTCTTTGATAAAATATCTATTGTGCTTCCGACTTCATCTTTGTATGAAAATATTCTTAGAACTATATTTTTTTCTGAGCAGAATTTTTTTAAGAATTCTAAACTCTCATCTCTATAACCTGCAATGCCCTCATCAATTGCTAATGCTTCAACAGAATACCCATATTTGTGAAGAACATAAAGAAGTGATACTGAATCCTTTCCGCCTGATGCTGCAACGCAGATTTTATCTTTTTTTGAAAGCAAGTCATATTCCTTTATTGTTTTAAGAACCTTTTTTTCAAAATACTCATTGAAGTGCTCTTTACAAAGAGCGGGTTTTTCATATATTGCAGCATTTTCGCATTTTGAACATTTCATTTCTATCCACCCGAAATTACACTTAATATCTTTATTTCATCTGTATTTGAAAGTGTTTCATCCAGAGTTACGAGCGCTCCGTTTCTCGCAATAAGGACTGCTTCAGGGTTCAACTCTAGTTTAACCAAAAGCTCTTTAGCACTGCCCGAGAATTCAAGCGTCTTATTTTCCTTCGTTTTCTCAATGAATATCTTCATAGACTTAGGAATATTGCATCATTTAAAAAAATACCCAACACTTAAAGAACCGCTAGTAAGTGGTTAAAATGGTAAAATGTGTGAATAAACTGTGTTATATTCAATCGTCGGGACATTTATTGATTATGAGCTGGCTCGCTTCAATGTAAATTGAAGCCATCACCATATTTATATACAAGTCTACTCCTTGATTTATTATGAGCAAAAAAATAATACTTGCGACATCATCACCATATAGACAAGAAGCATTTCGTTTTCTTGATTTGGATTTTGTGGCTCAAAGCAGTAATGTTGATGAATATTTTGATGGAAGACCTGATTCGCCAGAAGAACTTGTCCTTCATTTAGCAAAATTAAAAGCTGATGCAGTTGCTAAAGATTATAATTCCGGGATAATAATTGGATTTGATTCTGTTGGTTGGTATAACGGACAAATTCTTGAAAAATCTAAATCAAGAGAAGAAGCGTTTCAAAGATTAAAATCTTTATCAGGAAATACCCATCAATTTTATACAGGAATTTATATGAAAAATCTTGAATCTGGAAAAGAGATTTCAAAAGTTGCTATCACAAATGTTGAAATGAGAAATTTAACTGATTCTGAAATCGATAAATATTTAGAACAAGATTCAAGATTTAACACTTATGCTTTAGGTTATGATCCTTTAGGACATTATAGTTCTACTTTTGTCAAAAAAATTGATGGGAGTTATAATAATTTGACAAGAGGAATACCTCTTGAAATTATCGTTGAAATGCTTCCTGATGTTGGATATAAACTATAAAATTCTCCCTAATTCTTTGTTTTGATGAGCACAGATTCAATATGCCTTGGACAATGAATGAATCAAGCAACCCCAAGCATATCAAAAAATTAGGAGCGTCTCTAAACTCAAAAACAATCAACGATTATTTACCACCAATGACAGGACTCAATTATTATGTACTTTCGAATTTTGCGGAAAAAGACGCAACATATCAAGAACAAAACACAAAGCATATCCGACATCCTAGACATTCAAAGAATTTTTATGAGGTCGAAGTATTAAACATCATACACTGGTGCGCAATAAACACGCAAAACTAAAGATTACAGAAGTTCTACAACATAATATCAACAATCTCGATGTCGAGCAAAGAAACATCCTTAAAAGTACACAAGCAATTGTCAAGGACTTTGCACGAATCGTTGAAGAACGCAACTACAAGACTCGCTGAACACAGCTATTTTTTAGTTCACGACATAAGTAAGGGATAAAAATTGTATGTCTCTCTCAATATAGTCAACGAATAACAACATGATTTACATTTATCGTTGACTATTTTCTAGAAAAGTATATAAACATCTTCTCAGGCTAAATATTCATGGTCCTTGAGTCTATAATTAATCCAATAGTGGCAGAAAACAAGAGATACCGGATGCTTTTTATCGGAGCAATTTTCTTTGTTATTGCATTAATCCTTAGTTTAATGATATTTGAACAATACGCAACCATGCTTGTTGTCTTTCTTACGGCTTTAGCAGCTGTTCCGCTAATGTATAACATAATCAAGTTAGAAGAAGAAAAGGACACACGATTTGATTCAGAAAAGACACTTTTAAAAGAACATTCAAAGGCATTGACAGCTTTCACGTATCTTTTTATTGGCGTAACTATTGCAGCAGCCATAATTTACGTTGCTCTACCATGGGATACTGTTACAAATGTTTTCAGTGCGCAATCACAAACCCTTCAGGTAATAAGGGGAAGCGTAACAGGCACGACAATTGCACAGCAATTTGGAATCTTTGAAAGAATCTTCTTTAACAATGTTAAAGTCTTAATTTTTGCAGTTTTATTCTCATTTGTATTCGGTGCAGGAGCAATTTTTGTTTTAACATGGAATGCAACGGTCATAGGTGCAGCTATTGGAAATTTCATAAGAGGAAATCTTGCAACCTACGCTAATCTTGTAGGGCTTGATAAAGTTGGAAAATATTTCCAAGTAATTTCAATTGGTCTTTTCAGGTATTCCATTCACGGGATTCCAGAAATTTTAGCGTATTTTGTTGCTGCATTAGCCGGAGGCATAATCAGTGTTGCTATAATAAAACACGATTTTGGAACATCAAAATATGAACATATTCTTCTTGACTCAGCAGATCTTCTAATGATAAGTATAGGTATTTTATTTGTTGCTGCAATGCTAGAAGTATTCATCACCCCACTGGTTTTTCCAGTCTGAATTATTCAAGAATTTTTATTTTACCAGGCTTTAATTCAAATATTTCTCCTTCGTTAATTAGAAGACCTATGTATTTCTCCGTGTCCTTAAATCCTGCAGCCGATATTATTTCATCTACATCTGCGCCTTTTCCAATATCGAGTTGGCGTATTAGATTTAGTAAGATTTGAGAATAATTTTTGCCGTCGTTGTGAGTTTTTTCTTCCTCGTATTTTGCTTGTTTTTTCTGTTCAATTTTTTTTTCAACTATTTTTTCTTTCTGTGCATCACTCACAACAGGTATTTTTCCGTTTTGAAGTTCTAGTTCTTTTTTTCTGTATTTTATCCATCCCTTATTTTCTATTCGCTTCATTATTTCTGGTATAACATATCTTTTTGAATTGTATTCTCTGGGTCTTCCAATAATTATAATTGCATCCCCCACGTTGAGATTGTCTGCTTTCTCCTTTTCTGAGAATAGCCTGAGTTCAATTTTTCCAGTGCCATCATCAATTAAGATATTGCTTTGATCTTTTGAAAGAATTACTGCAACAAGGTTTATTCTGCTTATCTGGCTTCCATTAATCTGAAGATAGTTTGGCTCCCAACCCTGTTGCTCTATGTAGTTCCCTATTAGAATTTGACTTATTGTGCATTTAAATGCTGTTTGTCTTTTGAAATCAGCCATAATTATTAGGAATAATAGGATATTTATATAGTTTTAAGGAAGGAAACAAAAATAATTATTTTCCATATAGAAAATAAAAACTTAATTAAACCTCTCACCTAAACCAAAACCATGAAGTACGCAAACAAAATCGTTCTAAGAGTTTTTTCAAATCCAAAAGATGATGAAATAGCCATACGAACCGGTCTATTTTTTCTTTCTTCATACACAAAAGGCGAACTTGAATCTGAAAAACTAAAAGTAGATGAAATAAAGGCCAAGGGATTTAATGAAAAAACGATAGAAATCCTGACTCTGGAGCTAATAAAAGACAGACACTGCAATCACTTCCTTAAATTTCTAAATGAAAATCTTACAAATGAACAAAGGCAAACATTAATAGAACAGACTGATAGACTTGATGATAATATTGATTTCTTTATTAGATTTGAAAAAGAATCATTATTCAGAAAAGAATTCAAAATCATAGAAAGTGGTGACTGTTTTCATGTAAGAATAAGTCTTGCAGTATTTCCTAAGAATAAAATGTCTTCACATAAATTAGTAAAAGAAATTTTTAGTAATTAATTATTTACTTTTATAGACAAATTCATCAATTCTACTTTTTGCTTCTTCTCTTTTCTTTTGATGTTCTTTCAAAAAAGAGTTGAGCTTTTCTATAAGAATTGCTTTGATTTCTCCTGAGAGTAACTTTCCAGATTTATAATCCTTGTAAATTTTTGCAACTTTTTCATCGTCTTCCTCGTAGAATAAAAGCCAATTATATGAAACATCAATTTCCGGATTCCCTCCGTGCTTTCTATGCTCTTGAACAGTGTCTTTTCCGCCAGAGAAAGCATACTTGTTTATTTTTTTCTTTACTGTTTTTTCGTCATCAGTAGTGTATACTGCAACGCTTGCAACTGATGAACTCATTTTTCCATCTACCTCAATACCTCCAAGTCCAGGCATGAATCTGCACTGTATTGAAGCTGGTTTATAATATCCGAGCTTTGTTATAACGTCTCTTGAAACCCTGAAGTGAGGGTCCTGGTCGATTGCGTGAGGAATCAAGCAAGGAATATTCTTTCCTGCAAGAACTGAAGGCAAGAATGCTGGAACTGCCTGCATTGATGTATAAAATATTGCTCCTATATTTGTTTCATTCTTAAAGCCGAATGCTGCTTTTGCTGTGCTGAACGTTATTTTCTTTGCAACTCTTAATGCCTGTTTATACATTATATCTGCGTGTTTTGTATCAATTAGAAAATGTGTTTTTTTCGGGTCAAAACCTAATGCAATAATATCAAGCATGTTGTCATACAAGTACTTCTCAGTATCTTCAAGCGTTAAGTTTTCTTTGAAAAGGAATTTTTCCTCATCTGGAAACTGAAACCATAGCTCAACATCAAAAACATCCTGAAGCCATTTTGTGAATTCCCAGACAAATATGTGCCCAAGATGTATTCCTCCAGAAGGCGACCTTCCAGTATATAAAAAGAATTTGTTACCCTTGTCGTATTCATCAAGAATCCATTTCAAGTCTCTGTGAGCATAGAATATTTTTCTTCTGAGCAGATGATGAAGTGGTTTTCCTTTCTTTCTTGCTATTCCTTCTATTCTTTTAAGAATAACATCATCAATTTTTTTCAGTCCAAATTCTTCTATGATTTTATCATAATCAACGTTTCCTTTGACTTCCCAAGGGGTTACTATCGCTTTCATTGCATAATTAAAGTGCCTGCTCTTTTTATAAGTTTTGACTAAATAGTCAACAACAAATGTAAATCTTTGTTATTCGTTGACTATATTAAGAGCGGCATACAATTTTTATCAATTACTTGTGTCGTGAACTAAAAATCCCAAAGCAAAGGCGGATATTCCCGATTCATAAAAAGATTTATAAAATACAAAGCACGAATTAAGTCATAGAGGTGGGATTTAGTATGAAAGAAAGTTGGGTTCCTTTAAGTTCAGGATTCATGGTTACAAGCATAATCGGCTTCTTCGTAGCGCTTTGGGCATTTGATTGGTCAACAAACGGTGGTTTGACGTGGGGATTTACATTCATGTTATTCTTTCTGATAATGTTCTTTGCATCAATAATATCAATGACAAAAGCAGAGCCTATTCCAGAACACATGGAAGAATTAGCGATTCATGAACACTACAAGCGCAGAACTAAGGAAGCTGAATTCAAAGGACTTTTAAACAAATTATCTGAACAGCCAAAACAAAAAAACCATATCATCTGGCAGGATTTTGTTTTATTACTATACGCTGCATTTTACGTGTATTACATCGCAATGGCATTTTTATATCCTACATTTATTGCAACATCAATCCTTGCAATTCCATTCTTTGTGCTAAGTGGAGTGATTATAATCTGGATGGTTATTGATGCAATCACTTCGGAAAGAATTGGGCTTTTAGGCAAGACAGTATTCACATTAGTAATGATTATTTTCGGAGGGCTTGGAGTTTTTATTTACTATATTTTCAGAAGAATAAACAATAGTCTTGGAAAATAAATCTTTTATTTTTTTAATTTAAGTTCTTACTGTATTTTTTAAATTCATTTATGTCAAAATACATTGCATTTAATGCATTAGTTAATTCTGTTTTGAATGATTCTTGTACAATTATCGGTTGGTCTAATGGCATCTGTACTATGACCAAAATTTATTCCATATTTAATTTTTTATCATAATGCCTATTTTATCTATTGGCATTTATTTTTTCATAGAATCAAATTTCGTTTTAGCTTTATTTTCTTTAAAGAATATTTCGTGACTTGCTCTCTTATCAAAAAGTGATTTTGCAATATCTGTTATGAGAACCTGTGTTTCAAGAAGTTTCTTTTCCTGTATCAATGTCCTAGCATCATCTAAACACTCCCTCATTACTTGAATATTTCTCTTTCTACATTCTATTTCTGCGTTTTTTTCTTCATCATCTGTTAAGTATATTTCTTCCCATTTCGGATATACTGATTTGTCGCTGGATTTGGGAAATGTCTTGCTGAATGCCATAATAAGAAGGTTAGCTAAATTTGTTTATATATTTATTTGAAGAAAAAGCAAAAAATGTGGGACTCTATAGATGTTTTCGCGTTTATAGTCAACGACAAATGTAAATCATGTTGTTATTCGTTGGCTATATTGAGAGCGACATACAATTTTTATCCCTTACTTATGTCGTGAACTATTGACATCTTCGCGCATCTTATACCTGATTATTTTATCGTTAGCATCAACAATTATTATTCTTGATTACTCATAAGCATTAATCCTCTTCATCGTCATGTATTGCTGATGGAGCTCCACCACCATGCCATGTGAATCTGGGTCTTATTCTTACAGGATACATTTTTTCATTAGTATCATCGAATATTATTGCTGCTCCTTTTTCTCTTGGCAGGTTATCAAGTTCCTCAACAAGCCCTTTTCGCATGTAACTCTGCATTAAGGTTCCAAGTGCATCAGTATCAATCTTCGCAGTTATTCTGTGTGCAATAACTGTGTCTGACTGAGTCATGACATCTGTGTGTATCTTCCCTGGTTGCTGTGATGCAAGTATTAATGATATTCCAGGCTGTCTTCCTTCTCTTAAAATTGTTACAAGTGGATCTGTTGCGAGTGTCTTTCCTTCATTAGGTAAGAATTCGTGTGCTTCATCAACAACTAACCAGACAAGTGGAAACTTGTTTTTTTTAATGTCGTCATCTGAATAAGGGTTTACTGATTTATGAACATCTAAGAATTCTTCTTCTTTTCTAGCGGTCATTCTCTGAACAAATAATTTTTCTGCAACCAGTCCAACTACAAGATTTTTTATGTTCCATGAACCTGACGAAGTTGCATAACAAGATATATCCAGAACTGTAACCTGACCAGGAATTGCAAGATCTGCTATCTTTGTTGCTTTTTTTGAGAACAATCCCCATTCAGATACATTCAAAAAAAGATTTTTTGCTGCATTTTTTACATATTTGTCAGAATCAACATCTGCGTCTAATTTTTTTATTATGTCTTTTAGCGAGTATTCTTTTCCTGTTTCTTTAAGGTCATAAATTATTCGTTCTATAAGAACACCTACAGGCTCGTCACTTTTTACTGAAAATGTAATATTCCAATCATGTCCTGATAGTTCTGATGGTTTTATTGAGAATGGATAATCTGTGGGTATTCCTTCTTCTTTGAATTTATTATGATATCCTGTTGGCGTAAATATTTTTACATCGAGTGCTTTTGGTTCAATATCCCATTCTTCAAGCAATTCCTTATCCTGCTTATTTTGATATTTCATCGTCCAGTAAACGCCCATTGTGTCAACAAGAATTATTGAAATGTTTTGTCTTACTTCGATAGGAAGGTCTGATATTCCTTCAGCTATGACGCCCATAGTATAGCTTTTTCCACTGCCTCTCTTTCCACAAATAAATATGACATGACTTTTTGCAACATCTAAAAGAACTCTGTTTGATAAAGAATTTACTCTACCCATCTTTATGTAGTGCTTTCCTACATAAATCGTGCCTCTATCCCTATATTTTTCCCTGTCTTTTTCATCACGACCAATTATTATGTCATTCATTTTGAAACCTAGGTAAACTGCTGTTTTGTTTTGACTTTTTACTGTTACAAAAACACATATTTCAATATCACTTTATGACAACAGCTTATTTAGGACTCAGCAGTTATGTTTTAAATATTTATCCTTATGTAGTCAACGACAAATATAACTTGTTGTTATTTGTTAGCTATACTGAAAAGACGAGGCAAGACTACTTACTTAAGTTGGTAGATATATTTGTGGAGCAAATATATGAGAACGTTAGTGATCATACGACTCGTCTTTTGGTACGCTAGAAACCCGCGGTTTCG
>Ga0114931_10003987_pt1 | contig 18535 bp, 16 predicted proteins | sample 2SBtaG_FD_89579 | JGI IMG/M metagenome (GOLD analysis project Ga0114931, IMG submission 89579) | Deep subsurface microbial communities from Kolumbo volcano to uncover new lineages of life (NeLLi) - 2SBTROV14_V59a metaG | ecosystem: Environmental > Aquatic > Marine > Volcanic | place: Kolumbo...
CGCGCTCGCCGTGGATCATCCGCAGCAGGTCCGCGGCGTGGCCGAGGTCCGGGTCGGGCGGAAGCGGGGAGAGGCCGGCCTGGCGCCGCACCCAGCCGGCCGCGAAGACCGCGAGGGCGCCGGTGAGGCGCAGCCGGGTCTCCGACGTGGCCGCAGGCCCCGCCTCGAGGGTGGCGGTGGCCGCCCGGAGCGCGTCCATCGCGTCGCCGGCCTCGAGCGCGGCCCCGAGCCGCCAGCGTTGGTCGAACGCGCGCATCCGTCCTTCGGCGAGACCCCGGCGCAGCATCCGCGTGCGCGCGGGGTCCGGCAGCGCGCCCTCCCACAGCAGGCCGCAGAGGGCTTCGAAGGGCATCTCGCCCGCCAGCGTCTCGATGTCGTGGCCGCGCACGACCAGTCGCCCGTTCTCGCCGTCCACCTGCGAGAGCGCGGTCTGCGCAACGATGATGTCGTCGAGGCCGGGGGCCAGGGTCGGGCCGCGGGGTCCGGGAATCTTCTGCATCGCATTCCTCCGTTGGCGCGTTAGGATACGGAGATCAATTGTTGAATCAAGGTTGATCAATGAATCAAGGTATCGACGGACCCGAAGCCGGGGGCGGGACGGCTGCGTTGGGCGCGAAGGAGGCGGCAGCCCTGCTCGGCGTGAAGCTCCCGACGCTGTACGCCTACGTGAGCCGAGGTCTGCTGCGAAGCCTGCCCGGCACCGGCAGCAGCCGCGCTCGGCGCTACCTGCGCAGCGATGTCGAGGCGCTGCGCGATCGCAGCCGCGGCAGCGCGGCGGCTGCTGCGGCGCTGCGGTTCGGCGAGCCGGTCCTCGACTCCGGGATCACCGAGATGCGGTCCGACGGGCCCTTCTACCGCGGCCGGTCCGCAGTCGCGTTCGCCGAGACCGGCACCCGGTTCGAGACGGTGGCCGAGTGGCTCTGGTCGGGCGCGATGCCGGGCGCCGATCCGGTCTGGCCGGTGCCCGGCCCCTCGCCCCGGCTCGCGGGTCTGGCGCGCCTGCTCCCGGCCGACGCGCCGCCCGCGAGCGTGCGCCCGCTGGTGCTGGCCGCGTGGGCGGCTCGGGACCCCGGACGCTTCGATCCGCGTGCCGAGGCCATCCAACAGCGGGCACGCGGGATCACGCGGCTGCTGGCCGCGTCGCTCGCGCTCCCCGGGCGGCCAGACCTCGCCGCGCGGGCCTGGAACGCGCCGACGATGGCCGAGGCCGTGCTCGCGGCCTACGGGCTCGCGGCCGGCGACGGCGCGCGCCGCGCCGTCGATGCGCTGCTGGTGCTGATGGCGGACCACGAGCTCAACGCCTCGACCTTCGCGGCGCGCGTCGCCGCGTCGGCCCAGGCCGACGTCCACGCGGCGATCCAGGCCGGGCTGGCGACGCTGTCGGGCCCGCTCCACGGGGGTGCCTCCGACCAGGTCGAGGCGCTGCTGCGCGAGATCGCCACGCCCGCGGACGCCGCTCGCGTAGTCGCCGAACGCACGCGGCGCGGCGAGCGGATCCCGGGCTTCGGCCACATGTTGTACGACGACGCGATCGGCGACCCGCGCGCGACCGCGCTGCTGGCCGTGGCCGGCGCCCAGCCGGAGCGCACGCGGCCCGGCGGCCGGAGCGAACGCGCGTGCATGCTCGCGCTCATCGCGGCGATGGCCGAGGCGAAGCGCCCGCCGCCCAACGTCGATGCCGCAGCCGTGGTCCTGCGGGCCGCGCTCGGCATGCCCGCGGGCGCGGTGGCCGGGATCTTTGCGGTGGGGCGTTGCGCGGGGTGGGTGGCCCACATCGTCGAACAGGCAGAAACCGGCCAGTTGCTGCGCCCGCGCGCGCGCTACGTGGGGCCTCCGAGCGAGGACGGAACCCGGCTATCCTGATGCGCCCGGGGCCCCGGCCGGCCAAGCCCGGGACCCTCGGCAGGGAAGGAGCGCCAATTGGATCAGCTTGCAGTGGGCATCGCCTGGTACGTCGTCTTCCTGCTGTCGACGACGGTGCACGAGGCAGCGCACGCGTGGGTGGCGATGCGGGGAGGCGACCTCACGGCCTACGAGGGCGGACAGGTCTCGCTCGACCCGATGCCCCATCTGCAGCGTTCGCCCTGGGGCATGGTGCTGGTCCCGATCCTGAGTTTCGCGCTCGGCGGGTTCATGATGGGGTGGGCGAGCGCGCCCTACGATCCGGTCTGGGCGCGCGCGCATCCGCATCGCGCCGCGCGGATGGCGCTCGCGGGACCGGCCGCGAACTTCGCGCTGGTCGTCGTCGCGGGCCTGTTGATCCGCGGGGCCCTCGCCAGCGGGATGCTCACCCTGCCGACCGGCCTCGGCTTCACCTCGCTGGTCGGCGCCGCACACGGCGGAGTCGGGCAGGCCGTGGCGCTCTTCCTGAGCCTGCTCTTCTCGGTCAACCTGCTGCTGGCGGTGCTGAACCTGATCCCGCTGCCGCCGCTCGACGGAAGCAGCGCGATCGGCCTGCTGATGAGCGAGGAGCACGCGAACCGGGTGCAAGACCTGATGGAGCAGCCGGTCCTGGCGATGTTCGGGATCCTCGGCGCGTTCATGCTGATCGACCGGATCTTCAGCCCGCTGTTCGTCGCGGCGCTCGGCTGGCTCTATCCCGAGTTCGGTCTGTAGGCCGCGCGATGCCGAACGGGCTGCGCGCAGGCGACCGGCCGCAGGTCCTCGCCGGAAGGGAGTGGCTCGCGCCCGGGCTCCTGGTCCTGGCGATCCTCCAGCTCGGGGCGGCGCCGGCGCCGCTGGATTGCCCGGCCGGTGCCGGCCCGGCCGGCGCGCCGCCGCCGGCCGGCACGCGGGAGTGGTGCGCGCTGCCGGACGGCACGCAGCACGGCCCCTCGCGTTCGTACCACGCGAACGGCCGGCTCCGGGCCGAAGCCCGCTTCGACCACGGACGCCTCGAGGGGCCCTACCGCGAATGGACCGCGAGCGGCGCGCTCGCGCTCGAGGGCAGCTACCGGGCGGGCCAGAAGCAGGGTCTCTTCACGGCCTGGTACCCGGACGGAACCAAGAAGTGGGAGGAGGGCTGGCGCGACGGCGTGCAGCATGGCCCGGCGCGCTCGTGGCACGCGAACGGACGGCCGATGGGCGAGATGCGCTACGACGCCGGCAAGCTCGACGGCATGGCCCGCACCTGGTTCTCGAACGGCCAACTCCAGGCGGAAGGCGTGTTCGCGGCGGGCGTCCGCGACGGAACGTGGAAAGCCTGGTGGGAGGACGGCCGCCTCCAGAAGGTCGCCGTGTTCGATCACGGTCGGGAGCTCTCCCGACGCGTCCTTCCGCACCACGATCTCTCCGGAGCAGAACGTTAGGCGAAGGAAGCCACGGGCGGCTCTTGCGCCCGGACGCTCATCCTCCCGCTGCGTGCCGGGCGACCGCGATCCGGACCGTCTCCCTCCCGACGCTGACGTCGACGCCGCCCGCGGCCGGGCCGAAGACCAGCTCTTCGGCCAGCGTGTTGTCCTTCACGTAGCCGGCGAAGGCTTCGACCGCCTCCTGCAGACCGGGTGGAAGCGCCAACTCGAGCCGGATGCGATCGGAGACGTGGAGCCCGGAATCGCGGCGCGCCTGCTGCACCGCCCGCACCACGTCGCGCGCGTGGCCCTCCTGCACCAGTTCGTTGCTCAGCTCGAAGTCCACGACCACGATCACGTCGCCCGACGGCAGGGCCTGGCAGGAGACCCCGTCCTTCGCGTCGAGCCGGAACTCGAACTCCTCCGGCGTCAGCACGTGGCCGGCGACGGTGACGGTACCGTCGTCTCCGCGGCTCCAATCGCCGCGCTTCGAGGCGGCGATGACGGCCTTCGTCTCGCCGCCGAGACGCGGGCCGATGGCGCGGGCGTCGACCTGCAGGCGGAGGTCGGCAAAGCCCTCGATCTCGTCCGAGAGCGTGGCCTCCTTCACGTTCATCTCGTCCGCCACGAGCGAGAGGTAGGGCTCGAGCCGCTTCACGCCGGCGCCCGCGATGGTCAGACGGCGCAGGGGTTGGCGCACGCGCACGTTCTCGGCGCGGCGCATCGCGAGGCCGGTGCTGCAGACCTCGCGCACCGTGTCCATGTCGGCGACGAGCTCGCGCTCCTCGGGGAATGCGGAGGCGTCCGGCCAGTCGCGGAGGTGCACGCTCGCTCCCCCGGTCAGCCCGGTGTGGATCTCGTCGCACAGGAACGGCAGGAGCGGCGCGGCGACCAGCGTCAGCGTGCGGAGGGCGGTGCCGAGCGTGTCGTAGGCGGCCTGTTTGTCCGCGTTCTTCTCGCCGGACCAGAAGCGCGGCCGGCTCCGGCGGATGTACCAGTTGTTCAGCGCATCGAGATAGGACACGACCGTCCGGCAGGCCGCGGCGATCTCGTAGGCGTCGAGCTGTTCCTGGATGGTCTCCACCAGCTCGCGCGTCTTCGCCAGCGCATAGCGATCGAGGAGGGTGGCGCCGGCGCCCGGTTCGCCCGCGGTCAGCCCGTCCGTGTTCGCGTAGAGGGAGAAGAAGTACCAGGCGTTCCACATCGGCATCAGCACGTTGCGGGCGACCTCGCCGATGGCCTTCCCGTCCTGATCGACCCGGAGCTCGCCGCCCTTCAGGACCGCGGACGAGCACAGGAACCAACGCATCGCGTCCGAGCCGTGGCGCGCGAAGACGTCGCCCGCCTCCGGATAGTTCCGCAGCCGCTTGGAGAGCTTCTGGCCATCGGATCCGACGATGACGCCGTGGCAGATGCAGTTCTCGAACGGGGGCTTGTCGAACAGCGCCGTGCCGAGCACGAACATCGTGTAGAACCAGCCGCGCGTCTGCGACACGTATTCGACGATGAAGTCGGCCGGGAAGTGGTTCTCGAACCAGTCCCGGTTCTCGAACGGATAGTGGACCTGGGCGTACGGCATCGAGCCGCTCTCGAACCAGCAGTCGAGCACGTCCGGGATCCGGCGCATCGTGCTCCGGCCGGTGGGATCGTCCGGGTTCGGACGCACCAGGTCGTCGATCGCGGGGCGATGGAGGTCCATCACCGGGACCCCGAAGTCGCGCTCCAGCTCCGCGATGCTTCCGTAGACGTCGGTGCGCGGGTAGGCCGGGTCGTCGCTCTTCCAGACCGGGATCGGCGCACCCCAGAAGCGGTTCCGGCTGATCGACCAGTCGCGTGCGTTCTCGAGCCACTTGCCGAACAGGCCGTCCCGGATGTGCTCCGGAATCCAGCGGATCTGCTGGTTGTTGCGCAGCAGCCGCTCCTTCAGGTCCGTCACCCGCACGTACCAGGAGTTCATCGCCCGATAGATCAGGGGCGTCCCGGTCCGCCAGCAGTGCGGGTAGCTGTGGAGGATGGTCTCCTGCCGCAGGAGGCTCCCGCGCTCCTTCAGCGCGCGGATGATCGGCTTGTTGGCGTCGAGCACCTGGAGGCCCTGGTAGTCGACGACCTCGCTGGTGAAGAGCCCGGCTTCGTCGACCGGCACCACGACGCCGATTCCGGCGTCCCGGCACACGGCCATGTCGTCCTCGCCGAAGCCGGGCGCCATGTGCACGACGCCGGTTCCCTCCTCGACCTCGACGAAGCCGGCCGTCAGCACGCGGAAGGCCTCCTCGCGATCCGCGAAGTAGGGAAAGAGCGGCCGGTAGCGCCGGCCCTCGAGTTCGCGGCCCCGGAGCGTGCCCACGCGTTCGGCGCCGCCGAGTTCGGCCGCGTACTTCTCGACGAGGGCCTCGGCCAGGATCACGCGGCGTCCGTCCAACGCGAGCACCGCATACGCGATCTCGGGGCCGACCGCGAGCGCCAGGTTCGAGGGCAGCGTCCACGGCGTGGTCGTCCACGCCAGCAGGTCCGTCGGACCCTCGTCGCCCTCGGGCACGAGTTCGAAGCGCACCGTGATCGCCGGGTCCTGTCGTTCCCGGTAGGCGTCGTCCATGCGCGTCTCGAAGTTCGAGACCGGGGACTGGGCCGCCCACGAGTACGGCATGACCTTGTAGTCCTCGTACAGCAGCCCCTTCTCCCAGAGCTGCTGGAACGCCCAGAGGACGCTCTCCATGTAGGGCAGGTCCATGGTCTTGTAGTCGTTCTCGAAGTCGACCCAACGGCCCGCGCGCGTCACGGTCTCCTGCCACTGTTCGGTGTATTGGAGGACCGACCGGCGGCAGTGGTCGTTGAACGCCTCGATGCCGTAGTCCAGGATCGCGAGCCGCCCGGCGATGCCGAGTTCCTTCTCCGCCTCCATCTCGGCCGGAAGCCCGTGACAATCCCAGCCGAAGCGCCGTTCCACGCGATGGCCCCGCATCGTCTGGTAGCGGGGGACGATGTCCTTCACGTAGCCGGTCAGGAGGTGCCCGAAGTGCGGCAGGCCGTTCGCGAAGGGCGGCCCGTCGTAGAAGACGTACTCGTTCTCGCCGCGGGGCCCCGGATCGCGCATCGAAACCGACTGCTCGAAGGTCTTTTCCTGCCGCCAGCGGGCCCCCACCCGCTCCTCGATCTCGGGGAAGCTCGGCTGGGGAGGGACGTCGGGGTAGGGTCGGCCGGGCGAAGTCATGGCCGCGGAACTTAGCGAGCCACTCCGCGAACTTCCGGCGCCGCGCCCGGGCGGGTAGACTGGCGCCCGACCGCGGTGCCCGGGTCCGGGGCGCATCCGCCGACCCGGGGCCGTACCGCCCGCCCCGAGGCCCCCTTGCCCGAGCTGCCTGAAGTCGAGGTCACGCGCCAGCGCATCTCGCCCGTCTTCGTCGGGCGGACCGTCGCGGCGCTCGAAACGACCCCGCCCAGCTACTTCTTCCTGACGCCACCGCGCGATCTCCGCCGCGCCGTGGTCGGCCAGACCGTGCGCGCGCTCGAACGTCAGGGCAAGTACCTGGTGGCGGATCTGGACGATGGTCGCCGGCTGCTGCTCCACCTGGGCATGACGGGCCAGCTGTTCTCGGCCGGGGTCGCGAGCGTTCGCTTGCTCTCGGCGACCGCCCGCGCCGCACTGTCGCCGGGCGACCAGCGGGTCTTCGCGCCCGACGCCCACACGCACCTCCGCTTCGCGTTCACCGACGGCGGCCCCGACGTCTTCTTCCGGGACGTCCGCAAGTTCGGCAAGGTCCAGTTGCTGAAGGCCGGGGAACGCTCGGCACGGCTCGACCGCCTGGGCACGGATGCCCTCACGGTGCGGGGCGAGCAGTTGTTTCGGGCGACCCGGGGGCGCCGTGTGGCGATCAAGAACCTGCTGCTGGACCAGGCCGTGATCGCGGGAACCGGGAACATCTACGCCGACGAAGCCCTCTTCCTGGGCGGCGTGCGCCCGCGCCGGCGCGCGTCGCGCGTCACCCGGGCCGAGTGCGAGCGGATCGCCGACGCGCTGCGCGCGGTGATGCGGCGCTCGATCGAGACCGGGGGTTCGTCCATCAGCGACTACGTCGCACCCGACGGGAGCGACGGCGCCTATCAGGATGAGCGGCGCGTCTATGCGCGCAGGGGCGAGCCGTGCCCGGCCTGTGGGACGCCGATCGCGCGCACCGTCATCGCGCAGCGCAGCGCCCACTACTGTCCGGCGTGTCAGCGATGAGGGCTCCGGGATGCTGAGTCTGGTCGAGCTCCAGCGGGTCGCCGCGGTCCTCTCTGCGGAACGGACCGGCGCGCGGATCGACCGGATCGTCCAGAGCGAGCCCGACGAGGTCGTGCTCCATCTCTCCGGCGGGGCCGACCGGCCGGCCGGCGACCGGATGTTCCTGCTGCTCTCGTGCCGCCCGCGGAGCGCGCGGATCTCGCAGCTCGCGCGCCCGCGCAAGGCACCGCCGCAGCCTCCGGGGTTCGCGCAGTACCTGAAGGCGCACCTCGAGGGCGGGCGCCTGCGCGACGTCGCGATCGAGGGGGGCGACCGCCAGATCCGTCTGCGCGTCGAGACCCGCGCGGAGACGGGGTCCCTGCTCGTGTCGCTGCTGGGGCCGCGCAGCAACCTCTACGCGCTCGATCGGGGCGACCGCGTCGTGGCCGCGGCGCGCCCGCTCGCCGAGACCCGGCGCGACCTCTCGATGAACGGTCCCTGGTCCGGCCCCGAAGGCCACCCGCCGACCGAGGGCCGGGATCGCTTCGCCGCCGTCCCCGACGCGGGGCTCCTGGCCGCGATCGAGGCGCACTACGCCGAAGCGGAGGCCGGGGACTCCGGCCAGCGACGCCGAAGCCGCATCCGCAAGGCGCTGAAGAAGCGCGTCGCGACGTTGGAGAAGAAGGTCCGGCTCCTCGAGGGAGACCTCGAGGCCGGCGACTAGGCCGCGCGATGGGAGCGGTTCGGGGAACTGCTGAAGTCCCGCATTCGCGCCGTGAAGCCCGGGATGGAGACGATCGCGATTCCGGACTTCGCGTCCGGCGAGCCGGTCGAGGTTCCGCTCGACCCCCGGCTCTCGCCGCAGAAGAACCTCGACCAGCTGTTCCGCAGGGCGCGGAAGGCCGAGAAGCGGGCGCGAAAGGCCGCGGGCGAGATCGAAGCGGCGCGCGAACGGCTCGCGTTCGCGCAGCGGCTCCGGGCCGAGGCCGCCGAGGCGGACGACGAGCGGTTGACCGAACTCGAGGCCGAGCCCGAGATCGCGCGCCTGCTCGCCCGCTACTTCCCGCCCGAGAAGGAAGCGGCCGGTACCGGGCCGCCGAAGAAGGTCTGGAAGGTCGGAAAGCGCGAACTTCCGACGCGTCTCGTTCCGAAACGTTATGTCACGGAATCGGGGCTCGAGGTCTGGGTCGGAAAGAACGACGAGGGCAACGACCTTCTCACCACGCGCCTCGCGCGCGGCAACGACCTCTTCTTCCACCTCGAGGGGAGCCCCGGCAGCCACGTGATCCTCCGCACCGAGGGCCGACGCGAACCTCCCCACGAGGCCCTGCTCGACGCGGCGGAACTCGCCGTCCACTTCTCGAAGGCGAAGAAGGCGACGCGCGCGCCGGTGCACGTGGCCGAGATCAAGGACGTCTCGAAGCCGTCGGGCGCGAAGCCGGGCCTGGTCTACGTCCACCGCGGGCGCACGATCCAGCTGAAGCGCAGCGAGAAACGCCTGCAGCGGATCCTCGGGAGCCGCCTCGACGACTGAACGGGGACTGCGTCCGGCCGCGGGTGCGCGCGTGCCGTCGCCAGTAGCCAACGGCTTCAAGCCCGCCCGCCGCGGGTCCGATACGCCCCGGGTGTCGAACCCCAGCACGATCCACGATCTGAAGACCCTGGTCCTGTCCTTCCATCCCGCGGTCGCGTTCGACACGGTGGAGGAGGAGCGGGTCGAGCGGCTGGCGGACCGCGTCGCGGACGAACTGGGCATGCCCGTCTTCGTGTGGACGGTGAACAGCGGCCTCGTCCAGAAGCCGGCCGTGCACGCCAACCGCAGCACGGCGGAGCCGATCGCGCTCCTCCAGCATCTGGCCGGTCTCACGGTCGAGGGCATCTTCCTGCTGAAGGACCTCGCGAAGTTCCTCGACGACCCCGCCGTGTGCCGCGCCTTCCGCGACGCGGCCGCGAACCTTTCGCGCAGCGCCGCCTCGATGTGGATCGTCGGCGCCGAGCACGTCTTCCCGCCCGATGCCGATGCCGAAGTCGTCCATTTCGAGTTGTCGCTTCCGGGCCGGAAGGAACTCGGCGAGGTGGTCGCGACCGTGGTCCGCTCGCTGCGCGAGCGCATCGGCGCCCGGGTGGAACTCCCGAAGGACGATCTCGACGGTCTGCTCCGGGCGCTCGCGGGAATGACCGCGAACCAGGTCCGCCAGGTGATCGCGGGCGTCATCCTCGAGGACGGCCGGCTCGGACCGCACGACATCCCCCGGGTCCTCGACCGGAAGGCGGAACTGCTCGGCCAGGACGGCCTGTTGGAATACTTCCCGGCGGAGGACAACGCCTACGAGCTGGGCGGCTTCGGACGGCTCGAGCAGTGGCTCGCCCGCGCGCGCACCGGCTTCAGCACCGAAGCCCGGGCGCTGGGCCTCGAGGCGCCGGGCGGCATCCTGCTGGTCGGCGTCCAGGGCTGCGGCAAGTCGCTCGCGGCGAAGTGCATCGCGCGGCGTTGGTCGCTTCCGCTGCTCAAGCTCGACGCGGGCCGTCTCTACGACAAGTACCACGGCGAGAGCGAGCGCAACCTGCGCCGCGCGATCGAGCTGGCGGAGTCGATGGCGCCGGCGGTCCTGTGGATCGACGAGATCGAGAAGAGCTTCTCGAGCTTCGGATCGCCGAGCGGGAGCGATGGCCCATCGCAGCGGATCTTCGCCACGCTGCTCTCTTGGCTCCAGGAGAAGAAGGCGTCCGTCTTCGTCGTCGCGACGGCGAACGACATCTTCAAGCTTCCGCCCGAACTGATGAGGAAGGGCCGCTTCGACGAGATCTTCTTCGTCGATCTCCCCGACGCCCCGGAACGCGAGGCCATCTTCCGGATCCATCTCGCACGGCGGAGGCAGGACGCGGCGCACTTCGACCTCTCCCGGCTCGCAGCCGCGAGCGACGGGATGAGCGGCGCCGAGATCGAGCAGGCCGTCATCGCGAGTCTCTACCGCACGCTCCACGAGAAGCAGCCGCTCGAAACCTCCACGCTGCTCGGCGAGATCTCGGCGACCGTTCCGCTCTCGGTCTCGCGGGCGGAGGACATCGCGCGGCTTCGGGAACTCGCGCGCGATCGCTTCGTTCCCGTTCGTTAGTCTCGGTCCGGCATCCGCTGGCCGACCTCGCCGCCTCTGTGGCCAATCGGAATGCCGGATCAGGGCCAGGCACCGGCTCTCCGGGCCTTGCCCGGTCGCGGCCGGCGGCCGCTCCAGACCGTGAAGCTGCGACTCGCCGGATGCGCCTCCACCCTCTCGAAACCGCTCTCCAGCCAGCGGCCGACCGGAACGGTGCGTTGGGCGACGAGCCAGATCCGCCCGTGGCCCCGGAGCCGCCCGGGTGCGCCCTCGCACAGGTTCCGGACGACGTCGTGGTGCTGCTCCCGCCCGCTGTGGATCGGCGGATTGCTGACGATCCAGTCGAAGCGCGCCTCGGCCGGCAGCGCGGCGAGTCCGGTGCCCGCCGTCGTGACGACCCCGGGGACGTTGCGGCGCGTCGCCTCGAGCGCCAGCGGGTCCGGATCGATCGCGTGCATCGCGAGGTCGGGCCGCGTGCGGGCGAGGGCCGCGCCGATCACGCCGGCGCCGCAGCCGTAGTCGAGGACACGGGTCTGCGGGCCCGGCTCCGGCAGGTCGGCGAGCAGGAGCGCGGTCGCGGGGTCGAGGTGCCCGTGCGCGAAGAGGCCCGGGAACGAGACCCATTCGATCGGGCCCCGCGCGGTCCCGCCGGCGCACGGTACGGCCCAGTCGTCGAGACCGCCACGCAGCGCTTCGGGCGCATCGACCTGTCCGGTCCAGACGCGACAGTGCCGCCGCGTCTCGAGCGTCCGGACCTCGCACGCGGCTTCCTCGAGCGTCCGCCCCGCGGAACGGACGCCCTCGTCGTTCGCGCCGTAGACGAGCAGGCGTCCGCCCGCGTGCAGGCGCGACGCGACCGCGTGGAGCGCCATGCGGAGGGCCTCGCGCCCCTTCGGCATGCGCAGGATCGCGGCGTCGGCGACCACGTCGTCGGGCCATGCGGTGCCGGCCGGGCCGCGCTCCCAGGCGAGCCCGGTCATCCCGTTCGACGCGAGCGCCTCGAGGATGCGCCCCGTCGGATCCCCGGCCACGCGCACGCGGCCCGACAGGCCCGCGTGCGCGAGGAGGCCGGTGACGACGTCGACCGCGCGGTCCTCGCGATCCGCCATGCGTCCGCTCATCGGGCTCCTCGCGCGATCACCGTATCACAGCGGTTCGATGCCGCGCTCGAGCAGCACCGTGAGCGGCGGCCAGCAGCGGACGTCGCGCAGCGTCGCCGGAGCGGCGAAACGCGCGCGCACGATCTCGCGCTGGTCCACGCGCACGGTCTGCCCCTCCGGGAGGCGGCACGCGAAGAAGTGCACGTGGTCCTCGGTGTCCGAGTGGTCGACGCGCCGGACGCCCAGGCTCTGCAGGGACGCATCGTCGACGTCGAGGCCGGCTTCCTCCCGGAGCTCGCGCGCAGCCGCGTGCCGCGGCGATTCGCGCCGACCGACGCGGCCGCCCGGAATCGTCTCCCAGCGGCGGTAGCTCGGTGTCACCACCAGGATCTCGTCGCCGCGCCAGACGACGACGGCTGCGCCGACCACGACGGGGTGGACGAGCCGGGCAAAGACCCGGAACCCGGCCGCGGCGCAACGCAGGAGACCGCGGGCGAGCGCGTCCACCACGTCAGCGGTCCGCCAACGGCGCGAAGGGCGGGAAGCCGTCCGAGACCGAGACCGCGTCGCCGTCGTGCAAGCGGACCGCGAGACCGGCGGCCTCGGCCGCTGCGACCAACGCCCGTCCTTCGACGAGGAGAGCGGTGCTGAACGCCTCCGCGTCGGCGCCGCGGGGGCCCACCGCGATCGCGACGGCCTCGCGATCGACCGTACGCGCGGTGCGCGGATCGATCACGTGCCCATGACGCGCGCTCCCGATCATCGTGGACTGCCCCAGGCTGGCCGACACCGAGACGTGACGGTCGGCGAACGAGAGCACGCCGCCGGCGCCTTCGCCCGCCTGGACGAGCACGCGCCAGGCCGGACCGTCCGGGGGCGCGCCGATCGCCAGCAGGCTCGAACCGCCGAAATCGAGCAGCGCGTGCTCGACGCCCCGGGCGCGCAGCCAGGGCTCGAGCCGGTCGAGGGCCCACCCCTTGGCGAGTCCGCCGAGGTCGATCGACATCGCGTGTGCGAGTCGCGCTCGCCCGGCCCCGATCCCGATCCGCTGCGCGCCGATGGCGTCGTGTGCCGCCGCGAGTTCGATCGCGGTCGGCGGTCGGCCGCGCGCGGCGGCGTCCTTCCACAGCGCGATCGCGGGCCCGACCGTCACGTCGAAGGCTCCGTCCGTCGCCCGGTGCAGGCGCTTCGCGGTGCGAAGGAGCTCGAGGAGGGCAGGCGAGACCGGCTGCCAGCTTCCGGCGCCCGCGTTCAGGCGGCTCGTCTCGCTCGCGGGACGCCAACGGCTGACGACGCGCTCGAGTGCTTCCACCCGCGCATAGCATTCGTCGGCCAGCGAGGCGTCGCCCGTCACCAGCGTCAGCTCGAGCAGGGTCCCCATGGCGATCCGGCTGTCGTGGACCACGGCGTGCGGGGCCGGGTGGGCATCCGGTGCAGTGCAGCCGAGCACGATCGAGGCCAGCAGCGCGGCGGCCGCGGCCGGCCGGTTCATGGTTCCCGCGTTTCGCCGCTCCGGTAGTTCCGGGAGGTGCCGCGAAAGACCGACCAGAGCGACAGCAGGACCAGCGCCGCGAGGCTCGCCTGCAACGCCAGGAAGCCCAGGATCTTCAACCACGCGAAGACGGGATGGCCGAAGCGGATCAACCACCCCGCGCCCTCGTCCGCGAGGGCCGCGACGAAGGGCGTCGCGATGAGCCACGCCTTCACCCGGTTGGAGAGCGGAACGAAGAGCACCAGGTGGGTCAGCACCAGCAGCAGCATGCCCATCGCGAACAGGTGGAAGTGCGAGACCTCGAGCAGACCCTGGTAGGAGCGCGGGGGCCGGAAGGCCTCGGTGTCGCCCAGGTAGTAGCTCGTGACCGAGCCCGGGGTGAGCGACATCTTCTCGAAGTAGAGCAGCGCGTTCGTCAGCCACAGGCCGGCCACGTAGACGCAGTACAGCACGACGATGATCTGGAGCAACCGGTTGCGATTCAGCTCGCCTGTGACGACGAAGCGCAAGCGCTAGTGCCCGCCCGCGGCCACGGTCCCGACCGGGAGCGCGGCCGGGTCCGGCCTCGCGTCCACGGTTGCGCGGTAGGCCTCGTACAGCGCCAGGGCCCGGCGCACGCCCGAGGTCACCGCGCGCGAGGAGAGCGTGGCTCCCGAGATACCGTGGATCTCGCCGCCCAGCCGCAGGCTCGCGTCGAGCTTCCGCGCGTCGAACTGATCGAGCCAGCGCCCCGGCGGCATGTACTCCGGGGGCTCGTAGAAGGCCAGGATCTCGGTCGAACGGACCGAGCCGTCGGGCGCCAGGACCACCATGAAGGCCTCCGGCAGCGTCCGGACCGTGTGCACGTCGATGATGGCATGGCCCATCACCCGGCCGTCCCGGATGCCGGTGTAGACGGTCGCGAGCCGGCTCTCGAGCCGGGCCTGGGCGCGTTGCTCGACCCGGGCCGCCTGCTCGTCGTCGAGGACCAGGGTGTGGTGTTCGATGGTGTCGGCCCCCGGGAATGCGCTCTCGAGGGCTTCCTGCTTCGACGCGAAGACCCCGGCTCCTGCCGCGGCCGAGAACGCGGCGAAGGCCAGGACGAGCCCGAGGATGGATCCCAGTCGTCTAGAACGCAAACCCGACTCCCAGCGCCAGCTCGTCCGGCCGCGTTCCGCGCCGCGCGTCCATGTCCCGGTACTCCAGCTTGAGGACCACGTTCGGATGGGGATGATAGTTGACTCCGCCGGTCCGGACCCAGTAGGTCCGGTTCCGGTTGGCGGTGAATCCGCTCGGCACGTCGAACTGGGTGTCCACGTATTCGAGCCGCACGAAGGGTTCGAGCGAGCGTTCGCCGTCTCTGACGAGGTGCGGCCAGACATCGTAGGCGACTTCGGCGTAGGCGCCGAACATGTCCTCGGCGATCGGCGCCGTCGCCGGACGTCCGAGCGAGGCGTTGAAGTCGGCCGCGTTCCCGAGGTGGGTGTAGGCGGCCAGCATGCGGGTGGACCACGGCCCGCTCCGGTACTGGACGTGGCCTTCGGCCATGGTCAGACGCGCGTCGGCGATGGACCGGCCGTCGGCCGTCGGAGCGCCGGTGTCGATGAGGGTGTCGCCGGTGTCCTGGTCGACCTCTCCGACGTAGAGGGACGCGCCGAGTTGGAGGCCCGGCACGCAATCGCAGGTGTAGTCGCCCCGCACGACGATGGCCAGGTCCTCGGCCAGCGCGTGGTTGCCGGCCTGCCGCGCGCTTCGGAAGCCCGCGTCGCTGAAGCGCGAACCGTTGAAGCCCGTCATCACGTAGGCGCGGTATTCGAAGTTCTCGCCGAGTTGCCCGAAGATGCCGGCCCCGAGGTTCCGCCAGGTGCTGGGGATGATGCGGCGCTCGACCTCGGGGCGCTGGACGCCGTAGAAGAACGGCGGCTCGTGCACCTCGTTCACGAAGCCCATCGGCGCCAGCAGCAGTCCCGCGCGGAAGTTCAGCGCGGGCGAGTGGAAGAAGTCGAGCGAGGCGAGCTCGACCGACGCGGCGCCGGCCTCCTCGCCGTTGCGCGGGTCCTCTGTCGAGCCGTGCTCGAACTCGATCTCCGAGTTGAACACGATCGACTCGCTGAACTTGTACCCGAAGTAGAGCACGGTGCGGAGCGCGTCGGCGCGGTCCAGGTTGCCGCCCTCGTCGTTCACCAGGTTCGTGTAGTTGTACTCGCCATAGCCCCCGATCGAGAGCCCGCGCTCGATGCCGTAGATCTTCGAGGCGGCCGGGCCGAAGCCGTACGCGGTGGCGAGTTCGGCCTGCTCGGGCACCGCGACCTGGGTGCGGACCCGGCTCAACTCGTCTGCCAGGATCTGGACCTGCTTCTCGAGCTGCTCGATGCGGTCGTCGCGCGCGATCTGGCCGGCGTCGGCGGCCCAGGTCGCTGCAGGGCTGACGAACGCCAGCAACAGGGCCCCGCACAACGGGAGGGAGAGAGAGCGGGGGAGGAAGCGAGGGGTCATCGGACGGCTCCATGCGGACGGTGGTCGTTCTCGGAATGATATTGAAATTGGCATTCATTTTCAGTTAGAGCCGGACGATACTCGAGCCGCTGGTGGCCGCAACCCCGATTTCCCCAGCACGGCAGCGGTAGGGCGCACTTCCCACGGGGAGTCCCCGCAGCCGGGGTCGAGCGCCGGGACCCCTCAGGCCGGGGGCCGGACCTGTCCCGGACCCATCAGGAGCAGGCGGATCAAGCTGGATTGCCGGTGGGTCCCGGTCTTGGAGAAGATGCGCTTCAGCGTGGTGCGCGCGGTCCCGATCGTGACCCCCAGCGCGGTGGCCGCGTCTTCCAGGGTCCGGTCGGCCAGCAGCGCCCGGGCGAGCCGGGCCTCCGCCGGGGTCAGGCGGTAGAGCTCGCCGAGCACGTCGGCCAGGTCGCCGGGCGCGTCCGTCGTGTCCGCGTCGCCCAGGTGGGGATCGCCGATGAACACGACGACGATGTCTCGCGGGGTGGATTCGCCGTCGCGATCCTCCCGGGCGAGGGGCGCGGAGAAGGCCAGCAGCGGGCGGCCATCCACCGGGTGTCGAAGGACGGAAGCGCCGTCGGGCCGTCCCCCATGGCCCGGCAACCAGTCCCGGAGCACCCGCGTGCGCGCGTCTGCATCGGTTCCCCGGAGTGCCGGGTCCATCCCGCCGGGCTCCACGCCCAGCATGTCGGCGGTGCTGCGGTTCGCGTAGGCCACGTTCCCCTGGAAATCGAGCAACACCACGCCGAGCACCAACTGGTCCAGGGCCGCCCGCACTGCCGAGGACACGACGTCCTGTCGCAGGAGCCGATCGTGAAGAGCGGCGGCCCGCACGCAGTGGGGGGCGAGGTGCTCCATCAACGCGACGTCGCGCTCGGTCGGGCGCCACGCCTCGCGGCTCGTCAGCAGGAGGAAGGTGTGGGCCTGCTCGTCGTCCCGGCCCACCAGGGCGGCCAGGAACCCGGTCCCCCGCAGGCCCGCGGGCTCGAGCACGTGCTGATGGAAGGCGCTCGTCGCGAAGCGTTCGTGCGCTTCGCCCGGCGGGACCACGAAGACGCCGCCTTCCGGAAGGTCGCGGAACGATTCGGGCTGAACCGTGTACGGCCGGGTGACGCGGTCGGTCCATTCGTCGCTGGCCCGGACGCCGTTGGAGATCAACACGCCCGGGCGGCCGCTCCGCGGGATCCCGAGCAAGAAGCCGACCGCGGGCGCGGACATCTCGGCGCAGAGCGCCGAAAGGAACGTCCGCCAGGCATCGGGGGAACCGGGGGCGTCGTAGAGGAGCCCCAGCAGGTTCCAGGCGGTGCGTTCGATGGAAATCGGGTCCTCCGGATGCACTTCCTTCCTAACGCGACGAGAAGCATCGACGCGCCCCCCATATGGGAGCAAAGCGGGAGCCGGAACTGGAAGCCACGACCGAGATCCAGGACCGGAGATCGACCGCCGCGGCACGACCGCCGGCGGCAAACCGGTCCCGCCGGCCCCGGTCCCGATTCTACACTGCCGGACCTACACTGCCGGACGCACCGGCGTCGGGCTCATCCAGGGGCGGGGTCCTACCGCTCCGGCGTGAAGCGCACCGGCATCTTCGTGACGCCGTGGATGAAGTTCGAGCGCTGGATGCGCGGAGCCTCGGTCGGCGTCATGTCGGGCAGCCGCGTGAGCACCTCGGACAGGATCGCGTTCAGCTGCATGCGCGCCAGGCTCGCGCCCAGGCAGAAGTGCTCGCCGATCCCGAACGCGATGTGATCGTTCTTCTGCCGCGTGATGTCGAAGCGCTGGCCGTCGTCGAAGACCTCTTCGTCCCGGTTCGCGGACGGATAGGACAGATAGATCTTGTCGCCCTGCGCGATCCGGGTGCCACGGATCCCGGTCTCGTGGAGCGCGGTCCGCCGGAACTGCATCACCGGCGGCGAATAGCGGAGGGCCTCCTCGATCGCGCCCGGGAGCAGGGCCGCCACGTCGCTCCGGAGCAGTTCGTACTGCTCCGGATGCTCGAACAGGAGCCGCATGAAGTGCGAGGTCATGTTCCGTGTGGTCTCGTTGCCCGCGACCGACAGCAGCACGAAGAAGTGGTTCAGCTCCTGCTCGGTGATCCTCTCGCCGTCGACCGAACCGTGGACGTATTTCGAGATCAGCGTGTCGTCCGGGTTCCGGCGCTTCTCCTCGGCCAGCGCGTTGCAGTACAGCCACATCTCGGCCGCCGCGGAGGTGGCTGCGTCGGCCGCCGGTGCCAGGTCGGGATCGTCGGCCCCGATCATGTTGTTCGACCACTCGAAGATCTTCTTGCGGTCCTCGTGCGGGATTCCCACCAACTCGCAGATGAGCGTGAGCGGAAGTTCGCAGGCCAGGTCCGCGACGAACTCGCATTCGCCCCGGGTCGCGACGCGGTCCACGATGTTCCTGGCGTGGCTGCGGATGGTGGGCTCGATGGCCCTCACCATCTTCGGCGTGAATCCGGGTTGCACCAGCCGGCGGTACTTCACGTGCCGCGGCGGATCCATGTTGATCATGATGTCCTGCACCGCGCCCAGCGCATCCTCGTCCGAGTCCCACAGGAACGAGGTCCCGACCTGGGACGAGAACGTCTTCGGCGACCGCGAGACGTGCACCAGGTCCTCGTGGCGCGAGATCACCCAGAACCCCCGGCGGATCGGCGAGACCGTCTTCACCGTCGCGGGCGGTTCGTGCCAGAAGACCGGGGCCTCGCGGCGCAGCACGGTCAGGTACTCGTGCGGCGGGCCACCGTGCGCGAGGAAGACGTCCGGATCGGTGAGGTCGATGTCGCCGGGATGGAGGCTCATGGCAGGGTCCTTTGCGGGTTGCGCGGCACCCGTTGCGATGCGCCGCGACCAGGGGCGGGTGCCCTTTCGGACAAG
>Ga0114931_10003989_pt1 | contig 18521 bp, 16 predicted proteins | sample 2SBtaG_FD_89579 | JGI IMG/M metagenome (GOLD analysis project Ga0114931, IMG submission 89579) | Deep subsurface microbial communities from Kolumbo volcano to uncover new lineages of life (NeLLi) - 2SBTROV14_V59a metaG | ecosystem: Environmental > Aquatic > Marine > Volcanic | place: Kolumbo...
CCCGCGCCGAGCCGCAGACCTCGCGCGCTCATTTTGAAGCGGATCGCGTGGGCGGCGAGGATATTCACGAGCAGCACCCCGCCGATCAACCAGCCCCCGGGGAACCAGAATCCGCCGGGGATGCTCCAGCGCCGTGGGAAGAAAATCTGGAAGTCGATCCAGGCGAACGCGCAGCGAAAGTAGTCGCTGACGACGGTCCAGATGCCTTTGTCGATCTGCGCGACCGTTCCGGCGAACACGATGAAGAAACCCATCGCGAACAGCACCACGGTCAGCTTCAACGATGCCAGTGGTTCAAGCGCTCGTCTTGCGACGCTACTCATGGTGATCCCCATCAAAGCGGATCGAGCCGAGCAATGACTCGAACGCTTGTGCTTGACCGGCGACCAGCGGATCCGGCCCACTGAGTTTGTAGAACCAGGTGCGACCCGCGCGTACCACGATTGCGCCGATCGTGTGCCGCTCCGACCCGGCGACATCGACCAGCGTTCCCGCATCGCCGGCGACCTCGATCGGCCTGGCCGCATCCGCGGCGAGCGTGCTCAGCGGGCCGAGCCCGACCTGACGCCGCCAGCGGTTGACGTTGCCGAGCAAATCCTGGGTTCCCCCGAGCGGGGTGATGGTCATCGCGGCCTGCTGTGCGGCGTCGGATATGTGGAAGGATGCGACCGACATTGCCGCCGGCGACGCGTCCTCCGACCAGCCCGCCGGCAGCGCGCCCCAAGTCGGGATCTGCGCGGCATCCGGCGTGGGCGGCGACACGGGCGTTGCGCGCGCCTGCGGTGCGGCCTCGGCTTCGAAGCGAACGGACTCACAAAACGCGATGAACGCGGCGCGGTGTTTCTCAACAACGTCGCGCGGGCCGGTCGCTTTCACGAACCAGGTGTGCGTCGGTGTGCGAAAGATCGCTGCCAGCATGCGCGGCGGAGGCCCGCCGTCGCTCGCGGCTGTAGCGACCAAATCAACCATGATGCCGCCCGCGCCTTGTGCGCGGATCGGTTTGGCGATGGATTTCAGCTCGGCATCGGAGGCCGGTGCGAGCCCGAGTTGCCTGCGCCAGCGATTGATGTTTGGGCCGATGCCGCCCGCCTCACCGACGAGCTGCGTCACCGAGACGTCGATCGCGTTGTCGCCTTCGCCGGCGGCCAGCGTCGCGAAACGCATCGAACTCGTATTCGGCACTGTGTGCCACCCCGCGGGTAGATCCCACGCGATGTTTCCGGCCGCGGCCGGCGGGGGGGCGGTTGATGCGGATGCGACCGCAACCGGCGGGGGGGCTTCCTTGGGAATCTCGTAAGTTTGAACCTGGTCCGCACCACGATCGCAGCCGACCGGGATCAGTGCGATCAGGATGCCGAGCAGGTATCGCCCGCAGGCGGATGGCGGGCGTCGTATCGATCGATCTTGAACTGGATTCCGCACGATGACAGCTTCTCCCGTGGGTCCGGACAACGGGCCGCGCTCGATGTCGGATTCAGTATTTCGGCCTAAGATTATTGTACGCTTGTGGCTCCGCTCCCGAAACCGGCCCGTGCGTGTTTCGCCGGGCTCCCGTAGAGTTCGCAAGCCGCCTAGCCAGTCGCGACGGCGCGCGCTGCTTCGCCGCGCACAGTTTCGGCCGGGTGACGCAAGCCGGCCAGGATCAACTCGACCGCGTGTTCCGGCGAAATTCGGTCGAGATTGAGCAGCATGTCGAAGCGGAGCGGGTCAGTCGCCTGCCGATCGAAGCGGCGACAGATGAACTCCGCCCGGCCGCGCTCGATGCGGTCCACTTCGCGGCGGGCCTCGTCGAGCGAAATGCCGCCACGCTGCGCGAAAGCGCGCACACAGCGCTCCGGGTCGGCGATGATCCGAACGCGAAGGCCGACCGCTTTGGGCAGGATCAGATCCGTTGCTCGCCCGACAAACACCGCATGACCGCCGCGCGCGATCGTCAGCGCGGTTTTCGCCAGCCGGGGGAGGTAACTGCTGGGGCGAAAATCTCCGCGAAACATCCAGCAGAGCACTTCTTCGAGCCAACTGACATCGCGCTCGTCGAGGGTGGCGAGCAACTTCTGGCGTAAGCAGTCGTCACCAGCCATCGCTTGCAGCAATTCCTTGTCGAACACGGGCCAGCCGAGGCGTTGCCCGGTAAGGGTGGCGACGCGCGCCCCGCCCGCGCCCACGGCGCGCGAAATCGTGACGAACTGGTGGACCTCTTCGTGCGTGCGCACCCGGCTCGGTTTCTGGCCGCGCGTCAACTCCCAGTTCCGCAATTGCCGTTCGACCAACCGGGCGATGTCGGGTGAGTGTGCGTGCATCGTTCACCTCGTTCCAGGAGCGGTTCCCAGTATCGGAGCCGGCTTCTGTCCAATTCAAGAATGAGGCAAACGGCGTGCCGCGCGGTTTACGGCGAGCACATCGCGCATTGCGTCGCTTGGCGGTCCGCCACGCTGACGACTCGAAGAATCGGCCGGCTTGGCGGCTTGCTTGCGCGAGTGACGCGCCATTCAGCTCGACACCGGCCGGCCCCGGGTGTGCGAACTGGCGCGGCGCTGGGCGAGAATCCCCAATTATGGGTGTAAACGTCTGGAAAACCGTGCGTATGTAAACCGCCGCGTCCGCGGCGCGTGCTTCCGCGACACCGGCACACGGATTGCCAAACGTGAGCCGAGACCGGGCAGCCGCGATAGTGAGGGATGTACTCCGTGCCAACGCACACCAGCACCAAAGCGTCGCCGCGGGCGGGCAGCAAGCAAGCCAGGAAGCGTAGCAGCGGCTCCCAACGGACGGAGGTACCGGCGTCCTGGGCGGCCATCTTCGAGGACATGAAGCGCTACGTAGGCTTTGACGAGCGTGACGCGAGCAGTGTTCGCGCGTTGGCCGACGTCGTACGCCCGGCGTTGCCGCGGATCGTCGAGCGATTCTACGCCGCCATCCGCCGGCATCACTCCGCGCTCGCCGTGATCGATGACTCGGATCAGCTCGCGCGTCTCAAGAACAGCATCACCCTTTGGCTCGAATCTCTCTTTTGCGGATCGTATGGCAGCGACTATTGCCGGAAGCACGGGGAGATCGGCCGCGTACACGTCCACATTGGTTTGCCGCAGCACTATGTGACGGCGGCGATGGAAATCATTTGGCGTGAACTGCGCGGCACGATTCGTTCGGCGAACGTGGACGGTGCAGACGCCAAGCTGTCGGCGCTGCACAAGCTGTTGATGATCGAGGTGGGGCTGATTCTGGAAACCAATCGCGCGTATTACGGCGACCGGATTCGCGACGTCGAGCGCTCGGCGATGCACGAAAAGCTCGAACAGGCCGAACACCTGGCGCACATGGGGCAGTTGGCCGCTTCGCTCGCACACGAGATTAAGAATCCGCTCGCCGGCATCAGCGGTGCGATCCAGGTCATTCGCGGCGGGATGCGTCCGAATGACAAGCATCGACCCGTTCTGGATGAGATTCTCAGGCAGGTGACGCGTCTGGACGGGACCGTCAAGGACCTGCTGATCTATGCTCGCCCGCAGGCGCCGCGGCTGGGACGCTGCGACCTGACGCGCGTCATGGATCGCGTGCTGACCGTGTTGCGCGAAGAGCCGGACATGCGGCGCGTGCGTGTCAAGTACGAGACGGAAGGCGCCTATGCGTCGTTTCCGGCGGACGAATCGCAGATTGAGCAGGTACTGATCAATCTGGTGCTGAACGCCGCGCAAGCGGTCGCCGACGAAGGCATCGTCCGTGTTCTCGTAAAGTTCGAGCCGCGTGAGGTGCAGATCATCGTCGCGGACGACGGCGGTGGAATGGACGAGGCGACCGCCCGACGCGCCTTCGAGGCATTTTACACGCGCAAGGCGCGTGGCACCGGATTGGGCTTGCCGATTTGCCGCAAGATCGTCGAATCGCACGGCGGGAGCATTGTGATTGAAAGCGTCGTCGGCGAAGGTACGCGTGTCATTGTGCGGTTGCCGCAGGCGTGAGGGGCATGGAATGCAGATTCGCGTACTGATCGTTGAAGATGAAAGCCTGATACGCTGGTCATTGCGGCAGAAGTTCGAGGAGCGCGGCTATCGCGTGTCCGAGGCCGAGCACGGTGCGGCGGCGCTGGAGCAGCTCGACAGCAGCAACTTCGATCTGATCATGCTCGACTACAAACTGCCGGACACGACCGGGCTCGACGTGCTGCGCCATGTGCGCGAGCTCGAAACGGATGCGGTCGTCATCATGATGACTGCGTACAGCACGATCGAAAGCGCGGTCTAGGCGATCAAGCTCGGGGCGTACGACTACATCACCAAACCGTTCGAGATGGACGCGCTGCTGCGGATCGTCGACAAGGCACTCGAGACGACCAAGCTGAGGCGTGAGGTGCGCGAACTTCGCCGGCATCTCGAACAGGAGTACGGCACCAACACGATCATCGGCAAGCACGCGTCGATGGTGCAGCTCTTTGAGACCATCAACCAGATCGCCGCTACCGGTGCGTCGACCGTGCTGCTGCGCGGCGAGACCGGAACGGGCAAGGATCTCGTGGCGCGCGTCATCCACCAGAGCTCGGACCGCGCCAAGCAGCCTTTCATCAACATCACCTGTACGGCGATCTCCGAAGCGCTACTCGAGAGCGAACTATTCGGACACGAACGCGGCGCGTTCACCGACGCCAAAGCGCAGAAGAAAGGCCTGTTCGAGATGGCCGACGGCGGGACCGTGTTTCTCGACGAAATTGGGGACATGCCCGCAACGCTCCAGGCCAAACTCCTGCGATTCCTCGAGGAGCGGAAGTTTCGCCGCGTCGGGGGCACGCGCGAGATCGCGGTCGATGTGCGCGTCATCGCCGCGACGAATCGGGACATCGACCAGGCGATCGAGGACGGAAAGTTCAGACGCGATCTCATGTATCGTTTGAACGTGATCACCATTGATCTGCCGCCGCTGCGATCGCGCGGCGACGACGTCCGCTTGATCACGCAGTACTTTGTCGAGCGATTCGCGCGCGAGTTCAAGCGGCCGGTGAAGGACATCGCTGCGAGCGCGTATGAGCGGCTGTGCGGGTACGCCTGGCCCGGCAACGTACGTGAGCTTCGCAACGTGATCGAGCGTGCGGTGCTGCTGTGCAAGAATGAAGGGATCGAGTCAGGCGACATTGTTCTCGGTCGGGCCGACCTGCCCGCCACGGAATGGAATGTGGAGCGATTCGCGTTGCCGAAGGACGGTTTCGATCTCGAGCGGCTTCGAACGCTCGAGGGGCACTTGCTGCGTCAGGCGATGGAGCGTTCGGGCCACAACCAGACGCAGGCGGCCAAGCTGCTCGGCGTGTCGCGTGACAGGCTGCGTTACCGCCTGCAAAAGCATGGATTGATGTAACTGATTGTTCAACAGCCGGTTGCGATCCACAGGCGGCCGGCATGCAGCGAACTTCGACGTCGCAGACTGAGCGCCCGTCCGCCGAATCGCCCGCTCCCCGCGAGCCGATAGGAGAGTGCAGCCGGCGTCGAGTTATTTGCACGGCCGGCGCGGCGTGGTACTATCTTGAGCGTCGCCGCGTTACAGAGCGAGCCGCGGCGACCGGTGGAGAGTTACAAATGACTAATTTGGCGGCAGTTGCGCTCGTGGGAGTGTTCGTGGCGGTGGCGGTCTGGTCGCTGATTCGCGGCGGGAAGGGCGGCTGCTGAGGCGGAGGCTAGTCCGGCGTGCCCGGATTTTTCCATGCGCGTCCAGGCGCGGCGTGCGGGTTGAACAGCGGTCGATAGAGCGTCGTTGGGCCTGTGATTCAGGGGCTGTAGCTCAATTGGGAGAGCACCGCACTTGCACTGCGGAGGTTGCCGGTTCGATCCCGGTCGGCTCCATTTTTCGAGATTTTTGCAGGAACGCTTGCGGGGCCTTGACGGGCCCGTCCGCCGGCGGTAAGGTTCTCGATCCCGGTTGAGCAGCTCGGCCCACCCAAAGGGGGTTGTGGCTCGGCGGGAAGGCGATCTTTGACAAGTGCATAGTGGATGCGTGGGTATCGTGACCGTGTCTTGAACAACCGGGTCGCTCGCGGAAATCGTCCGCGGGTCGAACTCGTGTTCTCTCAAGAGTTTTTTTTTGGCGGTGGCTTGAACACAGCGATTCATAAATGTGGTCAAGCTACGAAGGGTGTACGGTGGATGCCTAGGCGTGCAGAGGCGATGAAGGACGTTGTAGACTGCGATAAGCTTCGGGGAGTTGTCAAACAGGCATTGATCCGGAGATCTCCGAATGGGGCAACCCGGCGTCACTGGGCAACCAGATGGCGTCATCGGCGGCTGAATGTATAGGCCGTCGAAGCGAACCCGGGGAACTGAAACATCTAAGTACCCGGAGGAAAGGAAATCAACCGAGACTCCGTAAGTAGCGGCGAGCGAAAGCGGATTAGCTCATGGCTTCGAGCCATACATTGCCGGAAGGTCAGCCGAACGCTCTGGAAAGGGCGACCATAGCGGGTGACAGTCCTGTAGGCGTCAGCTTTTTCGGCAATGGTCGAGTAGGTCGGAGCTCGTGGAACTCTGACTGAACATGCGGGGCCCACCCTGCAAGGCTAAGTACTCCTGCACGACCGATAGCGAACAAGTAATGTGAATGAAAGGTGAAAAGCACCCCTTCTAGGGGAGTTAAAAGTACCTGAAACCGTGCACCTACAAGCTGTGGAAGCCCGATGATGAGCTTGCTCATCCGGGTGACCGCGTACCTTTTGCATAATGGACCGGCGAGTTGTCGTATGTGGCAAGGCTAAGCGCTTCCGGCGCGGAGCCGTAGCGAAAGCGAGTCTGAATAGGGCGAATCAGTCGCATGCGGCAGACCCGAAACCAGATGATCTACCCATGGGCAGGTTGAAGGGGCGGTAAGACGCCCTGGAGGACCGAAGCCGTATACGTTGAAAAGTGTTGGCATGACCTGTGGGGAGGAGTAAAAGTCTAATCAAACCTGGAGATATCTGGTTCTCCTCGAAATGTCTTTAGGGACAGCCTCGGGCAACTACGCCGCGGGGGTAGAGCTACTGAATGAGACGTGGGCCCTTCCCGGGTACCGCCCTCAATCAAACTCCGAATACCGCGACGACTATCCCGGGAGTGAGTATACGGGCGCTAATGTTCGTGTACGAGAGGGAAACAACCCTGATCGCCAGCTAAGGTCCCCAAGCCAGGCTCAGTGAATAAGGACGTCTGTTCTCCGCGACAGCCAGGATGTTGGCTTAGAAGCAGCCATCATTTAAAAAGTGCGTAATAGCTTACTGGTCGAGAGAATGGGCGCCGATAATGATCGGGACTAAGCCTGTCACCGAAGCTGCGGGGCTGGAGGCTAGAAACTAGATACTGGAAACTAGAGGTTTTCGATGCCGTTTCACAAGTTGAACGTGTATCGCAAAGCGTATGATCTGTCGCTTGCGATTCACCGGGCATCCCTGCAATTTCCGAAGTTCGAGCAGTATGAGTCGGCGTCGCAGTTGCGACGATCAACCAAATCGATTTGCTCGAACATGGCCGAAGGATTGGGTCGACAGATGTCGGCTCGCGAAGTGGTCAGATTTCTTCGGATTTCGCTGGGATCGTGCGATGAGACACGCGTTTGGCTGGAATATGCGCGCGACCTGAAGTATCTCGATTCAGATGCGTTCTCGCGTCTGTATGACGGATACTGTGAGGTGGGCCGAATGCTGAACGGCCTGATCTCGAGTTGGTCGTCGCGTGTGAAGCGGTGAGTGTTCCTCTAGTTTGTAGTCTCTAGTTTCTAGCCTCTGGCCGGTAGAGGAGCGTACCACGGGAGATACAAGCCGTACCGTGAGGAGCGGTGTTGGCCCGTGGTAGTGAGAATGCCGGTATGAGTAACGATAAAGCGGGTGAGAATCCCGCTCGCCGTAAGCCCAAGGTTTCCTGGGGAAGGTAAATCCGCTCAGGGTTAGTCGGAACCTAAGTCGAGGCCGAAAGGCGTAGACGATGGACAGCAGGTTAATATTCCTGCACTCCGTCTGGCGGTTGAACCGGCGGTGACGTCATTCAGGACCACAGCCCACTACGAGAATAGAGGGTTCCCGCAAGGGCGAGGCCGATTTGTTGTCGAAGTGTGGAAATGAATGACCGAGAAAACCCGTCCGGGGACGCTTTGCGGATCCGTACCAAAACTGACACAGGTGGGCGAGGAGAGTATCCTAACGGCGCTCGAGAGAACGGTCCTTAAGGAACTAGGCAATTTGACCCCGTAAGTTCGCAATAAGGGGGCCCTCCCTCCCTTCGGGGAGAAGGGCGCAGAGAATCAGCTCTGGCAACTGTTTACCAAAAACACAGGTCTGTGCTAACTCGTAAAGAGGACGTATACAGACTGACGCCTGCTCGGTGCCGGAATGTTAAGGAAGCAGGTCAGCCTTCGGGTGAAGCTTGCGACCGAAGCACCGGTAAACGGCGGCCGTAACTATGACGGTCCTAAGGTAGCGAAGTTCCTTGTCGGGTAAGTTCCGACGTGCATGAATGGCGTAATGACTGGAGCAGTGTCTCAAGGACCGACTCGGTGAAATTGAAGTCGCGGTGAAGATACCGCGTACCCGCAGCAAGACGGAAAGACCCCGTGAACCTTTACTGTAGCCTGGTATTGGTGCTTGGTATCGAATGCGTAGGATAGGTGGGAGGCTTTGAAGCGGATGTTTCGGCGTTCGTGGAGCCACTGGTGAAATACCACCCTTTCGCTATTGATCATCTAACCCCGACCCGTGAATCCGGGCGGGGAACAGTGCTTGGTGGGCAGTTTGACTGGGGCGGTCTCCTCCTAAAAGGTAACGGAGGAGCGCAAAGGTCGGCTCAGCACGGTTGGCAATCGTGCATAGAGCGCAAAGGTATAAGCCGGCTTAACTGTGAGACAAAAAGGTCGAACAGATGCGAAAGCAGGCCTTAGTGATCCGGTGATCCCGTGTGGAAGGGTCATCGCTCATCTGACAAAAGGTACTCCGGGGATAACAGGCTGATCGCTCCCGAGCGTCCATAGCGGCGGAGCGGTTTGGCACCTCGATGTCGGCCCATCACATCCTGGGGGTGTAGGCGCTCCCAAGGGTTCGGCTGTTCGCCGATTAAAGTGGTACGCGAGCTGGGTTCAGACCGGCGCGAGCCAGGTCGGTCCCTATCTGCTGTGGGCGCACGAGTCTTGAGGGGCCATCACCTTAGTACGAGAGGATTGGGTGGTACGTGCCTCTGGTGTACCTGTTGTCGCGCTAGCGGCACCGCAGGGTAGCTAAGCACGGACTGGATAACCGCTGAAGGCATCTAAGCGGGAAGCCGTCCCCAAGATCAGGACTCGATACCTCCTTCGGGAGAGTTGAAGACCCCTGGTAGACCACCAGGTTGATAGGCCGGGTGTGTAAGGGCGGAGACGTCCTCAGCTAACCGGTACTAACGGTCGACCGCTTGACCGCATTTATGATCCGCTGTGACGAGCGGCCTTTTTCCGAGGCCGTCGCCACCGCCGAAATCGTGATCGATTTCTCATGCATCCACTATTCGCACGAGTGCAACCGGGCTCGGTGACCAGTTCGCCCAGCCCGCACATGAGTTGCCGGTAACGTTGCGTGTGTGGCCACACCTGATCCCATTCCGAACTCAGTAGTTAAGCCCACACGGCCGATGGTAGTCCAGATCGGGCAAGAGTAGGTGATTGCCGGCTTTTTCGGCCCGTCGCCAGCGAAAGCTGACGGCGGGCCTCCTTTTTTGGCGGCGCGACGTCGCTGTCGGACGTGATCGCCGGCGCGCGTTTTGTCGATGGACAAAAACCCGAGAAGACTGCTCGCCTGAGCATCCGCGATCAACCCCCTTTGGGCGTAGCAGTCCGCCGCGAAAGTCGTGTAGCGGCCCGCGCCTCCGCGGGCCGTAGTCCAGGAGGACGTTTCCGGCTGTCTACGGCGGGCGAGGGCGCCGGCCGCTACGTCGTCGCTCGGCGATCTCCACTCTTGCGGCGGACTCGTAGCTCGGCTCTGGAACCCCGGGGGTTTTCCAATCCGCCTGTCGGGTTGCGGGCTTACGCCCTACAGCTTTTCCGTAATGCTCTTGCCCTGCATGAACAGCAGCAGATAGTCCCGTCCGCCGGCTTTGCTGTCGGTGCCGGAGAGGTTGAAGCCGCCGAAGGGTTGTACGTCGACGAGCGCACCGGTGCATTTGCGGTTGAAGTAGAGGTTGCCGACGTGGAACTCGTGTCGGGCGCGTTCGAGTCGGAAGCGGTCGTTGCTGTACAGCGCGCCGGTCAGGCCGTAGACGGTGCCGTTTGCGATGTCGAGGCAGTCGTCGAAGTCTTTGGCTTTGATGACCGCGAGCACGGGGCCGAAGACCTCCTCCTGCGCGAGGCGGGCGTTGCGGTCGAGGTCGGCGATGATGGTCGGCGGGATGAAGTAACCGCCCGAGGGGAGCGGCGTATCCACCTGCACGGTGCGGCCTTCCTTCTTGCCGATTTCGATGTAGTTGTTAATGTTCTTGTGCGCGCCGGCGTCGATGACCGCGCCCATGAAGAGATTCTCTTCGCTGGTGGTGTCCCCGATGGTCAACTTGCGGGCCCGCTCCGCGATGCGCTCGAGCAGGTCGTCATAGATGTCCCGCTGTGCGATCAGCCGGCTGCACGCCGAGCACTTCTGTCCCTGAAACCCGAAGGCGGCGTATACGATGCCGTCCGCGGCGGCGTCGAGGTCGGCGGTCTCGTCGACGACGATACAGTCCTTTCCACCCATCTCCAGAATCGAGCGCTTGAGCCAAACCTGGCCTTTCGAGAGCCTGCTGCATTTCTCGAAGATGCCGAGGCCGACCTCCATCGACCCGGTGAACGCGACCAATCGCGTGCGCGGATGCTCGACGAGCAGGTCGCCGATCTCGGCGCCCGACCCGGGGCAAAAGTTCAACACGCCGTCGGGCAATCCGGCCTGCTCAAACACCTCGCACATGATCGCCGCGATGACCGGCGCGGTGCTGGCGGGTTTTAGCACCACCGTGTTGCCCGTGACCAGCGCGGCGCTGGTCATGCCGCACGTAATCGCGAGCGGAAAATTCCACGGCGGTATCACGACGCACACGCCGAGCGGGATGTAGCGCAACTCATTGTCCTCGCCGGCGAACGGCGTGACGGGCTGCGGGCCGCCGAGGCGGATCATCTCGCGCCCGTAGAACTCGAGAAAGTCAATCGCCTCGCAAGTGTCCGCGTACGCCTCGATCCAGCCCTTGGATTCCTCAAAACACATCCAGGCGCTCAACTCGTACACTCGGCGGCGCATGATCGCCGCGGCTTTGATCAGGATCTTCGCCCTTACCGACGGACGCACGCGCTTCCACGTCTCGAAAGTTTCATCAGCCGTGCGGATCGCCTGCTCAGCCTGCTCGCGGGAGGCTTTGGCAACGCGTCCGACAATCGTTCTCGAACTGGCCGGCATGATCGATTCGATTCGCGCATCGCTTTCGATTCTCTGCTCCGCGATGCGCAACGGATAGCTCTGCCCGAGCTTGGCGCGGACGTCCGCGAGCGCGGCGAGCATTCGCTCGCGTGGCTGGGGGTTGCTGAAATCGACATAGGGCTCGGGACGGTAGGGGGTCAGCATTGCGCGGCTCCATCAAGTGAGTTTGCGGGCATCGGCGATCGAACGCGATTATAACGCGATTGGGGCGGTATGAAACCCAGCCGGCGGGGTCGGACAACCCCTCCTGAGCGATCACATGGCGTATTATTATGGGAACTTCGGCCAACCTCGACGATATTAATGGTTTAGGTGTTGACATCGGCCTGTCAGCGGAGATATCGTAAGCGCTAACGGAACACTTGATCAGATGCCGACATTTTGGATACTAGGGGAAAGAACATGATGCGTTCGTCAATGAAATGTTTCGTCGGAGTGATTGTCGCCGGGTTGGCGTGTTCAGCCGCGCTCGCGGACGTGACCGGCAGTGGACTGACGATCACCGCGACCAGCGGGAGCGGTCGATCCGCCTCGTACACGATTAATGGAACGTGGGTTGGGAACGACTTCATCTGGGAAAGCGACCAGCGCGTTGAATTCAACGACAGTCTCGGTGTGCTGGGTGTGCTGAACCCCAACAGCGAAACGTCGAGTTTTTCGTACTTCGCTGATCCGGCAATCGCGCTGAACTTCAATGTTCAAGCTGGCGCAAGCGACACGACGTTCATGATCGGGTCGGCACTGCTGTCGTTCCCGACCATCAGTTCGCCGCACGGCGTGGCCAGTGCCGCGTTCAGCGTCACCGACGTGACCGGTGACGGCGCGCTTCTGACCGGGGCGAACACAGGCGGAGGCGCCTACCTCGCGCAGTACAACGGGCTCGCGTCGTCGAACAGCGGGACCACGTTCACTGAGCTGATCAGTTCGGTCTCGGCGGGCGCGTTCGCAACGGACTCGACCAACGAGCAGTCCCCGGTTGCCGGGTTCAGCAACATCGGCGTCCCGATCAGCGACGTCAGCTCATTCCTGAGCTTCAGCCTCAGCGCACACGACCTTGCGAGCGGCACCACGTCGTTCTTCGTGGACGCGATCCCGGAGCCGACCGGCATCGTGCTCGGCTTGATCGGCCTGGCCGGCGTGGCCGCGGCGCGTCGACGAATCGCATAGCGATTCCGTTTCCGCACAAACGAGTTACCAGAGCCCCGTCGTTCTCATGAACGACGGGGCTTTTTTCTTGAATCAAACGGGCCTTCCGCGGGCCATCCTGGCCCCGGCCGGGGCTAGGCCGTATCCTCTTGGGACTGCGGGGCCATAACGTCCGCCCCGGGGCTGAGCTGGACGCCGGATGCCTGCGATGGACCTGTTTTCGACGGAGTCGGCGTCCGTCAGACGTCCACTAATACATGCTCGCACGGGAATCCGCGCAAGACACCGTGCCGTTTGATTTCTGGATTTGGAATAGCGCCCGAAAAAATGATCCCGACTGAAATCCTCAAGAAAGTTCGCCGGATTCAGATTCTCACCAGCGCCATGGTGCAGGATTTGTTCGCCGGGCAGTATCACTCGGCATTCAAGGGCCTCGGCATGGAGTTCGAGGAGGTTCGCGAGTATCAGCCCGGCGACGACGTGCGGACGATCGACTGGAACGTCACCGCCCGCACCGGCAACCCGTTCGTCAAGCGCTTTCGCGAAGAGCGCGAGCTGACGGTGATGCTGCTGGTCGACGTCAGCGCTTCGCAGGAGTTCGGCACGAACCAGCAACTCAAGAGCGAACTCGTCGCCGAACTGGGCGCGACGCTCGCCTTCAGTGCGATTCAGAACAACGACAAAGTCGCGCTGATCCTCTTCAGCGACCGCATCGAGCGCGTCGTTCCCGCCGGCAAGGGCACGCGGCACGTGCTGCGCGTGGTGCGCGAGCTGCTTTACAACAAGCCGAGCGGCCGCGGGACCGACATCGAACAGGCTTTGCAATACATGAATCGCGTGCTGACTCGCCGCTCGGTCGTCTTTCTGATCAGCGATTTTCAAGCGCCGGACTTCAGTCGGGCGTTGCAAGTCGTTCGGCACCGGCACGACCTGATCCCGGTCTACGTGCGCGATCGGCGCGAGACCGAGCTGCCGCCGGTGCGCTATGTCGAGCTCTACGATCCCGAAAGCGGCGAGCAGTTGCTGGTGGATACGACGTCGCGCGCGTTCCGCGAGCGATTCCGTCGCGGCTCAGGCGAACGAGAGGCGGCGCTGCTCAGTTCGTTTCGGCGTTTGGGGATCGACATGGTCGATGTCACGACCGGCGAATCGTTCGCGGCGCCGCTGCAACGCTTCTTTCGCAAGCGGGGGCGCAGGCGATGAAACGGCGTGCGGCGACGTTCATGCTCGCGGGCTGTGCGGCGGCGCTTCTTCTGCCAAGCGGGTGTGAAGAGAAGCAGGACAAGGGGCCTCCTGCTGTTAGTGACTCTGTGGAGCGTGGTCCATTCGAGCTGCGCGTCGAGGCCTCACCTCCTGATGCGCTGATCGGCGATGTCATCACGCTGCGGGAGCGCGTCACCGCACCGGCCGACTTCGTGGTGGAGTTTGCCGAGCTTGCGGAGTCTGACTCACTGGAAGTCTTGCAAACGAGCGACCCGGAACAAGCGATCAGCGACGCGGGTGTGGTCTGGTCACGTGTGCTGACGCTTGATCCGCTTGTTTCAGGCGAGATTGAGATCCCGCCTCTGGTGGCGCGCTACGCCAGGAAACCCGAGACGCCGGATGTGGCGCCGAAATTCGAGAATGAGTTGGCGACCGATTCTCTGAAGCTGAAGATTCGCTCGGCGCTCACGTCGCAGGATTCGCCGTCGAGCCCGCGTGACATCACGCTGACGCTCGCCGCCCCACCGCAGCCGCGCAGCCCGTGGTTTTGGGCCGGACTGGCCGGAGCGATTCTGGGCGTGCTGGCGCTTGTGGCGCTGGCGGTGTGGCGGATCGAGCGCTGGATGCACCGTCCCGCTCCGCCTGTCCCCGCTGAGGAGTGGGCGCGTGCGGCGCTCGCCAAGCTGGCGGCGCTGAACTGGTTCGAGCGCGAGCAGGTGCGCGAGTTCTACTATCGGCTCAGCGAGATCGTGCGCGTCTACATTGAGAAAAAATTCACGCTCGCCGCCCCCGAAATGACCACCGAAGAGTTTCTCGTGGCGCTGACGCGTGATCGCGGCGCGCTGCCCTACGATGCGGCGACGCTCCAGCAATTCCTCGAATCGTGCGACCTCGTCAAGTACGCCGCCTTCGAGCCGCGTAGGGAAGACGGCGAGCGCTCGCTTGACGCGGCCCGCGCGTTCGTAGACGCGACCGCCGCCGCCGCTCAACATGCAGCGCAGGCGCCGCCCGCCGCGAGCGAAGGGCGGGCCGCATGACCCCCGCCCATCTCCCGCTCACGCCCGCCTGGCTCTATTGGCTGCACCCGTGGGTGCTGTGGGGTCTGCTGCTGCTACCGTTGTTGTGGATGCTCTGGAGGCGTCGCACGCGACGACCGGTGATCCGCTTCTCGAGCCTCGACACGTTGCGGGCCGCGGGTGGCGGCGCGGCGCGGCGAGCGCGTGTCATCCTGCCGATCCTGCGCACGGTCGCACTGTTCTGCCTGCTGATCGCCGCCGCTCGACCGCAGCGCCCGGATGAGACAAGCCGCATCTATGCCGAAGGCGTCGCGATCCAGATGGTGGTCGACACGTCGGGCAGCATGCGCGACTTCGATCTCTCGCCGCCGGGAGTGCGCATGTCGCGGCTCGCAGTCGTCAAAGATGTCTTCCGCAAGTTCGTGCTCGGCGACGACGACCTCAACCTGCCCGGTCGCGAAAACGACCTGATCGGCATGATTCGTTTCGCGCGCTACGCCGACAGCGTATGCCCGCTGACGCTCGATCACGACAATCTGCTCGAAGTGCTCAAGCACGCCGAGATCGTACGGACACGCGCCGAAGACGGGACCGCGATCGGCGACGGACTCGCGCTCGCCGTCGAGCGACTCAAGGATCTCAAACGCACGACCGGGTCCGGCGAACAGCTCAAGATCATCAGCCGCGTCGTCATCCTGCTGACCGACGGCGAAAACAACTTCGGCATGGTCTCGCCGGAGCAGGCCGGTGAAATGGCCGCGACCTACGGGATCAAGGTCTATACGATCCTCGCCGGCACGGGACAGAACGTCGGCTTCGGACATCGCTTGCCCGTCAATGATGAGCAGCTCAAAGGCATCGCGAGCGTCACCGGCGGCAAACACTTCAACGCCCGCGATCGCGAATCGCTGAACAAAGTCTACGAAGAAATCGACCAACTCGAACGCACGCGAACCGAAGAGCGAACGTACCGTGAATGGGGCGAGCTGGCCCACACGTGGCTGATCGCCGCGTTCATCTGCCTCGGCTTGCAGACCTTGCTCGACGCGACGCGGATGAGGAAGATTCCATGAGCGAAACGGATGCGATGATCGACGTCCGCCACGCGGGGTGGACGTTACACCAAGACGGCCGGGACAGAGCCCGGCCGCTACCCCAGGACGGCCGGGACAGAGCCCGGCCGCTACCCCAGGACGGCCGGGACAGAGCCCGGCCGCTACCCCAGGACGGCCGGGACAGAGCCCGGCCGCTACCCCAAGACGGCCGGGACAGAGCCCGGCCGCTACCCCAAGACGGCCGGGACAGAGCCCGGCCGCTACCCCAAGACGGCCGGGACAGAGCCCGGCCGCTACCCCAGGACGGCCGGGACAGAGCCCGGCCGCTACGGATCGCGCGTAACTCGGGTAGCGGAACCGGAAACAGCGAACGCCGCGGATCGACCGCGAGGAGCCGCACGTGAACGGCGTCGCATTTGACGAAGGCAGCCTGCGCTGGCTCAACCTGCTGTGGGTGGTGCTGCTCGTGGTGAGCGTCGGCATCTACGGAATCGTGCAGCGCAGGCGCGCGCTGGCCATCTTTTCATCGGCGAACCTGCTGGCGCGGATCGCGCCGCGCGCGGGGTGGACGCGACCGCTCGTTCGGCTGACGCTTGTCAGCGCGGCGCTGCTGCTGCTCGTCGCCGCGATCATCGGGCCGCGCTGGGGACAGGCACAGCGCAAGTTCATCCACCGCGGCATCGACGTGATGGTGCTGCTCGACGTGTCGCGCTCGATGCTCGCTCGCGACATCGCACCCAACCGGCTCGAACGCGCCAAGCTCTCGATCCGCGACGATCTGCTCCCGGCGCTCGGCGGCGATCGCGTCGGCATCATCACCTTCGCCGGACTCGCGTCGGTCAAGTGCCCGCTGACACACGACTACGGCTTCACGCGGCTCGTGCTCGAAGACATCAGCACCAACAGCAGTGCCAAAGGCGGCACACTAATCGGAGACGCGATCCGCAAAGCCAAGGACGCGTTCGACGACAAGCTGGACACACACAAGGTGCTGCTGCTGATCACCGACGGCGAAGATCAGGATAGCTATCCGCTCGAAGCCGCACAAAACCTCTGGACCGACCTCAAGATTCCCATCGTCACCGTCGCGCTAGGCGATGAGCGCGAAGGGGCCCGCATCCCCGTCCGCACGCAGCGCGGCGAGGAATACGTCACGCACGACGGAAAAGTCGTCTGGAGCAAGGCGAACTTCGACACGCTGCGCGCCATCGCCAAGGTGTCGAGCCTCAACGCGTTCGTCCCCGTCGGCACAAGGAACTTCGACCTCGGCAAAATCTATCGCGACCGCATCGTGCCCGCGATCGAGTTCAAAGAGCGCGAGGAGAGCCGCAAAGTGACGCTGCCGTCGCAGTATTGGCCGTTCGCGCTCGGCGCGCTGCTGCTGCTGTTGATCGATTCCTTTCTGCGTGACGGTCCGCGCCCAAAGGAAGCGCTGGTTCCGATCGAGACGGACAAGCGGGAGGAGGCATGATGTGGAGTCGGATTCCCGCGTGTAGGGCGGGCTCTGCCCGCCGTTCTCAATCGGCGGATGAACCACAGGTCGCGCGGCGCTCCACGATCGATCCGAACGGCGGGTATAACCCGCCCTACACACAGGGCCGCCTTGGACGTGCCGCTATTCTTTTGGAAACGGCAGTGGTCGCGCTGCTTTGTGTCGCCGCCACGGATGCGCAAGACGCCCCTGCCGTGCTCAACGAAGGCAACACGCATTACCGGGAAGGCCGCTACGCCGAAGCGCTCGAGACCTATGAGAAGATCGAGCAGACGCCGGAAGCGTACTACACGCCCGAGTTGCTGCACGACCGTGCCGCGGCGAGTTTCAAGCTAGGCAACATCGAGGATGCGCGCGAGTTGTGGGTACGCGCCGCGAGCCTGCGCGACGAGAAGTTCGAGGCCGCCGCCCGATTCAATCTCGGGAATTGCGACTATACCGAGGCGCTCCAGGCGGTGCGGGAAAAGAATGTGAGTAAAGCGTTGGAGCTGTTGGACAAGGCGCGCGCCAACTACCGCGACGCGGTGCGACTCGATCCGGACCGCAGCGACGCGCGCGCCAATCTCGAACTCGCGCAGCAACTCAAAAAACAACTCGAGGACGCCGCCACCAGCCAGCCTCAATCGCAACCCTCGCAGGACAATCAGAAACAGGACAAGAATCAGGATCAAAAAAAGCAGGATCAAAGCTCGTCGCAACCTTCATCACAACCGTCATCACAGCCCTCGTCGCAACCGTCGTCACAGCCGAACGATCAGCAGTCCGACGAGCAAAAGCAAGAGCAACAAAAGCAGGACAAGGATCAGCAAGCGCCCGAGTCGCAACCCGCGCCGCAGTCGCAACCCGCGGGTCAGGAAAAGCTCGAACAGCCGCAGGATCAGCAACCCCAGCCGAGGCCGATCAACATGACGCGTGAAGAAGCGGAGCGGCTGTTGCAGATGATCCGCGATGCCGAGGCGCAGCGCCGCGCCGCGCTGCGCGCCCTCGAAGCCCGCAAGCACAAGCCCGCCGACAAAGACTGGTAGCCTTTCAGCCGCCGCACCCCGCGCCCGTCGGCCAGCGGTTTCCGATCAGAGCCGCGCCCGTGAGGAAGCGGTCTCCGATCAGAGCCGCGCCCGTGAGGAAGCGGTTACCCGGAGGACGTCGCTTACTGGGCTACCGCTCCCTCACGGTCGCGGCTCTGACCGCGTTAGCTCCGAAGC
>Ga0114931_10003990_pt1 | contig 18516 bp, 19 predicted proteins | sample 2SBtaG_FD_89579 | JGI IMG/M metagenome (GOLD analysis project Ga0114931, IMG submission 89579) | Deep subsurface microbial communities from Kolumbo volcano to uncover new lineages of life (NeLLi) - 2SBTROV14_V59a metaG | ecosystem: Environmental > Aquatic > Marine > Volcanic | place: Kolumbo...
ATCCGGACGTTCTGTCCTATGGATGATTCAAGAAGTGGGCCACGCGCGGGTGCGGATCGTGCGGAACCCACAGGCGGCTCCTGGGTCCAACGTATCCGGCATGAGGCCCTCCAGCACCCGCCACGACCCGATTCCGTGCGCGATTCCGCAATGACAATGATCCTCCGCGTCCAGGACCGCATCCGGTTACTCGCGTGCGGCGCTGCGCTCGCGGCCGTCGCGGTGGCGGGCGCCTGTTCCTCGCGCTCACCGGCGGAGCCGGCCATCGACACCGAGGCCTTCGTCTCGACATACGTCGACCTACGCGTCGCGGCGCTCTCCGGCCGCCCGCGAGAGATTCCTCCCGAGGTCCGCGACCGCATCCTCGCCAGGCACGGGGTGACCGAGGAAGAGCTCCTCCGGTTCGCCCGGGTCCATGGCACCGACATCGACTTCATGAAGCGCGTCTGGGACGAGGTGCAGCAGCGGTTGGACACGGCGAGAGCGTACACCGATTCGGTGGGAGGGTAGCTCGCCGGATGGCCCGCGTCCGCATCGCCCCCGGCCGGGAGGCGCCGATCCGCGGCCGGCATCCGTGGGTCTTCTCCGGGGCCGTTGCCGCCGTGGAGGGCTCGCCCGCGGACGGCGACGTCGTGGACGTCGTCGGCGCGGATGACCGGTTTCTCGCGCGCGGCCTCTTCAACCGCCGTAGCCAGATCCGCGTGAGGCTCTACACCTGGCGCGACGAGCCGTTGGACGATGCGTTCTTCGCCTCGCGGATCGCCGGGGCGGTGGCGCTTCGCCGCCGGCTTCCCGGGGCGGACGCGCGCGACGCGATGCGGCTCGTCTTCTCGGAGGGTGACGGGCTATCGGGTCTCACGGTCGATCGCTACGGCGATACGCTGTGCGTGCAGCTCACGAGCCTGGCGCTCGCACGGCGCCGGGAAGCCATCTTCGACGCACTCGAGGCGCAGCTTCGCCCCTCGGGGATCGTCCTGCGCACCGAGAAGGGGATCCTCGAGGATGAAGGGCTCGAGTTGGCCGACGGCGTCGTGCGGGGCCGCTCGCCGGACGGCATGGTCACGCTGCGGGAAGGCGACGTGGTGTTCCAGGTGGACCTGCGGACCGGACAGAAGACCGGATTCTACCTTGACCAGAGCGTGAATCGTCCGGCGGTCGCGCGCTATGCCCCCGGGCGCTCCGTGGCGGACGTCTGCTGCTACACCGGCGGCTTCGCTCTGCACTGCGCGGCCGGCGGCGCCCGCCGCATCGTCGGGGTGGATGCGAGCGAACGAGCCCTGTCGCTCGCCCGCGACAACGCCGGGCGCAACGTATCCGGCGCCCAGCCGGAGTGGGTGCGCGAAGACGCCTTCCGCTGGCTCACCGAACAGGCGGCCGGAGGGGCACGCTACGACCTGGTCGTGCTGGATCCTCCGCGCTTCGCCCGCTCGACCCGCGGAGTTGTGCAGGCGCTCAGGGCGTACCGCCGTCTCAACGAAACCGCCCTCCGGGTGCTCGAGCCGGGCGGCGTCCTGGCCACGTTCTCCTGCTCCGGCCGTGTGGACCCCGAGGCGTTCCGGATGGTCGTGGGCCGCGCGGCCGCGGCGGCTGGGCGCCATGTGCGCATCGTGGAGCGGCTGGGGCAGCCGCCGGACCATCCGGTTTCCGCCACCTGTCCCGAAACCCTGTACCTCAAGGGCCTGATCTGCGTGGCGGAGTGAGGCCGGAAGGGAGGCTGGGAATGACGTTTGAGAGGGTGTTCAGCGGCGCCCCGTGGGAGCGACAGGTGGGATACTGCCGCGCCCTGCGCGCCGGAGACCGGATCTTCGTCACGGGCACCGCGCCCGTCGCCCCCGACGGAGGCGTTCACGCACCCGGCGACGCGTACGCGCAGGCCCGGCGCTGTCTCGAGATCATCGGCGAGGCGCTCGCCGGTCTCGGTGCGGGCCTCGAGCACGTCACGCGGACGAGGATGTTCGTCACCGACATCGCGCGGTGGGAGGAGTACGGCCGCGCGCACGCCGAGGCGTTCGGCGATCATCCCCCGACCACGACGCTCGTCGAGGTCGCCCGTCTGATCGACCCGGAGATGCTCATCGAGATCGAGGCCGACGCGGTGGTCGGATAGGAGGCGCCGGGACGCGGACGCCTGGGACCGCCGGCGCGTGGGGGCGTGGCTCGGCGGCGAACGCTCCCGAGCGGGGCGCGCCTCAGCCGCCGGGCAGCTCCAGCGTGAGCGGGGCGAACGTGGAATCCTCGCGCGTGACGACGTGGGCGCGATCGACCGGGCGGCTGCCCGCATCAAGCACCCAAAGCGCCGTGACGCCGCCGTCGGGGAAGGCGTGTTCCAGCAACCGGCCTCCGGCCTCCGGCCCCATGACGAACAGGGTCGTGGAGAGCACGTCGTCCAGCAGCCCGTCGGGCGCCGCGACCGTCACCGCCACGATGCCCCGCGCCGGCGCCCCGGTGCGTGGGTCCATGATGTGGCCGTAGCGCACACCCTCGACCTCGAACATCTGCTCGTAGTCACCCGACGTGGCCACCGAGCCGTGCTCGAGCGTGACGCGCCCCATGGTCTCGGCCGTGCGGCGGGGGTGCCGGATCCCGAGCCGCCAGCCGTCTCCCGAGGGCGCGGGGCCGTATACCGCGACGTTGCCGCCCAGATCGGCCATCCCCGAGAGTGCCCAGGCCCGCCGCATTTCGTCCAGCGCTCGATCCAGCGCGTACCCCTTGGCCACCCCGCCGAAGTCAAGCGCCATGGCGGGGCGCTCGAGGCGCGCCCGGTGGCCCGCAGTGTCCAGAGTGACCGCCTGCCACCCCACGTGAGCCCTCGCGGTGGCCAGCGCAGCCGGATCCGGAGGGCGCTTCGGCCCGCCCCGGAACCCCCAGGCCCGCATCAGCGGACCGACCGTCGGATCGAACGCGCCCCCGGAGCGCCGGGCCCAGCGGAGCGAGGCGGCGAGCACCTCCTCCGTCCAGGGAGAAAGCGCCGTCCACGCACCCGTCCCGGCCGCCGCGTTCAGCACGGAGATCTCGGAGTCGGGCTTGTACGTGCTCATCAGGCTGTCGACGCGGAAGACCGCAACGCGCCCCGCCTCGAGGGCCCCGCGTCCGGTGGCTTCGTCCGCGGCGAGCGCGGTGATCCTGAGGATCGTCCCCATCACGGGCCAGGCACCGTCCACACGTGCGGGTGGCCGCTCGGCGTCCGATCCACGACACCCCGGGAGCACACCCGAGAGCACGAACAGCAACGTACCCGCCGCGCGCCGCCTCGTCATCGCCCGCCTCCCTATTCCCATTCGATCGTGGCGGGCGGCTTCGAGCTCACGTCGTACGTGACCCGGTTCACGCCCCTCACCTCGTTGATGATGCGCGTGGAGATCCGCGCCAGCACGTCGTGGGGAAACGGGTACCAGTCCGCCGTCATCCCGTCACGCGAGGTCACGGCCCTCAGCGCCACCACGTTCTCGTAGGTGCGCGCGTCGCCCATGACGCCCACCGAACGGACCGGAAGGAGCACCGCGAACGCCTGCCAGATCTCGTCGTACAGGCCCGCCTCGCGGATTTCCTCGAGGTAGATGGCGTCGGCTTCCTGAAGCGCCGCCACGCGCTCGGGGGTCACCTCGCCCAGGATGCGGATGGCCAGGCCGGGCCCCGGGAAGGGATGCCGCCCGACGAACTCCTCCGACAGCCCCAGCTCTCGGCCGACCTGCCGCACCTCGTCCTTGAACAGCTCGCGGAGCGGCTCGACCAGCTCGAACGGCATCTCCTCGGGCAGGCCCCCGACGTTGTGGTGGCTCTTGATGGTCACCGAAGGGCCGCCCGCGGACACCGACTCGATCACATCGGGATAGAGCGTGCCCTGCACGAGAAACCTCGCCCCGGTTCCTTCCCGGCGCGCCGTCGCGTCGAAGACCTCGATGAAGGTGCTCCCGATCGCCCTCCGCTTAGCCTCCGGTTCGGTGACGCCCCGGAGCCGGTCAAGGAACAGATCTCCGGCGTCTTCCACGACCAGCCGGATGCCGAGGTGCCGTCGAAAGGTCCGCTCCACCTGCTCCCGCTCCTGCTTCCGGAGCAGCCCGTGATCCACGAAGATGCACGTCAGTCGGTCGCCGATGGCCCGATGCACGAGGACCGCGGCCACCGAGGAATCCACCCCGCCGGAGAGGCCACAGATGGCCGTCGCATCGCCGATCTGCCGGCGGATCCGCTCCACGGTGTCGTCGATGAAGGCACCCGCGGTCCACGTCGGCGCGCAGCCGCACACCTCGAAGAGGAAGTTCGACAGGATGTCGTATCCGCGGTGGGTATGCGCGACCTCCGGATGGAACTGCACCCCGTACACCGGGCGATCCACCGCCCGGAACGCCGCAACCGGCAGGGTCGCCGTCGAGGCCAGCGCCTCGTAACCTTTCGGCGGGCGGTTCACGTGGTCGCCGTGCGAGCACCACACGGTGGTTTGCTCGCCCGCCTCGAACCCGGCAAAGAGGCCTCCCGGCCGTGCGACCGTCAGCTCCGCACGGCCATATTCCCGGCGCCCATGCTCCACGTCACCGCCCTCCAGATGGGCGATGAGCTGCATCCCGTAACAGATGCCCAGCACCGGGACGCCCGCCCGCAGCAGATCGGGTTCCGCGGTCGGTACGTCCTCGTCGTACACCGAGGCGGGCCCGCCGCTGAGGATGATGCCGCTCGGCTGCCACGCCCGGATCCAATCGAGCGTACGCGTGGGCGGCTGTATCTCGCAGTATACACGCTCTTCGCGGATCCTCCGGGCGATGAGCTGCGTATACTGCGAGCCGTAGTCCAGGATCAGGATGCGATCGTGTACGTGCGTCATGTCGAAGGCTCCATCTCGCCCGGCGGCACGCGCTCACCGCGGATGAGGTCCTCCAGCGTCTCACGCTCCCGCGCCAGGAAGATCTTCTCTCCGTCCACGAGCGCCTCTGCCGGGCGCGGCCGGCCGTTGTAGTTCGACGCCATCGAAAAGCCGTAGGCCCCCACGGTGCTGACGGCCAGGATCTCGCCAGGCGCCGGAACCTCCATCTCTCGATCGCGCGCCAGGAAATCACCCTACTCGCAGATGGGTCCGACCACGTCCACCCCGCGCACGGGTCGTGTCTCGCGGCTGTCGACCCGACGCACCGCATGGTATCCGCCGTAGTGGCTCGGGCGGATCAACTCGCTCATCCCGCCGTCGACGATGACGAACGTCTTGCCGCCGCTCTCCTTGACGTACTCCACGCGGGTGAGCAGCACACCCGCGTCGCCCACGATCGAGCGCCCGGGCTCGAGGATCAACCGGAGCCCCGCGGCCAGGATGCGCGGCGCGATCTCTTCCGCCAGCGCGTCGACGTCCATCCCCGGTTCCTCGTCGTACGAGATTCCGTAGCCACCGCCCAGGTCCACGTACTCCAGCCCGTGGCCTTCCCGACGCAGCCTGTCCGCGAGCTCGAGGATGCGCTCGAGGGCCGCCAGGTACGGCTCCGGCTGGACGATCTGTGAGCCGATATGCACGTCGATGCCCCGCGCCCGCAGATGAGGACGCGTGGACGCCCAGGCGTAGAGCTCCAGCGTTTCGTTCCAGGGCACACCGAACTTCGCGGTTGCGTGCCCGGTGCGGGTGTATTCATGCGGTGTCGGCGATTGCACGTCGGGGTTCACCCGGATGGCAAACGGCGCCACCGTGGCTTCATCGGCGGCTACCGCGTCGAGCCGCTCGAGCTCGCCGCGGCTCTCCACGTTGAAGCCGTACACTCCCTCGCGCAGGGCCTCGCGCAGCTCGTCGGTGGTTTTGCCGACCCCGGCGAAGACGATCCGGTTGGCGGGGATGCCCACCTTGCGGGCGCGGAAGAGCTCGCCCCGGCTCGTGATGTCCGCCCCGCACCCCAACCGCCGCAGCCGATCGAGCACCGCAAGGTTTCCGTTGGCCTTGACGGAGTATGCGATCAGCGGCTCGACCCCGGCGAACGCGGACGCGAACGCGCGGTACCGTTGCTCGATGCGCCGGACGTCGTAGACGTACAGCGGGGTACCGAAGCGCGCGGCCAGTCGAGCGGCCGGTACGTCACCGCACCGGAGCTCTCCGTCGATACGGCGAAACGGCCGCGTCAGTACGCTCTCGCCCAAGCCACCTCCATGCGGGCCGGCGCGTCGCTGCCGACACACGTCGCCGGCGCCTCCGACGACTGGAACTCCGGGTCCGGAATGACCCGGATCGTGGCGCGGGTCTCATCCTTGACCCGTTGCTCGACGGCCGGATCGCCGTTCCACCCCGTGTACACGAAGCCGCCCCCGCCGTCGAGCACCTCCTTGAGCTCTCCGATGTCCTTCACGCCCCGGTGGGAGTGCTCCTCGCGCCGCCGCAGCGCACGCTCCTTGAGGAAGGTCTGGAAGCCCTCCAGCCGCGCGGGCATGTCGGCGAGGGCCTCCGCCTCCGCCAGGAACTCCTTGCGCTTGGCTCCGTCCTCCACGACGCGGCGCGCCAGCACGACCTGGCCGCTTTCCAGGTCGCGCGGGCCGATCTCCAACCGGAACGGCACGCCCTTACGCTCCCACTCGTAGAACTTGGCGCCCGGCGAGAGGTTGTCACGAGCGTCGACCCTGACCCGCACGCCGGCGTCACGCAGCGTCGCGGCGATCTGCTCGGCCTTCTCGCGCACCGCGGCGGCCCCCTCGTCGCCATGCAGGATCGGCACGACGACGACCTGCACCGGCGCAAGGCGCGGCGGAACCACGACGCCTCGATCATCTCCGTGGGTCATCACGAGGCCGCCCACCATCCGCGTGGAAACGCCCCACGACGTGTTCCAGGCGTACTCCTCCCTGCCCGCCTCGGACTGGAACTTCAGATCGAACTGCTTCGAGAAGTTCTGGCCGAGGAAGTGCGAGGTTCCAGCCTGGAGCGCCTTGTTGTCCTGCATGAGCGCCTCGCAGGCGTAGCTGCGCACGGCGCCGGCAAACTTCTCGGACTCCGACTTGAGCCCGGTGATCGGTGGCATGCCGATCCACTCTTCCATGAAGCGCCGGTAGATGCCGAGGATCGTCAGTGTCTCCTGCTCGGCTTCCTCCGCGGTGGCGTGGGCGGTATGGCCCTCCTGCCAGAGAAACTCGGAGGTCCGCAGGAAGAGGCGCGTCCGCAGCTCCCACCGCATGACGTTCGCCCACTGGTTCATCAGCACCGGCAGATCGCGGTAGCTCTGCACCCACTTCGCGTACATCGCGTAGATGATCGTCTCTGAGGTCGGTCGGATGACCAGCGGCTCCTCCAGCGCCTTACCCCCCGCCTCGGTCACGACCGCGAGCTCGGGCGCGAAACCCTCCACATGCTTCTTCTCGCGCTCGATGAAGCTCAGGGGAATGAGCAGCGGAAAGTACGCGTTCTCGTGGCCCGTGGCCTTGAACATATCGTCCAGGGCCCGCTGCATGAGCTCCCAGATCCCGTATCCCCAGGGCCGGATGACCATGCACCCGCGCACCGGCGAGTAATCCGCCAGTTCCGCGCGGAGGATCACTTCGTTGTACCAGGCGGAAAAATCCTGGCCCCTGGGCGTCAGCTTCTTCTCGTCAGCCATCCACGTTGCCTGTGGTCGATTCACGTCGTTGCCTGCTCGCCAGCTCGTCGCGTCGGACCCTGCGTAGCGCGAGCAGACCCGGCACCGCAAAAAGGAGGATCGCGGAGATCACCCACGTCGGCCTCATCGGCAGGTTCAGGAGATCGCGCATCATGAGCGCAACGAGCCCCCCGCCGAGCAGCGCGAAGAAGCCGGCGCCGCCCAGGATCACCCACTCCAGGATATCCAGCCTGCGGATGGCCCGGTGCGCCACCATCCGGGTAATCCGAGCCGCGCGCTTGCGCTCGTTGCGGGCCGCGTAGTCGTGCTCGTCGCGGGCGGCCCCGCTCACGCCAGCTCCTCCAGGGGCACCCGCCGCTCCGCGCCGGTGGTCATGTCGCGGATGACGGCCACCCGGTCCGCCACCTCGTCGGGGCCGAGCACGATCGCTTCGCGCGCCCCTTCGTTCTCGGCCGCCCGGAACTGCTTGCGTACGGATTGCTCCTTGAGTGCGTACGCCACGCTGTGGCCCTGCGCCCTGAGTGCCTGCGCGACCCTGAGCGCATCGGCACGCACTTCCGGCCCGATCGAAACCACGAAGTAGTCGACGGCACGCCTGAACTCCGGGCGCAGCCCCCGCTCCTTCAGCAGCTCGCCCAGAACCACGTCGCCCATGCCGAAGCCCACCGCGGGCAACGGCTCCCCGCCAACCCGCTCCAGGAGCCGATCGTAGCGCCCGCCGCCGCAGATCGCCCGCAACTTACCCCGGCGGTCGAACAGCTCGAAGACGATCCCGGTGTAGTAGGCGAGCCCCCGCACGATGCTGAGGTCCACCTCCACGAAATCTCCCAGGCCCATCGCGTGGAGAGTACCGAGATAAGCGTCGATTCGCTCGAGCTCCGCGGCCACCGCCTCCACGTGCCCGTAGCGCGCTCGAACGCCGTCCAGTCCGGAAGCATCGAAGAGCTCGAGCACTGCTCTCGCCGCGTGCGGGTCCAGGCCGACACGATCCGTCAACCGCTCGAGCGTGCGCTCTCGCGGCTCGCGTTCGATCTTGTCGATGGCGCCGAACGCGTCGGGCACCCGCTCGGCCGGCACGCCGCTCTCACCGAGCACCGCCGACAGGAGGTTGCGATCCGACACGCGCGCCCGGAAATCCTCCGCGCTCAGGCCCAGCTCCCTGAGGCCCGCCACAGCCACGGCGAGCACCTCGGCGTCGGCCCGGATACCGGCCTCGCCCACGATGTCCACGTTCCACTGGAAGTGCTCGCGGAGCCGGCCGCGCTGCTGTCGCTCATAGCGGAAGAGCTGCGGGATGCTGAACCAGCGTATCGGCTTGCTCATGCCCCGGCTGCGTTCCCCGAGGATCCGGACGAGTGAGGGAGTCATCTCGGGCCGCAGCGCCACCTCTCGACCCCCTTTGTCGGTGAAGGTGTAGAGCTGCCCTACGATCTCCTCGCCGCTCTTCTCGACGTACAACTCGAGGGGCTCGAGCGGGGGACCATCATACTCCAGAAACCCGTAGCGCCGGGACGCCCGGCGCCACGCCTCGAAGATGTGCGTTCGCAGCGCGAATTCCTCCGGGGGAAAGTCCCGGAACCCCGGAAGCCGCGCGAAGTGGGAAGTGGCCATAGAACGGTAAATGTAGCGCAGCCGACGTGCGATACAACCGGGCCGGCGCGGCTATTCGGGAGCGTCACGCGGCTCGTGACCCAGGGGCTCGCGGCCCAGCACCTTCAGCGCGCTCCCCACCGTGTGACACGATCCGGTGACCACGACGGTGCCGCCGGAGGCCACGCTCCGGACCCTCTCGACAGCCGCCCGAAAGTCCTCTTCGAGCAGGAGCGGGCAGATGGCCGGCACGGTGGCCGCGGCTTCGTGGGCGTCCCAACGGCGCTCCGGAGGCGCCGAGGGCGGTTGGGTGAGCACCGCCAGGTCTGCCCGCGAGAACAGAGGAGGCAGCATGCTCCGCCAGTCCTTGTCGCCGAGCACTCCGGTGAGCGCCACCAAGGGGCGCGGGAGGTCCAACCGGTCGATCGTGTCCACCAGAGAGAGGATCCCGGCAGTGTTGTGCGCCACGTCGAACAACCACGTGTCTCCTTCAATCACCTCGATCTGGTCCCGACCGGGATGGCGCACCTCGGCCACGCCTTCGGCCACCGCCGCGCGGTCGGGGCGCAGTGCCCGGGGAAGCCTCTCCAGCACCTCGACGGCCAGCGCCGCGTTCGCGGCCTGGTGCCTTCCGACGAGCGGCGTCCGTAACTCGAGGTCTCCCCAGCCGTGAGTTCGCAGCGTGAAGGCCGTGTGGTCCACGGCAAGCTCGATGTCGCGCGCGACTCGACCCGGATCGACGACCACCAACGGCGCGCCCCGCTCCGCCGTGATACCTCGGAAGACGTCCAGCAGCTCCAGTGCGGTTTCGGCGGTCACGAACGGTACGCCCCGCTTGACGATGCCCGCCTTCTCGCGAGCGATGTCCGGCAGGGCGTGTCCCAGGTAGTCCGCATGGTCGAGCGCCACATTGGTCACGGCGCTCACGAGCGGGTGGATGACGTTCGTCGCGTCGAGGCGGCCTCCAAGGCCAACCTCCACCACCGCGATGTCGACGCCCTCGCGGGCAAAGACGTGGAGGCCCAGGACGGTCATCGCCTCGAAGAAGGTCAGCCCGCAGCGCACGACTACGTCGCGAATCTCGCCCGCGCGCTCGAGGAGCTCATCGGAAGACAAAGCGCGACCGCCGACCATCATCCGTTCACGCACTGAGCACAGGTGGGGTGACGTATAGCAACCCGCGCGCAGTCCCGCGCGGTTGAGAACCGAGGCAAGGGTGGCGGCCACCGACCCCTTTCCGTTCGTGCCGCCCACATGCACCGTCGGGAACATGCGGTCGGGAGCGCCTAGCGCTGTGAGCGCCTTCTCCGTCCGCTCCAGGCCCCAATGGACGCCGGTCGGAAGCGGCGGGAAGAGCCTGGCGACGAGGGGATCCTGAAAGGGGCGATCCAGGCGCTCCGGGGCAGCCAACCCCGCGTGCCGGCTCTCGCTCACGCAGGCTGCTCCGCCGCTCCCAGCATGTGGCGGAGGAGCGTGGCCACCGTGCTCTTGAGCTCGCGGCGGTCGACGACCCGGTCCACCATGCCGTGCTCGAGGAGGAACGCCGACCTCTGGAAGCCCGCCGGAAGCTCCTGCTTGATCGTTTCCTCGATGACCCGGGGGCCCGCGAAGCCGATCAGGGCACCGGGCTCCGCGAGGTTGACGTCGCCCAGCATCGCGAACGAGGCCGTGACTCCGCCGGTCGTCGGGTGCGTCAGGATCGAGACGAACGGGATGCCCGCCTCGTGGAGTTGGGCGAGCACGCTCGCGGTCTTCGCCATCTGCATGAGCGAGTAAATGCCCTCCTGCATCCGGGCGCCACCCGACGCGCTGACCACCACCAGGGGGATACGCCGCTCGAGCGCCATGCGGCCGGCTCGGGCGATCTTCTCGCCGACCACCGATCCCATCGATCCCCCGATGAAGGAGAAGTCCATGACGGCCAGGGCCACGGCGATCCCATCGAGGCGCCCCGATCCCGTGATCACGGCTTCGTTCCGTCCGCGTGCTTCGGCCGCGCGAATCCGGTCGGTGTACGCCTTCAGATCACGGAAGCCGAGGGGGTCGGAGCTCCTGAGATCGGCGTCGATCTCCGCGAACGTCCCCGGGTCGAGCAGCAGCTCGAGATAGCGATCGGCGGAGATCCGGCGGTGGAAGCCGCAGTGCGGGCATACGTCGAGGTTCTCGGCCAGCCGTTCGTGGTAGAGGATCTCGCCGCACCCCTCGCACTTGTCGAAGACGTCGCCGGGCACGTCGCGGCGCTCGCCGGCCTTGAGGGGTTTCTTGTCCTTACGGAACCAGGCCATGGATCATCTCGTTCTTTCCGGCTACCGCTCGTGGCCCACCCGAACGGCGATGGCCACGGCCACCCAGGACATGAGCAGGAACGTCCCGCCGTAGCTTACGAACGGCAGGGGAATTCCCGTGATCGGCACGATGCCCACCGTCATGCCGACGTTGACGAAGATATGTATGAGCCAGGCACCGAAGATACCGAGAAGCACGAGGCCGGCAAAGGGATCAGGCGAGTCCTCCGCCATGCGCACCAGCCGGGCGAGAATCAGCGCGAAGACCAGGATGGCCAGCATCGTCCCGAGGAACCCCAACTCCTCTCCCACCACGCTGAAGATGAAGTCGGTGTGCCGTTCCGGCAGGAAGTCGAAGCGCTTCTGGGTGCCGAGCGTAAACCCCTTGCCGAGCAGCCCGCCGCTGCCGATCGCCACCTTTGACTGGATGAGCTGGTAGCCCGCGCCACGCGGGTCCACGTCGGGGTCCAGGAACACCAGGATGCGGTTCTGCTGATAGGTCGCGAGCGAGTTCCAGAGCGGACGCGAGATCGTGCCCGCGGCGAGGTTTGCCAGGATCACAGACACGGACTCGAAGAGGAAGAGCCGGTATCGGTAGAGGTACAGAAACACGACGACAGCCACCATGTACCACGACCAGATTCGGGTGTCGTAACTGAGTACGAGCCCCACCACCGGACTGGCGACGAGCACGAGGAGCGCGACGGGCGTGCCCGCCCAGTACAGCATCGCGAAGAGGATGCCCACGAACGCCATCGCGGTGCCCAGGTCCGGCTGGAGGATGACCAGGCCCAGCGGGAGCCCCACGAGCAGGGACGGAGCCAGCAGGTCGCGCAGCGAGGCTGGTGGGTGCGGCCGGCCCGCGAGCATGCGCGCCGTGACCAGAATCGTGGCGAGCTTGGCTACCTCGGCGGGTTGGAAGCGCACGAAGCCCAGGTCGATCCACGACTTGACCCCCGCGGCCGTGCCGCCGCCCGTGCCGATGATCAGCGTCGCGCCGAGGAGCACGAGCGAGAATACGTACGCGGGAATCGCCACCCACTCGATCCAGCGCAGTGGCACCCTCGAGACGACGCTGAACGCGACGAGCGCGATGCCGAACCAGGCGAGTTGGCGAAGCCACGCCGTTCGTGTGACCACGTCGGGGATGTTGACGACGCCGGCCGAGTAGACCATGGCCACACCGAAGAGCGTCATCGCGAGCACCGCAAGCACCAGGCGCGTGTCGACGGCCCACCGCTCGAAGAGCGCCCTCATGGTCGCTCCGGCCCGTGGTACCACGACGGCCACCCGCGGGTGCGGAGGTACTCGCCGAGCGTCTGGATCGTGTCGATCGGAATCCCGTACTTCCGCCTCAGGTAGAAGTCGGCGGTCTTGGCCATGATGGGCGCGGCTGTGCCCGAACCACTCTGACCGTATTCCACGATGACCACGACCACGATCTCAGGCGGCTTGCCCGGCGGTCCCGCCATTCCCGCGAACCATGCGTGCGCCGGCCGCAGCCCCTGTTGGCTGAGCGCGTGCTCGGCCGTTCCGGTCTTGCCGATGACCTCCCAGTGCTCGAGCGTGGTGCCGAAGTGGGCCGTGCCGCCCGGCGCCGTGACCCTCCGCAGTCCGTCGCGCAATACGGCTATGTGTTCCGGCTTGAGGTGGAGGCTCCATCCCTCCCCCAGCTTCACACCCCGGGCGATCGCCGGCGGGGGCGCCGATCCGTCTCGCGCCAGGGCCACGTAGAATTGAGCCATCTTGAGCGGCGTCTGCGCGTTGGGCCCCTGGCCGATGGCCAACGAGAGGACCTCGCCTTCCAGGGGCTTGTACCCGAAGCGCCGGACCCAGAAGTTCCGGTCGGCCGGAAAAATCCCCCTGCTCTCCTCCGGGAGATCGATCCCGCAGCGCTTACTGAACCCGATGTCCGTGGCGCGGGCCAGCAGGCGATCCAACCCCACACGCAGCCCGAGCTGATAGAAGTATACGTCGCACGAGTTGACGATCGCCTCGGCCAGGGTCTGGTATCCGTGGCCTTCAGGCTTCCAGCAGCGCCGCCACTGACCTCCGTACATCATGCCGCCCCTGCAGGGGATCGGCATGGTCTCGTCGGGCGATACCGCGCCCACGTCGAGCGCGATGGCCGCCGCAGCCAGCTTCCAGGTTGAAGCCGGCGGATAGAGGCCGAGAACCGCTCGGTTGAACAACGGCTTGGCGGGATCGGCGTTCAGCCGTGCCCACGCCTCCGACGAGATCCCGCCCACGAAGTCGTTGGGGTCGTAGCTCGGCGAAGAATACAGTGCCAGAACCCCTCCGTCCGCGGGGTCCAGCGCCACCACCGCGCCGGACATCGAGTCCGGAAAGATCCGGCGGACCCATTCCTGGAGCTCCAGGTCGAGATTGAGGTGGAGATCCTCGCCGGGGCGCCCGGGATCCGCGGTGAAGCCCGCGAAGTCGCCCACGATGCGTCCCCGGGCGTCCACCTCCACGTACCGGAGCCCCTGGCGCCCCTGCAGCCGCCGCTCGTACTGCTTCTCGATGCCGATCCTTCCCACCGTCATCCCCGGCCGGTACACGTCATCGGGATATGCGTCGGATTCCAACTCCTCACCGGTGATCTCGCCTACATACCCCAGCACGTGTGCGGTGGCCGGGCCGGCCAGGTAGCGGCGCCTCGGCCGCATCTCGATGTAGATGTCCGGGAACTCCGCGCGCCGTTCCTCCAGCGCGCTCACCACGTGGAAATCCGCGTCCGCGTCCACCACGAGGGGCTGCCGCCCGTAGCGCTTCAGCACGCCGAGAAGACGGTCGATGCGCGCCTCGGAGAGGTCCACGTAGCGGGCCATGCGCTCGAGCGTAGCCCGCACGGAGTCGGGAGGGCCGGGCAGGACCGTGATCGCGTAGCCCGGGACGTTATCGGCCAGGATGGCCCCGTGCCGGTCGTAGATCGTTCCTCTCGGTGCGGGAACGGGGAGCTGCCGGAGGCGATTGGACTCCGACTTGAGCGCCCACGTGCTCGAACGAAGCACCTGGATACGGAAGAACGCCGCGGCCAGCGTGCCCATGAAGAGGACGACCACCACGTAGGCACCGCGGGCCCGCGCCCGCCGAAGAAGCGGATGGAACGCGTCGGATTTCACCGCGGCGCCTCGCGCCACAGGCCGCTGAGCGTCACGATCACGACGCCGACCGCCGCGGCGTACAGTCCCCCGATCGGCGCCTGGACGAGGATCTGGTCGACGAAGGGGTGGCGGAGCTCCTCTCGCACGACGACCCAGCGCAGCAGCTCGCGCACCCACTTGCCGATCCAGAAGTACGACGCCAGGAAGACCAGCGAGTCTCCCACGAACAGGTCACGGCTGACTCCCCCGGCGGTGCCCACCACGGTCATGGCCACCGAGTTCGCTCCGAACGAGAGCACGCTCAGCGCGTCCTCGAGCAGCCCGAAGGCGAGCCCCAGCCCCGCGGCCGTGCCAAGGCCGGTCTCGCGCGCACCGATCAGGAGTGCCACCGTCAGAAGATCCGGAGCCGCCGGACCCAGGCCGAAGCCGACGTGGAGCACGAAGTGGAGCACGACCAGGGACGCCACGACGATCCAGACACGAACGCGCGACCTCATCGCGGATCCACACCGGCCGCGGACGGCGCGCGCCCGGAGTCCGCTTGCACCGGCCACGCCGCCGAAAGGTCGTCCTCCACGTCCGGAGCCGTGCCGACAGCCACCGCCACGAGCACGTGGGTGATCGACCCGAGCTCGACCATCGGCCGCAGCCAGTAGCTCTTTCTCCACTGCGCCTGTGCCTCGGCGAGCCCGAGCACGACCCCGATCGGGATTCCCCGGGGAAAGACCCCACCCAGCCCGCTCGTGAGGACCCGGGTGCCCTCGGGCACCCGCTCGTGATACGCGGCTCCGTTCAGGAGAAGGCGATTCTCCTCAGAAGACGCGCCGCGCCGGTTCTCCACGATGCCGTAGCCCGATCCGTCTGCGAGCATGGCGCTGGCCCGGAAGTCCGGGTGGCTCCAATCCATGGCCACCGCGCTCGCCGCATGCACCTCGCGGACCACGCCCACCAAACCATGGCGGTTGACCACCGGCGCGCCTACCGCCACTCCATCCCGGGTGCCCACGTCGAGCAGGAAGACGCTCTCCGAGCCGTTCGTCCCGGGGCGCACCGCCGTGGCCGCCCGGAACGTGGACCCCAGACGCTGTGAGAGCCCGAGCAGATCACGCAACTGCCGGTTGTCCTCGGCGAGCGCCGCCTGGGTCGAGACGAGCGCGACGAGCGAATCCAACTGTCCCCTCATGATCTCGACCCGGGTGGCCCGCAGCCGCGCGGCGGCGACCCCTTCCTGCAGGACGATGAACGGACGCAGCAGCGTCCGGCGGAGCACGAAGCCGATTCCTGCCTGAGCGCCGGACGGTAGATACGCCGTGATGAGCGCGGCGGCCAGGAAGGCGCCCGCCGGCGGCCACTGCCGCCGGCTCCTCCTATCGCGCGACTCCGGCCTGTACGGTGCGACCCTGCGCGCGCTCCACTGCATTACTCGGACGGGCTCCTGGTGGACCTGGAACGCACGAACCGATGGCCGCGATACTGTCGGAACACCACACTACGTTTCCAGTACCGTGCGGAATCTCTGGAGTTCGTCCAGGATGCGGCCGGCACCGCGAACGACGCACGTCAGCGGCTCCTCATCCACATGGATCGGCAGGTTCGTCTCATGCTGGAGCAGACGGTCGAGCCCCCGGATGAGCGCCCCGCCTCCCGTCATCACGATACCGCGGTCGACGATGTCCGACGAGAGCTCCGGAGGCGTGATCTCCAGCGCTCTCCTGACTGCCTCGACAATGGCCTGGATCGGCTCCTGGATGCACTCCCTGATCTCCTGGGAGTGGACGGTCACGGTCTTCGGGATGCCGCTGACGAGGTCCCTGCCCTTCACATCCATGTCACGCTCCTCCCCGAAGTCGAACGCTGAACCGACCTGGATCTTGATCGCTTAGGCGGTCGGTTCGCCGATGAGGAGGTTGTAGTTCTTCCGCAGAAAGGTGACGATGGCGGAATCCAGCTCGTCACCCCCCACGCGGATCGACGTGTTCGAGACCACCCCCGAGAGGGCGATCACTGCGATTTCAGTGGTTCCCCCACCGATGTCGATGACCATGTTGCCGGTCGGCGTCTCGACCGGGAGACCCACTCCGATCGCCGCGGCCATGGGCTCGTCCACCATGTAGACCGCCTTCGCACCCGCGGCCATCGCCGAGGAGCGCACCGCGCGCCGCTCCAGCTCGGTGATTCCCGACGGTACGCCCACGACGACCCGGGGCTTGATCCGGAAGATGCGCTTGGCCGTGACCTGCTTGAGGAAGTGTCGGAGCATCATCTCGGTGACGTCCACGTCCGCGATCACGCCGTCCTTGAGCGGACGGATCGCCTCGATGCCTTCCGGCGTACGCCCCAGCATGCGCTTCGCTTCCAGCCCGATGCCCATGATCCGTCGGCTGCCCCGCTCGACCGCCACGACCGACGGCTCGTTGAGCACGATCCCCTCGCCCTTGACGTACACGAGGGTATTGGCCGTGCCGAGATCCACGGCGATATCGTTGACAGGGACGAGACGTCCCGAGTTGAACCACTCGCTCAGTCCGGACAATGCTCTTCCGTGTAGGAGTGCCGCCCCGGGCCAACGCACGGGAACAGAGGTTTACCGGCCTTCCGGCCGCATGTGCGGGGAAAAGACTTTCGATGATACCGAGGGCTCATGAACCCTGCAAGGAGAATGCCGCCAATCGCTTGAACCACTGGACGTTGCCGCCTCACTGCCGGCCGGTGCTGCCGAACCCGCCCGAGCCCCGCCCGGTCTCGCCCACTTCGGACACCTCCTCGACGAGGGGCGTCTCGAACCGGGCGAAGACGAGCTGGGCAATCCGATCGCCCCGGTGCAGCGTCACCGCCTCGGGCCCCAGGTTCTGCACGATGATCCGAAGCTCACCCCTGTAGTCGGGGTCGATCGTGCCCGGGCTGTTGGGCAGTGTGATCCCGTGGCGCAGCGCCAGCCCGGAGCGGGGCCGGACCTGGCACTCCACCCCTTCGGGAAGCTCCATGAGCAGCCCCGTCGCGATGAGGCGGATCTCGCCGGGCTCGAGCCGGACATCGTCCTCGGCCGAACGGATGTCATAGCCCGCCGCGTGCGGCGTGGTGCGCTCGGGAAGCGGCAGGTTGGGATTCGACGGCAACCGCTTGAAGCGCACGCGATCGCCGCTCACCGGATTCGCCACGCCACGACCGGATGCCGGGCGGCCCGCACCACGCGAAGGAGGGTGGGGCCCGCGGGCTCCACCCTACCGACCACCCGCCGACCGCGCACGACAGGCCATCACACCTGCGTGACCGGGACGAGAAACTCGTCGACGTCGTGCACGTCCATGCCGAACGCTTCGGCCACGTGGCGATACGTCACGTGCCCTGCCACGGCGTTCACGCCGAGCTTGAGGGCCGGATCGTCCGCGCAGGCCGCTTGCCATCCCTTGTTCGCGAGCGCCATCGCATAGGGAAGCGTGGCGTTCGTCAGCGCCAGCGTGCTCGTGCGCGGCACGCCTCCTGGCATGTTCGCGACACCGTAGTGGATGACGCCGTCCACCACGTAGGTGGGCGCGTGGTGCGTCGTAGCCTTGGTCGTCTCGATGCAACCGCCCTGGTCGACCGCCACATCCACGATGACGGACCCCGGCTTCATCGACTTGAGATCCTCCCGTAGCACCAGCTTGGGGGCCTTGGCGCCCGGAATGAGGACCGCGCCGACGACGAGGTCCGCATCCTGGATCTGCTTGCGAATCGCATAGCGGGTGCTGAAGACCGCGTTGACGTTGGCGGGCATGACGTCATCGAGGTAGCGCAGCCGCTCGAGCGAGATGTCCATGATGCTGACCCGCGCGCCCATACCGGCGGCCATCCTGGCAGCGTTCGTGCCCACCACACCCCCGCCCAGAATCACGACCTTGGCGGGCAGCACGCCGGGCACACCGCCCAGCAGCACGCCCAACCCGCCCTGAGGCCTTTCGAGGTACTTCGCGCCCTCCTGCACCGCCATGCGCCCGGCCA
>Ga0114931_10003991_pt1 | contig 18515 bp, 20 predicted proteins | sample 2SBtaG_FD_89579 | JGI IMG/M metagenome (GOLD analysis project Ga0114931, IMG submission 89579) | Deep subsurface microbial communities from Kolumbo volcano to uncover new lineages of life (NeLLi) - 2SBTROV14_V59a metaG | ecosystem: Environmental > Aquatic > Marine > Volcanic | place: Kolumbo...
CCAATGCAAGTTTCTCGCAACTGGCTGCCAACGCGAATTTTGCCTCGTTATTCTCGGAAGCAAATTTTGCAGGCGCAATTGGACGATTCGATACGACCCGTTAGAGGCCGCTGACCTGAAAACTTCAAGGTCACTCGTCATAAAGTTCGCTAGCCCCTGAACCGGCGGAGTGGATACCTGGTATCCACTCCGCGTTCTGCATATAAGAATAATGAAAATCACGTATCGCCAATTACCAGCGCTTCTCTTGCCTGCAGCCGTGTCACTGCTAAATATTGCGCCAGCATGGTCGCAGAGCCTCGCAGAACTGGAAACAAAAGATCTTCGGTTACTCTACTTCGACCCGATCCAGACATATCTTGCCCCACATGTCGCAAGGTGCTACCAGAATTCTTTGCAAGGTCACCGATCACTGCTGGGTTTCGCGCCAAAAGAAAAGACCACCGTTTTTCTCAAGGACTATTCCGATTATGGAAACGCTGCTGCCAGCGCCATTCCCAGGAACACGCTGTTAATCGATGTTGCTCCAATCAGTTTCACGTTCGAGACTTTCACGACGAGCGAACGCATGTGTACGCTGATGAATCACGAACTTGTTCATATAGTCACAACCGACCAGGCCACCGGGTCCGACATGCGTGCACGAAAGTTTTTCGGCGGCAAGATTAGTCCGGTTGCCGAACACCCGGAGACCATTTTCTATGCTACCTGGACCAACCCGCGAATGGCGGCGCCGAGCTGGTATCTCGAGGGGATCGCCGTATTCATGGAAACATGGATGTCCGGTGGATTCGGCCGGGCACAGGGTGCGTATGACGAAATGGTGTTTCGCTCAATGGTTCGCGACGGGGCGTATTTTTACGATCCACTAGGCCTCGAATCCGAGGGAAGCAAGATCGATTTTCAGGTAGGCGTAAACAACTACCTTTATGGAACGCGCTTCATGAACTACCTGGCGTATACGTACTCGCCGGAGAAGCTAGTCGATTGGGTTACCCGAAAGCAGGGTAGCAAAGCTTACTACACAGCTAACTTCGAAATGGTGTTCGGCCTGCCGATGAAGCAGGCGTGGCGGGACTGGATCGACTTCGAACATCGTTTTCAGCAGAAGAACCTGGACGCCGTGCGGAAGTTTCCCACTACACCGTTTCGCGACATCTCGGATCGCGGGCTGGGCTCAGTATCCCGGACCTTCTTCGATCCCGATACCCGCAAATTGTACCTGGCGCTGCGATATCCCGGCGTTATCGCGCACGTGGCGAGCATCTCCCTGGAAGGTCACGCAGATCGTAAATTCGACGATATCAAGGGTCCCATGCTGTACAGGGTGACCTCACTTGCCTTTGATGCGGAAGCCGGAAAGTTGTACTACACCGCGGACAACTATGCTCACCGCGACATCATGTCGATCGATATGGAGACAGGTAAATCCACAATGGTGCTCAAGGACGCACGAATCGGCGAACTTGTCCTGAACAAAGCGGATCGCTCACTATGGGGAGTGCGCCACCTGAATGGAATCGCCACCCTGGTGCGCTTGCCCTACCCGTACACAGAATGGAATCAGGTGCATTCCTTTCCCTACGGACAGCTCCTCTACGACATGGATATCTCGCCCGATGGAACAATGTTGTCGACGTCGTTCGGCAAAGTCGATGGCGATCAGTCGCTTCGAATCTTCGAAATCGAATCGCTGTTGGAAGGTGAGGTAACCGCCGTAAAACAGTTCGATTTCGGACAAGCGGTGCCCGAAGGTTTCGTTTTTTCGGCCGACGGAAAATTCCTGTTCGGCAGTTCTTACTACACGGGAATATCCAACATATTTCGATATGAAATCGAAACAGGGGAAATTGAAGCCGTAAGCAATGCGGAAGCCGGCTTTTTTCGGCCTGTCCCCCTGGACGACGGTTCTTTGCTCGTGTTTCGGTACACCGGCGACGGATTCCTGCCAACCATTATTGACCCGCGGCCCCTTAAGGACGTCAGCGCGATTTCGTTTCTGGGAACCGAGGTGATCGAGAAATATCCACAGTTGCAGGATTGGCAGGTGGGCTCTCCCGCAGATATTCCGCTCGATGAACTAATCACGCGCGAGGGGAAATATTCCGGCATATCGAATATCGGGCGTGAATCGATCTACCCGATCATCCAGGGATACAAGGACGAGGTTGCCCTCGGCCTGAATGCTACTTTTTCTGATCCGATCATGCTCGACAAGATCGACCTTTCGGTGAGCCACAGCATCGACAGCGACCTGCCGAACAGCGAAGACGTACACGCAAAGCTTCACTGGCGGCATGTCGCCACCAGGCAAACACCCTTTGCCGGCACATGGGATTTTACATTGCGCCATAACGCCGCGGATTTCTACGATCTCTTCGGCCCCACCAAGGTGGGTCGAAAGGGGCAGTCGGCATCGGTCGGCTATGAAAAGACACTGTTATATGACAAGCCGCGTGAACTCAGCCTGTCCGTCGACGCCAGTCACTTCATGAATTTCGACCGCCTGCCACGGTACCAAAACGTCGGCGTAAGCTTCGACAAGCTGACGAAATTTTCTGTCGGTCTCAATTACTCCAATGTCCGATCATCTCTCGGCAACGTCGACGTCGAAAAGGGCTTTCGATGGCAGCTACTGGCGGCCGGCAGTCGCGTTAACAGCGACTTCATCCCGCGGTTTTACGGTGATTTCGATTTCGGCTTTGCACTTCCGATTCCGCACTCTTCGATCTGGATCAGGAATGCGGCCGGCACGGCGGACGGCAACCCTGATGACGTCTTTGCGAACTTCTATTTCGGCGGATTCGGCAACAACTACGTAGACCGTGGTGAGATCAAGCGATATCGTGCATCATACGCGATGCCCGGCTTTGAGCTGAACGAGATTTCCGGCAGAAACTTCTTCCGCTCGATGGTGGAGTGGAACCTGCCGCCGGTTCGGTTTCGTGAAATCGGCGGGCCACGCTTCTACCTGTCCTGGGCTCGCCCGGCATTGTTTGCGTCAACGCTGGTGACGAACTTCGATGACGGGGCGGTCAAACGAACCGTCAATTCCTATGGCGCCCAGCTCGATTTTCGATTCACCATATTCTCCAGATTGAAGATGACCCTGTCACTGGGTTACGCCGTCGGTGACGGTGATGGTGTCATCGGCTTACCGGACGAATTCATGGCCTCGCTGAAAGTGCTTTGATGCGGCGCTGCGCCCGCAGCGCGTAAGATAGCGGCATGACGGGGAACCTGATATTGAACGCGCTCGTCGGGCTGCTGCCCGTCATTTGCTTTCTTGGCGGCCTCGTCTACCTCGATAGCTACCGCCTCGTCGGCATCCGCTGGGTGCTCGGGGCTATTGTTGCCGGAGGCCTGCTCGCCGGCGGTGCTTACCTGCTGAACGGCTTGCTAATCGGATTGCTCGATATCGAGTTCGCGACCTATTCGCGTTATCTCGCGCCGTTCATCGAAGAAGCCCTCAAGGGCCTCGTTATCATCGTGCTGGTCTGGCAAAACCGCGTCGGTTTTCTCGTTGACGCCGCCATATTCGGCTTCTCCGTAGGCGCCGGTTTCGCTGTCGTCGAAAACACGTATTTCCTTCAGATCCTGCCCGACATGAGCACGGGTGCCTGGATCGTTCGCGGTTTCGGTACCGCAATAATGCACGGTGGGGCAACCGCCATTTTCGTCGTCGCCGGACGGGCGCTGATCTCGCAGCGAAAGGAACTCGGTCCCGCCGCGTGGCTGCCGGGCCTGGTGATGGCGGCGGTCATTCATTCGCTGTTCAACCACTTCTTTTTTTCACCCGTCATGACCACGATTGGCGTGCTCATCGTCCTGCCGGTCATCATGACAATCGTCTTTCAGCAAAGCGAAAAATCCGTCGAGGGCTGGCTGGATGTCGGCTTCGACGCCGATACCGAGTTACTCGAGCTGCTCAATTCCGGCGCCCTTTCCGAGTCACGCGTCGGCGAATACCTGCATACTCTCAAGCAGCGTTTCGAAGGGCCGATCGTCGCCGACCTCCTTTGCTACCTGCGCATCCACGTTGAGCTTGCCCTGCGGGCAAAGGGGCTGATGATGATGCGGGAAAGCGGCTTCAAAGTGACGGCCGATGAGGAGACGCGCGCCAAACTGGAGGAGATGAAGTTTCTCGAGACCAGCATCGGTAAAATTGGCAAACTGGCATTGAAGCCATTTTTGCATATGAGCCGCAAGGACCTGTGGCAATTCTACATACTCGGTAAATAGCTTTGACTGATGCACCCGAATCACGGCGCAGCGTTCGCAGCTTCGTTCGGCGGGCAGGCCGGCTGACGACATCACAGAGACGCGCCCTGGACGAGTTGCTGCCGACCTTCGGCATCGGACGACGCGAGGCGGCGCTGGATCTTGACAGAATCTTTGGTCGCCGGGCCGGACGCGTTCTCGAAATCGGCTTCGGTAATGGCGACAACCTCGTCAAGAGTGCCAGCGAAAATCCTGAGCTCGATTACATTGGCATCGAAGTACACGAACCGGGTGTCGGCCATTGCCTGATCATGGCCCGCGAAGCGGGAATCACCAATCTTCGTATCATCAGGCGCGACGCCGTCGAAGTACTGCAAAAGGAGATTCCGGACCGCTCCCTCACACGAATTAACCTGTTGTTTCCGGATCCCTGGCCAAAGAAGCGCCACCGCAAGCGCCGTATCATCCAGCCTCCTTTTGTCGGTCTCGTCGCAAATAAACTGGTAGCGCACGGGTCATTGCACATCGCAACGGACTGGGCCAACTACGCGGAGTACATCGATGCCGTCATGGCCGGCTGTGACAGGTTCGAACTTGTTGAGTATCGCGAGCATGGTGGCGACCAGCCACTCGATAGGTACACCACCAGGTTTGAGACACGCGGCCTGGGCAAAGGGCACCAGATCTGTGACTGGCGTTATGTCAGGATCCGAGACAGTGCTTCAAGTCGAAAATAAACCGACTTGCGCGGCACCCGCTTTGTCCTATATATATACAGGGAGAGCAAGTCGAAATTCTGACGAGGTCGTCAAATGTCCGCCCGCAAGGTCATTCCTGTCCCGGATCCAGCCATCGGCCGCTGGTACCGGCGCACGAATGGCCAATTATTCGAGGTAGTGGCGGTCGATGACGGTGATTCAACCATCGAACTACAGTTCTTCGACGGCACGATCGACGAAATAGACCGCGATACCTGGTCGAATTTTTTGGTCGAGCGCGTTGCCGCACCCGAAGATTGGTCTGGCTCCGTGGATATGGATCCGGAGGACTATTCCGGCAGTGACGATGGGAAGATCCCGGCGGGTTATCACGACCCGCTGGAGATTGTCGATAAGACCGAATAGGCAATGGCGGCGGGCTGCCGCTTATGCATCAGCCTCGTTCCATGGCGCAACCTTGAATAACAACAGCATGCCGGGGACGGCGAGCACGGTACAAAGGACAAAAAAATTTGTCCAGCCCGTTTGCTCGATGATAATACCGGTGATTGCATTTGCGAGTGTTCTCGGCACAGACGCCAGCGCTGTGAATAGCGCGATTTGTGTCGCGGCGAATGCAGGGTTGGTATTGCGAGCTATGAATGCGACGAAAGCGGCCGTACCCAAGCCGACGCCGAGGTATTCCAGCGATACCGCAACAGCCAGCATCCATGGGTTGGCTCCCACCTCGGACAGCAGCGCAAAACCCAGGATGCTCACGATCTGAACGACGCCGAAACTCCACAATGCGCGATTGATACCGAGTTTGATCATCATAACGCCACCGGCGAGACCGCCGATGATGGCGGAAAATAATGATGCGTACTTGGCGATAATACCGATCTGGGTCAGGCTGAAACCAACATCGACAAAAAACGGGGTCTGCAACGCCGTGGCCATGTTGTCGCCAAGCTTGTACAGGAACAGGAAGGCCAGTATCAATCCGGCTGCGCCCACGCCCTTGCGCCCGATGAACTCGCGGAATGGTTCAACGATCGCTTCGCGCATCGTCTTTGGCGGGCTTGGGGCAGTAATTGCCTCCTGGATGACGAGCGTCAGTACCAGGCCGACGGCCATGAACATGGCGACGATAACGAATACTGTCTCCCAGGGCAGGTGGTCGGCAAGGATAAATGCCAGAGAGCCCGGCACGAGACCGGCCAGGCGGTATGCCTGGATGTGAATCGCGTTGCCGAGCCCGAGTTCGATGTCCGGCAGCAATTCCCGGCGGTAAGCATCCAGCACGATATCCTGGCTGGCACTGAAGAAGGCGATTGCGGCTGCGAGATACGCGACCGTGCCTATCGATAAACCCGGCTTGATGAAGCCCATGAGGCCTATCGATACGAATAAGGCCGACTGGGTCAGCAGCATCCAGCCCCGGCGGCGACCGAGGAACGGCAAGGTGAAGCGATCCATGAACGGGGACCAGAGAAACTTCCACGTATAGGGGAAGCTGACCAGCGCGAACAAGCCGATAGTCGCGAGATCCACGCCGTCGACGCGCAGCCAGCCGGGGACCAGCTGGATAAGCACGTAAAGCGGCAGGCCGGAGGTGAAGCCCGTAAACACACAGATCAGCATGCGCTTGTTCAGGATGGCTTCTTTGAAAGTCTCCCGGCGCCTGCGTCGATCCTCCGTATCAGTCCCCATGGTCCCAGTCGTAATCTATTATCAGCGGAGCATGATCGGAAAATCGCTCGTCTTTGTAGATTTCCGTGCCTATGATCCGGTCTTCGAGACCGGGCGTGACGACCTGGTAGTCGAGCCGCCAACCGACGTTCTTTTCCCAGGCGCGACCTCGATTGGACCACCAGGTGTATTGGTCCGGTTCTTTGTTTACCGTACGAAAAGCGTCCACATATTTCTGTGGACCAAACAGGTCATCCATCCATGCGCGCTCTTCCGGCAAGAAACCGGAGTTCTTCTGGTTGGAACGCCAGTTCCTGAGGTCGATCTGCTTGTGCGCGATGTTCCAGTCGCCGCACAGAATGTACTGCGCGCGACGGCGCCTCAGTTTCTGCAGATACGGCGTAAAATCGTCCAGGAACCGAAATTTGGCAGCCTGCCTCTCCTCGCTCGATGAACCGGAAGGCATGTACAGTGACACGACATTGATACCGCCCAGCTGTACTTCGAGGTAACGGCCTTCCCCGTCAAATTCCGCGACGCCCCAGCCGCGAACGACTTTTTTCGGCTCGTGGCGGGTATAGATCGCCGTACCGCTGTAGCCCTTTTTGAGTGCGTCTTCATAGTAGCAGTGATGGCCCTGTGGCCAGAAGCAGGCATCGGTCAGCTGCTGCTCCTGTGCCTTCGTTTCCTGGATGCAGACGACATCTGCATCCTTTGTTGCCAGCCAATCGAAAAAACCCTTGCGGGCGGCGGCACGAATGCCGTTGGCATTGAGACTTATTATTCGAAACAAGCAAACTACTCCAGGTGGTTAATATCCGTGAATTTGTACGTACAGTAATTGATAAATCGCTGTGTCATACTTGAAAATGCTTATCGGGACCGCCGCGGCGCGGAAGCGGGTCATCATACCGAAGCTGGGGACAAGTCCAACAAGATGCGTGCTTATCAACGAGAGTTTCTCGAACTGTCCCTGGAGCTGGGCGTCGTCCGCTTTGGTGAATTTACCCTGAAGTCCGGGCGTGTGAGCCCCTATTTTTTCAATGCCGGCCTGTTCTCCACCGGCTACGCCGCCGCCAAGCTCGGCCGCTATTACGCCTCGGCCATTGCAGCTTCCGGCATCGAGTTTGACATGTTGTTCGGCCCGGCCTACAAGGGGATACCGCTGGTGACCCTGGCCGCGGCGGCGCTGGCCGAGCATCACGATGTCGACGTACCGTACGCCTATAACCGCAAGGAGGCGAAGGACCACGGCGAGGGGGGCAGCGTCGTTGGCGCACCTTTGTCCGGCAAGGTGATGATCGTCGACGACGTCATCACGGCCGGGACCGCCGTGCGTGAAGCGCACCAGTTCATCGTCAGTGCCGGAGCGGAAGTTGCCGGTCTCATCATATCGCTCGATCGACAGGAAGTCGGCCAGGACTCCAGCTCGGCGGTACAGGAACTCGAGCAATCGCTCCGAATGCCAGTCAGCAGCATCGTGAAACTCGAAGACCTCATTGATTTGATAGAGGAGTCCGACGAGTTTGCCGAGTTTTTTGAGCCGGTGGTAAAATACAGGAAGCAATTTGGCATATAAAATCAAGTAATTGATTTTATTAGGTTATATTTGGAGTTTTGCAAAACGGCTAGTGCTGGCCAGGCTTTGATTTCGCGAACCAGTCCCTCTTTGAGATATTTGATCTGTGTGATACTGCACCAATGAATGTTCTGCGAACTTCGATTCTGCTGATCTTCTGCCTCATGGCAGGCGTTGCCGCCGCACAGGCGCCGAAGCTTTACCGCTGGGTCGACGTGGACGGCATCGTTCATTACGGCGACAGCATCCCCGCCGAGTATTCCGAACTGGAGCGGCAGGTCGTCAATGACCACGGCATCACGGTTGGCGTGATGCATGCGAAGAAAACTCCGGAGCAGCTGGCCGAAGATGCTCGCCTCGAAGAACTCCGGGAAGAAGCGGATCTCCAACACCGCAGGGACATGGCGCTGCTGGCAACGTACCTGACAATTGACGAAATAGAAATGCACCGCGATCGCCGGGTTGAATTGTTCGAGGCCCAGGCCCGCGTGACCGAACTCTATCTTCGAAACCTGCAGCGACGCATGAAGTCACTGCGCGAGGAAGCGTCGAAATTCAGGCCATACAGCGAAGACCCGGATGCACCAATGATCGACCCGGACCTCGCCAGCGACATCGCGACGACGAAAGACACGATTGCGCGTCACCAGGAAAACCTGCACCAATTCCAGAAGGACGAACAGAACATCGTCGCGCGCTTCGATGGCGACATCGATCGCTTCAAGAAGCTCAAAGGCCTGAATTAGCCCTGGCCGGAGTGCCCGAATCCCCCGCCACCGCGGCTTGAGCTGTCGAATTCTTCGACCACCTTGAATTTCACCTGCCGGACCGGCACGAACACCATCTGCGCGATACGCTCTCCGGGCTCTATCTCGTAGGCTTTGCTGCTGCGATTCCAGACAGAGATGAACACCTGCCCCTGGTAGTCTGAATCGATAAGCCCGGTAAGGTTGCCGAGCACCAGGCCGTGCTTGTGTCCCAGACCGGATCGGGGCAGCAGGACCGCGGCCAGGCTCGCATCGCTTATGTGAATGGCCAGGCCGGACGGTACGAGCACCGTGTCACCGGGCTCCACCGTCAGCTTGTGCTCGATGCATGCGCGCATGTCCAGCCCGGCTGAGCCATCGGTTGCATAATGCGGTAACGGAATCGTGTCACCGACCCGCGGGTCCAGTATCTTCAGTTGAATCGATCGCAATTTTTTGTGCTCGTCAATCCCTGACCGCTATGACGGGTAGTTCTGTTTCTGTATCGGCCGGCAGGGCCTCCCGGTACCGTGCGGAGATCAGTTTAATGAGTTGCCGGGCAAGCGCTATCTTGTCGATTTCCGGAAACGATTTTTCGCCACCCCGCCAGAAGACGTCGACGGCATTTTGATCGGTCTCGAAGCCACGGTTGGCGCCAACGAGGTTGGCAATGACCATGTCGAGATTCTTCTCGCCGAGTTTTCCGATCGCATATTCCCGAAGATTGTGTGTCTCGGCGGCAAAACCGATCGAAAACGGCCGTCTTGCCAGGGTGGCAACGGAGGCGAGGATGTCCGGGTTGCTGACGAGATCCAGCGATATCGCCTGGCTGGTTCTCTTCATTTTCACCGCTTTCACATCGCTGGCATGGTAATCAGCGACTGCCGCGGCGCCAATGAATATGTCCGCGGCATCGATTTGCTCGTGGACAGCAGCGTACATCTCCTTCGCACTTTCGACTTCGACCAGATCCACGCCTTGCGGCGCAGTAATGCTTACAGGCCCACTGACCAGAATGACGCCGGCGCCGGCGTCACGCGCCGCGGCCGCCAGCGCATAGCCCATCTTGCCGGAACTGCGATTACTGATGTAGCGCACCGGATCGATTGCCTCCCGCGTCGGCCCGGCAGTGATCATGACAGTACTGCCTTCCAGTACGGCTTCGCCCGCCGTCGCCATTGCCACCGGTGCCAGCGCCGCCGTGACGATGTCGTCCGGTTCGAGCATGCGCCCGGGTCCTGTTTCACCACAAGCCTGGTCGCCAACGGCCGGGCCGAGGATACGGACGCCACGCTGCTCAAGCTTTTGCCGGTTCTCCTGCACCGCGGGATTCGCCCACATGACGTGGTTCATCGCCGGCGCGACGATCACCGGGGCCTCGGTCGCGAGACATAGTGTCGACAACAAGTCTGGCGCGGCGCCCGATGCAAGCCGGGACATGATCTCGGCGGTTGCCGGTGCGATCAGCACCAGGTCGGCCCAGCGCGCAAGCTCGATGTGCCCCATCGCGGCCTCGGCTTCCTTGTCCCACAGATTCGTCCGGACGGGAATCCCGAACACCGCCTGTAGCGTCGTCTCGGTGACGAATTCCCGGGCCGAACGGGTGAGCACGACCTGCACGCTTGCGCCCCGGTCTCTGAGGCGGCGGACGAGTTCAGGTGTCTTGTAAGCGGCGATACCACCCGTGATGCCGAGAATGATCTTTTGTCCGGGCATAACAACGAATACGTTTGTGGGTGGGAAAGCTTATCCCGTAGACCCCTCGCAATGCCAGCGAATCGAGCCTCGGGGGCTGGTTTTGCGGCTTGCTTCACAGCGGCCCCGGTATCAATCTGGACCGCAGCCAGTCATTGAAGGACCCGGAGTCTGCGCGGTAGAAATATCCGGGCTAGGGACAGTCCATGCCAGTGAATGATACGGTGCGACGATCGTTGCCACGCTCGCGGCTGCGGGCGAACCAGGCGGCGACCCTCAGTGATTCGGAGCTTTTGTCGGTGCTGTTCCAGCGCGGGCGACAGTTCGGCCAGGCGTTGGACGTGTCCCGGCAATTGCTGGCCCGTTTCGGCGGCCTGAGAAAAACGCTGAATGCGACGCCTGGTGAACTCGTGGCCATCGCCGGTATCGGCGAGGTACGGTTGGCGACCCTGCAGGCGCTGCGGGAGCTGGCGCAGCGATACTTCGAGGAGACCCTGCCGCCCGGTGAGGCGATTCGCAGCCCCGCCGACACCGAGACATTTTTGCTGGCCAGGCTTCGCGACCGTCCGCACGAGGTTTTTTGCTGCCTTTATCTCGATAATCGTCACCGCGTACTACTGTTCGAGGAGCTGTTCCGTGGCACGATTGACGGCACCAGCGTCTATCCACGGGAGGTCGTAAAACAGGCGCTCAGCGTAAATGCCGCCGCTGTCATCCTCGCCCACAATCATCCGTCCGGCGTCGCCGAGCCCAGCCAGGCCGATGAACGCATCACCCGGCGGGTCAGGTCCGCCCTGGAACTGGTCGACATCCGGCTCCTGGATCACATTGTCATTGGCGATGGAACCAGCATCTCGCTGGCCAGCCGCGGTATGATCTGAGTCTTGACTGTTTGCCCTTGATCAAGCGCGCCCAGGCTGGTATAAAGTCCCGCTCTGTGCCCGCCGCTCGCGGGCATCCTCTTGTAAAATCAGAGACTTAAGTCATGTCCAAGGTTTGCCAGGTTACCGGGAAGCGACCACAAAGCGGTAATAACGTCTCCCACGCCCACAACAAGACGCGGCGACGCTTCCTGCCGAACCTGCAGTACAAGCGTTTCTGGATCGAAGCGGAGAAGCGTTACGTGCGGCTGCGAGTATCCCACAAGGGCTTGCGAATCATCGACAAGCACGGCATCGACAAGGTCCTGGTTGACATGCGTGCCGCCGGGCAACGCATCTAGCACCGGAGGGAAATCCAATGCGTGAGAAAATCAAACTCGTGTCCAGTGCAGGCACCGGCCACTACTACACGACCGCCAAGAACAAGCGCCTGCATCCCGACAAGATGGAGACCAGGAAGTACGATCCCGTTGTCAGGAAACACGTGATGTACAAGGAATCGAAGATCAAGTAACAAAAAACCCGCCCAATCCACCTGCTTGCTCCGCAGCAAGCGGATGACGGGTGCGGATTGATCATTAAGTCTGACTGCAGGAAGGTTCGTCCTCGACCTGCCGGCTTTTTAAGCAACAGCTAACTGGTAAGAACGCAGCCTGGCTGCAAATTCTTCCAATACCCTGATACCGCTTGCTTCAGCCTCGCGACACCAGTCACACAAATACTGTAGCAACTTTTCATTACTGATGTTCGCTCCACTCCAGATTCCCGAGAGTTTTTCGCGAAACTCGTGCACGGTCTTGAGCGCCGCATTGTCGGAAAGCAGCTTGCCGAGCCTCGCGCTGGCGTTGTCATCCAGCAGTATCGGGCGACGAATCAACAGTTTCCTGGCCCGGCGAAACGCCGCATTGCCCCTGGCCAGCGCTTTCTCCGTCCTGAAAACCGGTAAGGTCACCTGCTTCGTGTAGTCACGAAGCACATGCATGCGATTGACGATGATGGCGCGCAGATTGTCTACGTCAGGCTCCGGGTTACTTGCGAGATCGATGATCGGCCGCGGCGCAACACGGTTGATCTTTACCAGCCCGAGCACGCTGAACAGGCGAATATATAACCAACCGATATCGAATTCCCATTTACGAATAGAGAATTTGGCTGACGTCGGGAATGCATGATGATTATTGTGCAGTTCCTCGCCACCGATGAGAAATGCCCAGGGAACGATGTTGGTTGCCGCATCCTCGCATTCGAAATTTCGATAGCCGGAATAATGGCCGATGCCGTTGATGATGCCTGCAGCGAATACCGGCATGGCGGCCATCTGTATGGCGATGATGGTTATTCCGGGGACACCGAAAAGCAGAAGATCGGTGACAACCATCAGTAATATGCCGCCGAAAGGCAGCCGCAGGTAAACATTCCGTTCCAGCCAGTCATCCGGCGTGCCACGCCCATACTTGGCAATGGTGTCCGGATTATCCTTTTCGCTACGATAGAGTTCGGCGCCTTCCAGCAACACTTTTTTCAGGCCATAGATTTGCGGGCTGTGCGGGTCATCCGGCGTTTCGCAAAAAGCGTGGTGCTTGCGGTGTACTGCAACCCACTCGCGGGTCAACATGCCGGAAGTGCACCAGACCCAGAAACGGAAGAAATGCCGCAGCGCAGGATGCAGGTTAATCGCCCGATGCGCCTGGTCCCGGTGCAGATAAAGGGTGACGGCCATCATCGTAATCTGCACCATGATGACGGCGGCGAGGACGTATCCCCAGAAGCTCAGATTCAGTATTCCGTATAGGTATGCCATTCATGTATCCGTAAAGCGGGTGGCGATCCGCACTATAACCAATGTAGCGCAATCAGTCGCGTTACGCTTATATTGTGTTCACAATCGAAACAATCAATCGCGATGCCAGAATTACCCGAAGTCGAAACCAGCCGCCGCGGTATTGCTCCGTGGGTTGAGCAGCAGGCAGTCAGCAGCGTGATTGTCCGCGACCGCCGCCTGAGATGGCTGGTGCCCGCTGACATTGAACTCAGACTTACCGGACAGGAGATTCGTTCCGTCGGGCGACGCGGCAAATACCTCCTGTTGGACACCGAAGCCGGCACCGCGATGCTGCATCTCGGCATGTCCGGAAGCGTTCGCATTATCGACCAGGGCGAGCCGGCGGGAAAACATGATCATGTCGATATCTGCTTCGAGAGCGGCAAAGCGTTGCGCTTTCGTGACCCGCGGCGTTTCGGTTCCCTGCTGTGGGCCGAGGTGCCATCCGAACATTCGCTGCTCAAAAACCTCGGCCCCGAGCCGTTGTCGGCCGACTTCGATGGTGACTACCTGTGGCACAGGGCGCGCACCAGGGCGGTGAGCATCAAACAGTTCATCATGAATGCATCCATCGTGGTCGGCGTCGGCAATATCTATGCGAGCGAAGCGTTGTTCCAGGCGGGAATTCATCCGAAACGACGCGCAGGCCGGGTGTCGAGACAACGTATGGGTCGACTCGCTGCTGCGATCGAGTCGGTACTCGAGAACGCGATCGAAGCCGGCGGCACTACGCTCCGGGATTTCCATGGCAGTGACGGCGAACCCGGCTATTTCAGGCAACAACTCGACGTTTACGACCGCGCAGGACTACCGTGCCGGCGGTGCGAAAGACCGCTCAGCACCATCATTCTCGGCCAGCGCTCGAGCTTCTACTGCAAGTCCTGCCAACACTGACCGCGAAACGTGCCGAGACTTGTCCCGGCTGCGGCTTTTGCAGCGACCGGTGACAACGCGGATCCGGCGCCCCTGACACAGTGCCAATGCATGGTCTCGGGGCCAATGCGGTGACTGGGGGGCGCGGTCATACGATGGACCGGTTGCTGCCGGGACAAGCAGCTAGGCGCGATTGCGCTGTTGGTGGCTGTGAAAATATGCGCCGACGCGGTTCTTGAGCGCCTCGTTGACGATGGGCGAGACGAATTCCGAGATGTCCCCGCCCATGCTGCAGATCTCCCGCACGAGGCTCGAGGAAATGAAATTGTAGGTCTCTGTCGGCGTGAGAAAGGCCGTCTCGACGTCTTCAGCCAGGTGCCGGTTCATGTTGGCGAGCTGGAATTCGTATTCGAAGTCCGAGACTGCCCGCAAACCCCGCAGGATCACACCGAGTCTGTGCTCGCGGGCAAAGTCTACGGTCAGTCCGTCGTAGCCGGACACTTCGACTTTGTCAAGATCCGCCAGCGATGACCGCGCGAGGTCCACGCGCTCTTCCACGGAGAACATTGGTTCCTTGCTCGGATTCGCGGCGATGGCCACGACGACCCTGTCGAACAGGCGGCACGACCGCCGCACGAGATCCTCGTGCCCCAGTGTGATGGGATCGAAGGTCCCCGGGTACATTGCTGAAACTGTCATCGACTGCTCCCCCAATTCGCCGTGCTGATCAGTGAATAACGTACGTTGCCGGCGTATTTTTCCTTATTAATCTGCCACCCTTGCGGCAATGCCGGCACCGACTGGTCACGGTTTTGCTCGAGGTAGACCTGGGCGTCCGTGGCAAGCCAGTGACGTTCTTCGAGCAGTCTACACAATTCCTCGTAGTTATCGTCAGCGAATGGCGGATCCAGGAACACAATATCGAAGGCTTGCGGCCCGGCGCACCGCAGCCAGTCAAGCGCATCGCCTTCGACGATGTCCGCATTGGCGGCTCCGAGTGTATCGATGCTGTTGCGAAGCGCGGCTGCGACAGGCGCGGACCGCTCCACGAATTGGACCCTCGCGGCACCGCGGGACAGGGCTTCGAAGCCGAGCGCACCACTTCCGGCGAACAGGTCCAGGCATACGGAGCCCTCGATAACCGATGCCAGCCAATTGAACAGCGTTTCCCGAATTCTTTCCGACGTCGGCCGTAACTCCGGTTCACCGGCAACCCGCACAAGGCGACTGCGCCATTTTCCGGCTACAATACGCAGCCGTCCTGGCGCTGATTTTCGGGTTCCGCGTATTTTAACTGACAAGCGCAGGCGCCTTTTATCGATACTGCCGAATAAGTCACCGAGGGTACCCCAGGGATCCTCCAGGAAGAAACTGGTGTTGGGAGAAAAGAAACAGGGATTCGTCAGCCGCCTGAGGGCGAGGCTCAATCGCGGCGATAGCTGGCTCACAGTTGACCTTGCCAGGCTGGCCCCCGGGGGAGAAATCGACGACGGCGTCCTCGAGGATCTCGAGGCCGAGTTGGTCATGGCCGATGTCGGCGTCGACACCGCGGGACAAATCATCGCCAGTCTCGAAAAGCGGCTGGCGCGTAAGGAGCTGAAGGACGGAGCCGCACTCAGGGCAGGGCTGCATGACGCTCTCGTCGGGATGCTTGCGCCGGTGGCCGAGACGCTCGAGATCGAAGCGCACGGGAAGCCGTTCGTCATCCTGGTGGTGGGCGTTAACGGCGCCGGCAAGACGACCACGATCGGCAAGCTGGCCAGGCGTTTTGGCGAACAGGGGAAAAGCGTGATGCTGGCTGCAGGCGATACGTTCAGGGCCGCGGCCATCGAACAGTTACAGGCCTGGGGCAAACGCAACGACGTGCCGGTCATCGCCCAGCAAATGGGTGCCGACCCGGCGGCGGTGGTGTTCGACGCATACGAGGCGGCACGCTCCCGGCATATTGATATCTTGCTTGCAGACACCGCTGGCCGGCTGCAGAACCAGAGGGGATTGATGGACGAGCTTGCAAAAATAAAACGCGTACTGTCACGCCACGATGAGGAGGCGCCGCAGGAAATCATGCTCGTACTGGATGCGAGCCAGGGACAAAACGCGTTGGTTCAGGCCGAAAAATTCAACGATGCGCTGGGGGTGACCGGTATCGTCGTCACCAAACTGGACGGCTCAGCAAAAGGCGGTATTCTTCTGCCAATCGCGCACAAGCTCGGAATTCCGGTGCGTTTTATCGGCATCGGCGAAAGCGCGGAAGATATGCAAGCCTTCGGTGCCGAAGACTATGTTGGTGCATTACTCTCGAACAACTCGCAGGCACTTGCGATGCATCCGGACTGATTTACCTTGATTCGACTGGACGACGTTACGAAACGATACCCGGGCGGCCATGATGCGCTGAAAGGGCTGTCGCTGCATGTCGACCACGGCGAGATGGTGTTTGTTACCGGTCATTCGGGAGCCGGCAAGAGTACCCTCCTGAAACTCATCGCATTGATAGAGCGACCGACCCGAGGCCAGGTCATCGTGGACGGGCGCAACACCCGGCGCACCGCGAGGCGGCACATTCCGGCCTATCGCCGCCAGATCGGCATGGTGTTCCAGGACCATAAGCTACTTTATGACCGGCCGGTTTTCGATAACGTCGCCCTGCCACTCGTCATCGCCGGCATTGGCCAGCGCGAAGCGGCGCGCAGGGTCCGTGCGGCACTCGACCAGGTCAGCCTCCTCAACAAGGAAGGTCAATTTCCGGAAACGCTGTCGTCGGGCGAGCAACAACGAGTCGGCATCGCCCGTGCCATCGTCAGCCGGCCAAAGCTGCTGATTGCCGACGAACCTACCGGAAATCTCGATCCGGATCTGTCATTGGAGGTAATGCGGATTTTTCGCCGCTTCAACGAGGTTGGCGTGACCCTGCTGATCGCCAGCCACGACATCGCGCTGATCGATCAGCTCGGTTGCAGGCGTATTCCACTGGAAAACGGCTCGTTGCAGGTCGAGGAAGAAGAAGATTTCGTTGCCGAATATGTCGAGCGGCTCGAGACCGAACGGGAGCGTGACCGGTGGCAAAGGTGAAGCCGTCGGAGGCGCTCACCGCACCGCGCAAGACGGGGGTGGTGTCGCGCTGGTTCCAGCGCCACCTGAACACAGCCATAGCGGCACTCGGCCGCCTGTTCCACCAGCCGTTTGCCAGCCTGATGACGATTCTGGTCATCGCCGTAACCCTGGCGCTGCCCGCCGCTATGCATCTGGCGATCAAGAATGCGCAGGCATTGAGCGCCTCCTGGGACAATGCGCTCGACTTCTCGGTCTACCTGAAGCCGGCAGTGACGGAAACGCAGGCACAAAGACTCGCAGTCATCGTTGGCCAGCGTGCCGATGTCGAATCGGTGACCTTCGTCCCGGCCGACGAGGCGCTGGCGGAGTTTCGCGAGCAATCCGGTTTCGGCAGCGCCATCGATCACCTGACGGTTAACCCGCTGCCGCACACGCTGATCGTCAGGCCGGCAGAGGCCAACACCGATGCATCGATGCGGCTTCTGGAGGAAGAACTCGGCAACCTTCCGGAAACGGATTTCGTTCAGGTCGACACGGAGTGGGTGCGTCGTTTTCACGCGATCCTCGACATCCTGGAGCGCGCCGTCATGATCGGTGCGGTCCTGCTGGGTGCTGCCATACTGGTCATTATCGGCAACACCATTCGTCTCGACATCCAGAATCGCCGCGAGGAAATCGAGGTAACGAAGCTGATCGGCGCCAGCGATGCCTTCGTGCGCCGGCCGTTCCTCTACTCGGGATTCTGGTACGGGCTTTGTGGCGGCTTCCTTGCCCTGGCGCTGGTCTGGTACGGCCTTTATGCCCTCGAGGAGCCGGTCGCGCGACTGTCCGGGCTTTACGAGAGTGCCTTTATCGTCCTCGGCCTGGACGCGAGGGAGAGCTTTTCGATCATCGCTGCGGGCATCGGCCTGGGCCTGGCTGGCTCGTGGATCGCCGCCACCCGCCACATGCGGCGAATCGAGCCGCGCTGAGCAATTCACCCGCCTGCCGCAACTCAGGCATGCCTGTAACCCGCGGTTTATTCGGTCTTTTCAGGGTGGAGGACCAGGGAACCAATTCTCTTTGTTAGCACTCTAAGTCAGGGAGTGCTAAAATCAAAACCTGGAAGGGAGGCAGACGAAATCCATGACAACGGCAATTGCAACCTTAAACCGCGACCTGAGCCTGACAGGCCCCGTCGGCAATCTGGATGCCTACATCCAGGCGGTCGGCAGCATAGCGGTGCTGAGCAAGGAAGACGAGCAGGCACTGTCG
>Ga0114931_10003992_pt1 | contig 18514 bp, 16 predicted proteins | sample 2SBtaG_FD_89579 | JGI IMG/M metagenome (GOLD analysis project Ga0114931, IMG submission 89579) | Deep subsurface microbial communities from Kolumbo volcano to uncover new lineages of life (NeLLi) - 2SBTROV14_V59a metaG | ecosystem: Environmental > Aquatic > Marine > Volcanic | place: Kolumbo...
CCACCGGGCAATCCTCTGACAAACCGCTGCCACACGGGACGTCGACCTGGCTGTGGATCCACTCCAGATGAACGTCGATGCGGGTGTGAATCCCACCCTGGCTACAATCTTCGGGGTCGCTCACGGCACTGCGCGAAACCACGCTGATGATGCGCCGGCCACCGGCGACCTGAAGCAGTGCGGGCCCACCCAAGTCGCCCTGGCAGCTTTGCGGCTCACCCGGATTCGCGATCTGCAACTCGTGGCTGCCCACCTGCGCGATATGCGTGGTCGCGTTGCGTTTGACCCCGTAGTGGTTCAGATCGCTTTCGACGCTAAAGCCGTAACCGACGATGTCCACCGCCGCGCCGCTCACGATCGACGCGGCCTCGCCGGGGCGGGGCAAAAGCTCGTACTGGACGCCCGGGTACGGCTGCGCCAGCACCAGGATACCGATATCGTATTCGTTGGACAGACTCGCCGGCGGCGAGCCGCCGTACGGGTCGAAGCTCGGGTGAGCGATGGCCATGGCGCCGGCGTGCACATCCGCGTTGGCGTCCATGCCGTCCAGATCGAGGCGATGCGATCGCCTTTGCGCACGCCGAGCGCGTTCAGTGCGTTGGCCACCCGGTTGATGCGCGAGTCCAGCTCCGCCCAGGAAAGCCGGGTGTCGCCAAACACCAGGGCGGCGTGATCCGGGCGATAGCGGGCGTGTCGGGCGGGCAGGGTTCCGATGTTCATGCGGTCCTCCAGTCGTTGGCGCGGGCCAACGATGTAGGCCGCCGCCTGTTGGCGGCAGCCAACACCCGACCGCGCTGCTGGGCAAAAGTAGCGACGAGACGGCCAATACGGCCACGTAGGCTACAGATCTTGCAAAACGAGGGCCGCCGCAGAAGGTCGCGGCAACCGGCCCGCGATTTGTATTCAGAGCCGGGTCATGAACGTTACACTGAGCCCCGTGTCCAAGCGCGAGCCCCGTACTGAAGCCCAGGCGCGCAAGCTCCGGGTGGTGACCCGGCTGCTTCTGCGTGTGGACGAGGGAGCGGACGCCGGCGTGGTCTACCGCTCCAGCGGCGAAGCCACCATCTCGGTGGGCTCGTCGCCCGACAACCAGCTGGTGCTGCGCGACCGCGCGGTCAGCCGCTACCACCTGGAGCTGCGCCTCGGTCCCCACGGCATCGTGGTGCAGGACCTGGGCAGCCGCAACGGCACCTACGTGGGCGGCGTGCGCATCGAGCGTGCGGCGGTGCCGCCCAAAACGCGCCTGGCGCTGGGCCGCAGCACCCTGGTGATCGAAGACGCGGACCAGGTGACCGCCGGCGACGCCAGCGCCGTGCCCCGGGTACCCGGATTGGTGTTCGCCAGCGACGGCATGGCCGATGTCGCCCGCCTGATCGACAAGTTGGCGCCGGTAGCGTCGTCGGTGTTGATCCAGGGCGAAACCGGCGTCGGCAAAGAGGTGGTCGCCCAGTCCTTGCACGATCACAGCCCGCGCGCGGACAAGCCGTTCGTGGTCGTGGACTGCGGCTCCATGCCGGCGACCCTGGTGGCGTCCCAACTGTTCGGTCACGAAAAGGGCGCGTTCACCGGCGCCGACCAGCGCCGCGCCGGCGCGTTCGAGCAAGCCGACGGCGGCACGGTACTGCTCGACGAGATCGGCGAGCTGCCCCTGGAGATTCAGCCCGCCCTGCTCGGCGTGCTCGAACGCCGGCGGTTCCAACGCGTAGGCGGCGCCAAGGAAATCGAAGTCGACGTGCGCGTGCTCGCCGCCACCAACCGCGACTTGCGCGCCGAGGTCAACAGCGGCAGCTTTCGCGCGGACCTGTACTACCGGCTCGCAGTGGCACGCATCGAGATTCCGGCACTGCGCGAGCGCAGCGACGATGTCGAGCCGCTGGTCCGCCACTTCGTCGAGCGCATCACCGGAGTGCCCGGCGACATGCCGTTTTCCGCCGACGCGCTCGCGCGTTTGCGCGACCACCGGTGGAGCGGCAACGTGCGCGAGCTCCGCAACGTGGTCGAGGGCGCCCTGGTCATGGGCCAGCTCGAGCTCGACGGCGCGCCCGTGGGCCAGCTGGGCGCCGGCGCGCCGACCGAGATCATTCAGTACCGCAAGGCGCGCGAGCAGGCCATTCGCGTGTTCGAGTACAGCTACCTCAAGAACCTGATCGACCAGTGCGACGGCAACGCGTCCGAGGCGGCACGCCGGGCTAAGATGGACCGGCCATATCTATTGACGCTGTTGCGCCGCCACGGCTTGCGTTAGCGGTCAGCGCCAAATCCACCAGGGCCACGCCGGCGCTGACCAGGAACGTGGCCGTGGAGCAGATGGCGGCCGCGAGGGTGATGCCCACGATGGCCGGGTGGAGGTCGCCGCGGCCTATGGCGAAGCTGCGGATGTCGTCGGTCTTTTTGTGGCCCAACCAGGCCAGCCAGGCCGTAGCCGGCATGTACGCCAGAAACAGGATCCAGATCAGCGGGCGGTCGGCGATCAGATTGAGATAGTGCATCGCTGCCTCCCGCTCACAGAATCAGCCGGCCGGTGACGAACAACGAGCTGTGTCCGGTGACGTCGCGATCGTGGTCGTCGAACATGTACCAACCGTAGCGCGCGCTCACCGAGAACATGGGGTTGATCCAGTAGGTCGTTCCCAGGTTGAAGTAGTGCTCGGTGATGGTCTTTTGCATCCCCTCTTTCTGCCGCGTCTGAGCGTACTGGATGCCGACGCCGTTGCGCCGGTGGTAGTTGTAGTCGAGGCCGCCGCTGAACGTGTAGACCGTGTAGGTATCGGGCAGCTTGATCTTGGCGTCCATGGGATCGAGCATCTCGTTCTCGTTGCGCGAGGCGTTGACGAACGCCTTGACCTTGGGGTGCAGACGCGCGCGCACGCTGCCGCGCAGGTTGTAGCCGTAGATGCGCTGGTCTTCGTCGCTCGCCATGTTGGTGTCGAGGTCGTAGACCTGGGCCGCCACTTTGGCCTCGATGGGCCCGCGCTTGCCCGACGCCGACACGGTGCCGAAGTACATGTGCAAACTGGTGTCGGGCTGACTGGTCGAGCTGCGGCCCACCTGAGCGGCCGCGAGGCCGAACGGCCGCGTGAACGGAAACAGCGCGCCGCCGATCTGGTACGAGCCGGTGAGCCCGGTGGGGTTGGTCGAGTGGAAGGTGACCCCGAGGGTGACGTCCTTGGCCACGTCGTAGGTGGCCAGAATGCCCGTGCCGCGATCGCCGCCGGAAAAGATGATCGGCCAACGGGTGTAAAAGTCGAGCAGCAACAGGTCGGTGACGTGATCGGAGAAGAAGTCGATGGTCGCGTTGTCCTGGACCCGGCCCAACGCGATCGACGCGCCGGCGCGGCGGTAACGCACGAACTGGTTACGCACGCTCATCTGGGTCTGGCCTTCCCACACGCTGGCGCCGTAGCCCAACGAGCCGCCCAGGTTGGCCTCGAACTCGCTCTCGAAGGCGAGGTACTTGCCGATCTTTCCGCGGACACCGATCCGCGAGGCGGCGAGAGTGGGACTGCGCGCCTGGCTGGTTTCGCCGTCGCGCAAGAACAACCGTTCGTAACGAACTCCGCCGACGATGATCGCGTAGGGGGACAGGATGCGCGCTAACGGGGTGTCGCCGGTTTTCGCCCCGGTTTTGTCGTGGACGTCCGCCACGGTCTCGTCTTTGGGAATCTCGTCGTACGGCCCCTTCTCGGCGGCCGCGACGCGCGCCTGCGTCGTCAGCGCTCCGATAGTCGCGACTACGAGTAGGGGTATGCACGATTGGCGCAACATGGTTCTCACTCTCTACCGCCCTGCGGGTCGGTCGTAGTTGGGGCTCGTGTTGGTGAAACGTCGGCGGGTCAGTGGCCGAGGACTTCGATGATCTTTTTGTGACCGGCTTCGCTGCGCACGCTGCCGTAGTGGTTGCGCAAAAGACCGTTGGCCATGTAGCCGCTGGTGTCGAAGTCGTTGAGGCTGGTGTTGTAGTTGTCCACGCACGCTTCCGGATACAGACGAGCAGCGTGCTCGGACACGAACAGATCTTGTTGCGTGCCGTCGGGAAGGTCCGACATGGCGATGGTGGTGTACTGGACCGCATTGCCGCCGCACGCGTTGCGCTTGCCAAAGGCGTAGTCACCGTCGGCGCACGGGGTCTCCCACCAGCCTCCCCACTCGCCCGAGCGCGTCAGCGCTTCGGGTACGGCCGGGCCGTTGAGCGGTTTGTGGAACGGCACCTGGGTATACGTATTGCGCTGGCCGAACTGACACGCGGCCTCGCCGCGCATGGTGAAGTTCTGGCCGCAGTAGCCGGGTGAGTTGTAGGTGGACACGCCGTGGTTGCCGGCCGAGCCGAGCACGACGTCCTGAATGCGGCTGAACACATTGATGTCCCAATCGCCGCGCTGATTTGCGACCCACAGCCGGCGCAGGGCATCGCGAATGATCGTCGAGCCCAGGGAGATGCCGACCAGGGAGAACCGGCGGTCCGGGTACGCTTCCATCATCCGCTTGATGAACTCCTGGGTGATGGGCACGCCCCAGCCGTGGTCGAAATTGCGGCTGGGATTGCCGCCTTCGGCGTCGGGCGGGTCGTCGTTGAGGTCGAAACGCATGTCCACCGCGACCGTGCGATAGCCCAGGGCGGGCAGTTTCTCGGCCAGCTGCGGCCGCGCCACTTCGTCGGCTTCGAAGTCGTCGATGGACGATGGATCCGGGTGGAGGAACGCCTCGAAGCTCGCCGGCGTGTCGGAGTTGCCGTGAATCAACAACACGATCGGCTTGGTCGTGTCCTCGCTGACGCCGGCCGGGAACGGATAGGCCTTGGCCGCGCACGGATAGCCCGGAATGTTCGCCGGCGTGTAGCTCAGTCCCTCGGTCGAGCAGCCGGGGTGAATGTCGCCGGTGCTGTCGGGGGTGAGCGTCCGATACTTGCCGCCGGGATAGTCGGTCATGTCCGGCGTGGGGATGGTGGCCAGGTCCCACGTGTTGATGGTCGCGAGCGCCAGCGAATCGTCCACCGACCACGCCGAAGCATCCGGCGCGTCTTTCATCACGGTGGCGCAGGCCGCCACTGTGTCGTTGTGCACGTCGTCGCCCGAGTCATCGCCGGCCATGCCAGTCCCGCCAAGGCATCCGGCTGAAAGTAGAAGCAATACGGTTAGCAGTTGTGTCGTGTTCCTACGCATGGGCCGCGGTGTGTGCACGAGTCGTACCAGTCGGATTCGAACGCACAACGGCGAGATCGAAACCGACCTCGCCGCGTGGTGTTGGCATGTGCCTACAGGAAGCGCCGGCGTGCGATGGCAATTGCCAACAGGATCAGCAACACCGACGCGCCGCTGTCGCTGTCACGGATGCCGGCGTTGCAGCCGACGCCGGTCTTGCGCCCCGGCTTGTCGGTGTTGCCCGGGTTGTTCGGATCGCCCGGGTTGTTCGGATCGCCCGGCGTGCCCGGATTGTTCGGACCGCCCGGGTTGCCCGGATCGTTGGGACCGCCCGGGTTGCTCGGATCACCCGCGGCCGCGCCCAGATCGTAGCGCTGGGCGGCGATCCCCGCGGCGCAGATGCCCTGATCGCTGATGTACGGCCCCACCTCGCCGCACGACGAGCTCGGATCGATCGGCTGGGTGTGGCTCGCGCTGGGCAGGTAGTACACCTCGACCACGGGATTGCCGCTCGGATCGTTGTAGACGTCGTGCTGGGCGCCCAGAACGTTCTCGGACACGTCGGGCTCGGTGTCGGCACCGTGCACGTTGGTCCACTGCTCGACCAGCTCGAGCCGCAGCTCGGGCGCGACCATATAGTCGGCACCACCTTGCCAGATGGTCACCGTGGGGTACGGCCCGTCGTAGCCGGGATAGGCCGCGCGCACCAGATCGCCCCACTGCTGCGGCGTACGGTTGAGATCGCTGCTCTCGGGCTGCGCCTTGAGGCAATCGAAGCCGTCCTGGGTCGTGGCGCTGGCTTTGATCGTGCAGCCATACGGGATGCCGGCGACGATGATGCCGCCTGCGAATACGTCGGGATAGGTCGCCAGCATCACCGAGGTCATGCCGCCACCGGCCGAGATGCCCGTGGCGTACACCCGGTTACCGTCGACGGTGTAGTTGTCGTTCATGTAGGCGACCATCTCGATGATGGACTCGTTCTCGGCGTGGCCGCGCTGCAGGTCTTCCAGGTGCAGCGGCGCGTTGGCCACGAACGTGCTCGGCGCGCCATCCCAGCTGGCGCCCCAGTTGAAACAGCCCAGGCTGTTGTTCGTCAGGCTGTTTTGCTCCGGGTAGACGACGTAGACCTTCAGCGTATCGGCGATGTTCTGCCAACCGGCGGCGGTATAGGCGCTCGCGGTCATGGAGCAGCCGTGCATGGCCACGACCAGCGGCCGGGGCTCGTCGGGCATGTCCGCCGGTACGTACATGTACATCTTGAGCTGTGCGGGGTTGCTGCCAAAGTCAGTGACTTGCTGCAAGCTGCCCAGAGCGTGACGGCTGTCGCCGACTTGGTCTTGTTGCCCGGGTTGGGAACACGCCGCGACCAGCGGCAAGAGCAAAAACGCGATCGGATACTTCATGGGTTCGTTGTCCTCCTTGTCGCGATGCTCAAGCAGTCATCGTGCCAGGCAGCTGTAATGGCGCTGAACGCGTCAGAGGGACAAGTACGCTGTAGGCTGCCGCCAACAACGCTGAACCGTCACCGTTGGCTGGAGCCAACAGCTAGAAGTGAAGCACCGTGCCGACCCGGACGCCGCCGTCGTTTGCGCGGACCTGGGTGTCACTGCCGGCAATGGCCAGCACGATCGCGACAACTCCGACGACCGCGGTCGCCGCGATGCCCGCGTTGGCCAGCTGCGAGCTGCGCTCGCCGCGTTGTTTGAGGTCGGCGATGCGCTGCGCCACCTGCGAATACTCGGTGGCGCTGCTGCCCGTGTACAGATCGTCGAGCTCGCGCTGGGTGCTGTGCGTGTCGAGGGCAAAGTAGGTGGTGCCGGCCGCCAGGGCCGCGGCGGCGCCCGCCCACACGGGCCAGCGCGCGAACAACGATTTGCGCGCGGTAGGCGGCGGCGTGAGTTGCATCGCGGTGGAGGCGACCATGGGCGCGCCCCGGCTGCCGTACGTCACCAGCGCGTTGCCCTGCTGATCGACGACGCGAACGACCACGCCCACGCGGGCGGCGTGGGGCAGTGGCACCTGCAGCTCGCCGCGGCCCTGCGCGCTCGCCTGGCGCCACGGTCCGCCGTCCACCTGGTAGTCCACGCGCACCCCGGCCACCATGGTCAACGGATCGGAGGCCACCGAGACCACAACTGCGGGCGGCTGTTTCTGCACGTACTGGGTCGCGCGCAACGGTTTGTGCGAGGCGAAGTAGGCTCGCGCCGCGGCGAACGGTGCAGTGAGCTTGGGCGAAGTACCGGCCGGCAAGCTCGCCCCGGGCGCGATGGCCAACCAGCGGCGAAACTGTATCGTCGCAGCCTCGCGGTTGCCCAGGCTGGCCTCGAGCTCGCCGAACAAACGGTAAATCTGCGCCAGCTGAGCCGGATTGTTTTTGCCCCACGCCAGCGCTAAATCGAGGCTGCGCTTGGCAGCGGCGTAGTGCAACGCGGTTCTTTGTTGCCGCGCACGAGCCAGATGCGGATTGGCCTCGTCCGCCGCGGCGACACGCGGTGCGGCGATCACGGCGGCGACCGCCGCGATGGTCATATATCGGGACCAGCGCACGGAGGCGCAGTCTACCAGTCGTCGACACGTTTTCGCGTGGTTTTACCCGAACGAATTCGGATGGGCAGGGTCCGGGTGCGGCCGTCTTTGAGCCGCGCGCGCAACTGGTGCACCCCCGGCGACAGCGGCAGCTTGGGAATCGGCGTGATATCGATGCGCGTGTCGTCCACATAGATCGTAGCGAACGGAAACGAGTCGACGTTGAGATAACCCGGCGCGGCGGTCGTGCGCTTGTGACTGCGGACATGGCGCGGCCGAGGGCGGTGGTGTTTGGCCCGGCGCGTGCGCGGGGGCGCGGGCGGCGCAGCGGCGGCCGCGTCGGTCTCGATCGGCGACGCCAACGGCGGGGACGCATCGGCGCGTTGTGCCACGGCTGCCGCATCCACCGGCATCGTGTGGGCCGCCGCGACCACCGGCATCGTGTGGGCCGCCGCGACGCGCCCCGCGTCGACGGCTGTCGTGCCCGCGGCAGGCCGCGACAACAACCAGGCGACGAACATGCCCGCCGCCAGGGCGGCCAGTGCCATGGCCGCAACGCGCACGTTGCCGCGCCGTGCTGGCGGCGCCGGCTCGGCTTCTGGCGCCGGAGCGACCGCGGGCGCGTGCAACGAGCGGGTCGCCGGAGTCACCGTACGCAACGGCGGCGGGCCGCCCAGCGACTCGGTGTGATCGGCGGGCGCGCGCTCGAACCGAGCGGTGGCGTTGTCGTACTGCCCGCGCTGGTGCTCGAGCTCGTCGGCAAAGTTATCGCGCAGGCGCTCGCCAATCTCGGCCGCGCTCATGGCACCGCCGTCGCCGGCCATCGCATCGCGGATCGCTTCGGCCATGGCGCGCGCGGTCTGGTATCGCTGGTCGGGCTTGCGCGCCAGCGCCCGGGCCAACACCGCCGACAGCTCCGCGGCAACCGCCGGTGCCGACGCGTGCGCGTCCGGATACTCGTCCTCCAAGATTGCCTTGGCGACCAGATACTCCGACGGCCGTTGAAACATGCGCCGGAGCGTGAGCGCTTCGTACATGACGATGCCCAGCGAAAACACATCGGACGTGCGGTCCAACTTCATGCCGCTGATCTGCTCGGGCGACATATACGCGAACTTGCCGCGAATCGACCCCTTGGAGGTCATCCGCGGTACGCCCTGCATGGTCGCGATGCCGAAGTCGAGCACCTTGGCCACACCGTCGAACGTGGCCATCACATTGGACGGCGACACGTCTCGGTGGACGATGCGATAGCTGCCGCCGGCGGCGTCGGTCAGCTCGTGGGCGTGGTGCAACCCGGCGCAGGTTTGTTCGATCACGCCGGCGACCAACCGCACGTGATCGCGATCGATCGGTTTCTCGGTGCGGGCGATGTCCGCCAACGACACGCCCTGCAGGTACTGCATGGCCAAGAAGTACTCGTGGCCGACCTGGCCCAGCTCGTAGATATCGCAGATGTTCGGATGCGACAGCTGCGCCGCGATGCGCGCCTCGTTGACGAACATGGTGCGAAACTCTTCTGACGCAACCAGCTCGGGCAACAGCCGTTTGATCACCAGCAGCTTCTCGAACCCGCCCTCGCCTTCGAGTCGAGCGAGGTAGATCTCACCCATGCCGCCCGAAGCGATTTTCGTGATCAACCGATAACGCCCGAACGACTCGCCTTCGTCGGGCAGCGTGGCACGCTCCTCCATCTCTCCCGCGCCTGTTATAGCAGCTGCCGAGACCCCGTGGTGCTTGAACTCCTAGTCGACGCGAATGTCGATGGCGTAGCAGCCTTTGGCCGTACCGGCGGTATCGACCACCACATAGAAGGTTCCGGTCGTTTCCACCGTGTAGCTGATCTGTTCGCCGCTGGACGTTAGGTTGTTGGCGGCGGTGAAACACATCGCCGCGGTGGTGCAGCCGCCGGTCAAGTACAGCACCGTGTCCCATGTGGCGCCGTACACCCGCGAGGTGATGGTCTCCCCGGAGGTGGCATCCACGCGATAGAACGCGTCGGCACCGATGGTCGTGTAGCCGAGGCAGTGCTGCGTGTCCGAGGTCGGGCTGCCCAGATCATTGATATACGTGGAGGTGTCGCCGTACATGGTCACGCCGCCGGCATGGGCCGCGCCGGTGACATCGACCGAGGCGATGCTGCAACCATCGCTGTTGGGTTCCTGGCTGGCTCGCTGGCAGATGCTCGCGTCGGGACCTGACAGGGTCGCGTCGGACATCGTCGCGTCGACGGCCCCGGGGGTGGCATCCGCCGGATCCGCCGCCCTTTCCACGCACGTACCGTCTACACAATGAAACCCCACCGGGCACGTCTGCGGCGGCTGCGCACATAGGAAGGAGGTGCCGGTCGGATCGGAAGAGAACGAACAGCCGGTCGCAATCACGACCACCCCTGCGAGCACCATGCCGCGCATATCTCGCACTGTAACAGCGCGCATACCGGGACCCAAACGGCAAACGGCTGTTGGCTGGAGCCAACAGGTCGATTCGGCCGCGATGTTTGTCGCCGCCAACAGCGCCGGGGTGATAGGGTCCACAAAGTCGTGACGACCACCAACGGAGGTTGGCCCGACACGTGCTTGAAACAAGAACCATGCGTGCTGTCGCCTTCGTCCTCGTGTTGTCCTCCGCCTGTGCTCCCAGCGAGGCAGACACCGCCGACGCGGGCGGCGACCACCGCGTGGACGCGGCGACGGTGTGGGTCGACAGCCACGTCGGCCCCACGGCCGATGCGCAGCTCCCCACCGGCGCCGACGCGGCCCAGCTCGAGGGACGCAACGGTTACCCCGGCGACTTCCCCGAGCTCACCGACCTGGGCGGCTTCGGCGCCGGCGAAACCATCCAGGGGTTCGGCGGCGACACCACGACCGACCGCGCCGGCAACCGCGCCGCGATCAGCCACCGCCCGGTAATCCTGCTACACGGCAATGGCACCACCGCCACCGACGAAACCTTCGGCATGACCAGGCTGCGCGACAAGTTGCTCGCCGCCGGCTACACCGCCGCCGAGATCTGGGCACCGTCGTACCTGGGCCAGAGCGTGTCGTCGGCAGAAACGCCCACGCCCTACCGCAACAACATCGACGACGTGCGCCAGTTCATCGATGCGGTCATCGACTATCTCGACGTGCCCAGAGTCGACGTCATCGCCCACTCACTGGGCTGCGGCATGATCAACGGTTACCTGCGCGGCCTCGCCTCGGCGGGCAGCTTCGACGCCGCCGACCATCGCATCGATCGCATCGGCACCGTGGTGTGTCTGGGCGGCGCGCTCTACGGCACCGGCTACGGCTTTTTGTACCAGCCCGAGTTCGACGTCGGCGGCACGTTCACCAGCGCCGGCCTGCAATGGAACGGCATCGAAGATGCAACGCCGTACGGCGCCACCAGTGAGGCGCAAATGATCGCGCCGAGCACCGGGCAGCTCCCCGGCAACAAGCCGTTCAAGCTGGCCACCAGCGACGACGACGGCAGCCGCCGCATCTATTACGTCGCTTTGTGGGCCAACGGTGACGTCGTCGACGGCAGCCTACCCGGAGCGTGCGGCTTGCAGGGCGCCGATCTCAACCAGGGCTTCGATCTGCCCGACACCATGCCAGGCGTATTGACCGCGGCCCTCGCCCGCCACGCCCATCTGGTCGACGACCAGGGCGTATTCGACGCCCTGTTGCCGTACCTCGATTTGTGAGCAACTTGCTCGACCCGCGAAATCGGGTAAGCATTGCCCATGCTCGAGCGCACACTTGGCCCGTATCGCGATCACTCGTATGCCGTGCTGCGCGCTATTTCCGGCCTCATGTTTGCGTTCCACGGCGTGCAGAAAATATTCGGCGTGCTCGGAGACAAAACGCCGGCGGTGGGTAGCCAACTGTGGTTCGGTGGTGTCATCGAGCTGGTGTGTGGCTTCGCCATCGCGTTCGGGTTGTTCACCCGCTGGGCCGCTTTTTTGGCCAGCGGCACCATGGCCGTCGCCTATGTTCAGTTCCACTGGAAGCTCGACTTCGGCAAGCGGTTCTTCCCCGCGATCAACCACGGTGAGCTCGCGCTGGTGTACGCATTTTTGTGGCTGTTCATCGCGTGCGCCGGCGCCGGCCGCTGGAGCATCGATCACAGTAGGCAGTCATAGTCGCGCGTGCTACATTGATCCAATGAGGAAGTTGCTGGCGATGATCGCGGCACTTGCCATCGGCGCGTGCGGTGGCAACTCATCGGGCAACGCAGACAGCGGCGCGGGTGGCGGTGATGCCGCCGCTTCGGTCGACGGGTCCGCGGGTGCCGATGCCAAACCGAAGACGCCGCAGTACTCCGAGCTGTGGTACTCGGTGGACAACCTGCTGGTGTACATCAAGCTGGACGCGAGCGACGGCTCGGTCGTCAGCATGACCTCCAGCGACATCGGCGACGGACTGCCGTTGGGCCAGAACATGCTCACCATGATGGATGACGGCTCGCTGATCGGCGGCCGGTTGAGCAAAGCCGACTTCAAGACGTACTTCTACTACATCCTCAATCCGCCGCGCGACGGCAGTCCGGTGACCCCGGTCGACCTCGGCATCATGTCCGACGGGCTGATGCTCGAAGGCCTGTACACCGACTGCGACGGCCGGTTGTACGGCATGGACACAGGCGTGGATGACAGCAGCGCCGAAGGCAATCGACTGATCCGCTTCACCGGCGACTTTTTGGCCAGCGACTTTACCTACGTGGTCGTCAGCGACCTGGCCACAGCCTCGGTGGCGGACATAGACGACATGGGCCCGGCCATCGTCAACAACGAGATTCGCGACCAACCCGGCCTGGCCATCGACACCGGCTCGGTCTACTCGTTCGATTTCGAGACCGGCTCGGGCACCATGGTGGGCAGCGGGGGCACCTGGGGTATCCACGCCCTGGGCAAAGAGCTGTTCACCGACGACACGGCGCGGCTGTACGTGCTGTCGTCGGACGCCCAGCTGTACGAGATGGACCCGGTCAATTACACCCTGTCCGGGGTCCTCGGCACCGGGCCGACGCCGGGCCAGGGCAACGCCGGTTGGTCGGGGCTCGCCGGCCCGCTCACCGAGTGTGACAGCGGTTTCGTCGTCAACTGAACACCGCTAAGTGTCGAGTTCTCACGCCGCACGTGGCGGAGGTTCACCAGGTCGACCGAATAACCCCGCGACATGACGTCTGCGACCACTTGGCACGCCGGCTGCTCTAGCCCCGGGCATGACGTCTCGCGCAGTCTCCGTCCATCTGGCAATTGTCGGCAGCGCCCTCGCGCTGTGCATGCACCTGCCGCGCGCCCACGCCCAGGCGCCGAGCATCGCCACCACATCTCCCGCGCTTACCCACTACACCGAGGTTCGCGTCGCCGCCGGCGGCGGCACCACCACCTCGGGCAAGCAAGTGGGCGAAGCCGATGAAGGCGTGGTCGCGCTCAACTTGTCGTTGGGCCGGCGCGACGACAGCCGCGTCATCGGCGCCAACCTCAACGTGCAAACCACGGGCTGGGGAGCGAATTATTTCTACTTCGGTGGCGTCCTCGGCTTTGCCCTCGGCTCGGGGAATGCTCACCTCGAGCTTCTGGGCGAGGTGGGCGTTCATCACCTCGACGGCCTCGGCGCCGACTTTCTGAGCGCGCCGGCGCCGACCGAAAGCGACACCGCGGACCTGCTCTACGCCGGCGCCCAGCTCCGCGCGGTGTTCGATCTGGGCGCGCCCGGCGGCCTCAAGCTCGAGCTCACCGCGCAAGGGCGCTCGGATTTGACGCGCGACCAGCGCGACCTGCATATCGAGCGCTGCTTTTTGTCCTGCTCCAGCCACACCGAAACCTGGACCCTGGGTGGAACCAACGCCAGCGTGCTGGCCGGGCTGAGCTACCAGTTCGACGACTGACGCTGACAAGCTCTCCTTTACCGACACACCCGCATTCACCTACATCGACGTGCCGTGGCCAGGTGATGTTCGGCGACAGCTCGACCGCCGAGATGTGTTTCGGCGCCGAAACGCCCAAAGCCGGCGCGTGGCCGGCTCCGGGGTGGGCTATGTGTACGTGCGCGCTAGGCGGCTGCCGAGCTGATCCGGCTGCGCTGGCCGCCGGCGTCCTCGCTCTTTTTGAAGGCGAGGAATGCCCCGGCGCTGCCAACCAGCGCCATGATCGCCGCGACGATGGCCTGGGTGCGCGGCGCCATTCCGTCGGTGGGCCCGGTGGGCACCTTGGGGTAGATGACGATGGCAAGGGCGCTGAGCACGACAACGGCGATGGCAACCTTGGGGACCAGCGTCTTTTTGGTGAAGCTGAGGACGATCAGACCGAGGCTCGCCATCGCCGCCAGAATTCCGACCACGCCGCCGGTGCGCAGGCGACCGGTCGACGGTGCCAGCTTCTTGACCGAGTCCGGTGCGCCCTTGAGCACCTTGTCGATGTCGCTGGCCGCATCCATGGCCTTGTTGGTGCCGAGCACGCCGACGAGCGAACCAAGGAGCAAGAACAAGACAGCCAATACCAATCCAAGAGTTTTCATGGGGAGTTCCTTCCGATGGGGTTGAGTACGCCCGTCGCCTTGTGCAACGGCGGTGCCAGCGACAACTGCGCAGAAACCCACGGCCGGCCCGTCGCGGTGCGGGTCATTGGCAGCCCAGGCCCGCGCCGGCGCTGGGTCACCCAAGACCCGATCGAGGCGGCACGTGGGCATGGGGTAACGTGGAGCGGGTGCAGCGCCACGAGCACTACGACCCGATCCTCACGTTCCAGCTGTCCAACGACTTTCAGGGCAAGCGCGTGACATGCCTCAGGACAAGCGCTCGGGCGGCTACGCGACCTTGCTCGAGTGGACCAACATCTACTGCGACGAGAACCCGACCTGTACGAGGTGCGCTGGCTCAGATAGTGGTCAGTACTCGAAACCGCTGCCGCCGAGGAACTCGCGCAGAATCGAAGTCGGCGGCACGTGGTCCGGGTAAATGGTGACGAACGAGTCGGTGAGCGCGAGCAGCCGCCAAGCGGTGAGGTACTCGGGGCTGGTGCGCGGCACCTCCATGAGATAGCGCTCGGCGTACACCTTGAGCACCGACAGCTCGTAGATCAACGACGAGTCGAAGATGGCGTCGGCGTTGTCCTGGAACGGGTAGATGTGGCGGCGCTCGCCGCTGCGCACCGACGGCCAGCGACGAATCGTATCGGCTGTCGGGGTGGCGCGGTGGTGGCGGTCGCGCACGATGCGCCGCAGCAGGCGAATGTCCGAAGCGTGGATCCGCGATGCGGCATCGATGGGCAGCTGCGCCAACGGGCAGACAAAGATGCGAAACGCGCGGTCGTGCAGCGCGGGCGGCAGCATCCGCGGGTTGAGGCCGTGAATGCCTTCGAGCAGGAGCACGGCCGACGACTCCATCGACAGCCGTGGACCGCCGTTGGGATGACTCTTGCCCTTCTTGAAGTCGAAGTGCGCGGTCTGCACCGGCTCGCCGTTCAGCAGCCGCTCCACGTGGTCGTGCAGCAAGTCCAGGCGTAACGCCTCCACCGCTTCGTAGTCGTAGTCGCCGTTCTCGTCCCGCGGGGTCGCGGCGCGGTCCAGGTAATAGTCGTCGAGAGAAACACTGACGGGCTGTACCCCGTTGACCTGCAGCTGCACCATGAGGCGTTTGATGAACGTGGTCTTGCCGGATGCCGACGGCCCGGAAATGGACACGATCTTGATCCGATCGATGTTCCCGCGAATCTCGTCGGCGATCCGCCCCACCATCTTTTCGTGAAAGCCCTCGGCGACGTTGATCAGCGCGGCGACGTCGCCGCGCAGGCACATGCTGTTGAACTCACCGACGGTCGACACGCCCAGGATCTCGAGCCAGCGATCGTGATGGCGCGTGAGCTCGCGCGTCTGGCGCGCGGCGGCGCGCGCGTCGGAGACCACCAGGCCGCCACCATCCCGCCCCGGCGCCGAGCAGTTTGGCCCGTACACCAACAACAGGCCGTCCGCATCGGCGGCGATCTCGAAGCCGCGCAGCATGCCCGTGGTCGGCAGCAGGGGTGACTTGTACAGGGCGTAGGTGTCGCCGAGCGCGACCAACAGCACCGTGCGCTGGCGCCACGTGCGCAAAAGCTCCACCGTGCCGCGCTCGCCGAGCTCGGCGAATTTGTCCAGAGCCTCGTCCACGGCCCAGCTCTCGAGGCGAATGGGCTTGGCGGCCTCGGCGATGTCGCGCATGCGCGCGTCCAGCTTGCGCGCCAGCGTGGCGAAGTCGCCGCCGTTGCCGCGCACATAGATGCGCTGGGCAAAGCCGAGGGAGTAATCGACACGGATCTGAATGCCCGGCGCGCACTGGCGCGCGGCCTCGAGCAACAGCAACGCGAGGCTGCCGCGGTAGATCCGCCGGCCCTCCCAGCTGCCGGTGGTCACCGGTGCCAGCTCGCACTCGGAGGTAATCGGGGTGAGCAGCGACACCGCCTGGCGGTCGAGCGCCGCCGCCACGACCAGATTCCCGTCGACCTCGGCGGGCAGCAGATCACGCGCCAGGGTACCCACGACGACCGTTCGCGGCTCGCCGTCTACCCGGACGTCCAGCGAGGTACGCCGGCGCAAAAGGTTGGTGCTCAGCAGCGCCCCGACACCGTCGGTCATGGCCTCGAGCCTGTCGCCGACGCCACGCAGCAGCGAGCGGATGAAACGAACGGCCACGTCCGGGTGATCGACGGTGAGCTGATCGAATTGCTCGGCGCTCATCTGTGCCAGGCACAACGACTGAGCGGCGATCACCGAAGCAGCCCGGGGCCGCTCACCAACCAGCGCCAGCTCGCCGAAGTGCTGGCCCGCGACCACGCGACCGACGTCGACCCGGCCCCGCAACACGTCGGCCACGCCGTCCAGGACCAGATACAGCACCCGGTCCCGGTCGCCTTCACGGATGATGTGCGTGCCCGGCGCGATGGTGTGGATGTCGAACAGCGACGCCAGGACCTGGCGATCCGAGACGGGCAAGCGAGCGATCGCGGGATGGTCGGCGGCCTGCGGGTAGCGCATTACATGTCGAGCCACTCAGCCCCCTGCTTGGACGGGCGCAGACCGTGGCGCCGGTAGCTCATCGCTTCGCGGACGCGAGCGCGCGCCAGCTCGAGGGCCACGGTGCGCGGGCGGGTCTTGGTTTGTACCGCCTGGCTGAGTACCTCCTCGGTGTTGTGGCTGATCTTGTCCTTGATCGTGTCGAACGCATCGTCCTCGGTACCACCGCGATACTCGACCGCTGCGCAGATGACACCGCCGGCGTTGGCGATGAAGTCGGGCACCACCAGCACGCCCCGCTCGTGCAGGGCGATCTCGGCCACCGACGTAATTGGAATATTGGCGCCGCACAGCACCAGCTTCGCCCGCAGCTGGCCCACGTTGGCCTCGTCGATGACATCGGGCTGGGCCGCCGGGATCCAGATATCGCAATCCACGCCGACGAGCTGGGGGTTGGCCAGGGGTTTTCCGCCGCTGAAGCTGTGGACCGTCTGGCCGGCGCGTTTGTGCTGGATCAACTCGTCCACGTCCAGTCCCTTGGGATTGGCCACCCCACCGCGTGAGTCGGCGACGGCGACGATCATCGCGCCCCGCTCGGCCAAGAATCGCGCCGCATGCAGGCCCACCGAGCCAAAGCCCTGGATGACGACCCGCGACCCGGCGAGATCGATACCCGCGTAGCGTTGCGCCACTTCGGCGCACGCCGCGAGGCCGTACGCGGTGGTGCCGATCTTGTCCAGCGCGATTCCACCGATTGCTTCGGGCAGGCCAACCGCGCGCTCGATCTCGTCGTGGATGTACGCCATGCAGGTCTCGTCCGTGCCCATGTCAGGTCCGGGGACGTAGTCCTTCAGGTCGCTCATGGCGCGGGCAAAGGTGCGCACCAGACGCTCTTTGTCCACGGGGTTCATCATCGGATCCCCCACCAGCCCGGCTTTGGCGCCACCGTGCGGCAATCCCGCCGCCGCCGACTTGAGGGTCATGGCCCGGGCCAAACGGCGCACCTCGTTCACGCCGACGCCGGGCGACATGCGCAATCCCCCGATCGCCGGCCCCCGCGCCGTGTTGTCAATGACCACGAACGCCTTGAGCTCCAACAACGGGTTGTGCAGCATCACAACCTTCTCTGGCCCGAGATCATCGGTCAGCCGCTTCCAATCGACATGCAGCATCGGAACCTCCTAGGCTCAATGCCATGCGAGGTTCGTGCCCGACCAAGACCCAAGGATCACGGGTTTCGGCGCGCAGGATCTGCGTGGCTGTCCACACGCTGCGTGATCCGGTGCGCAGAATGCGCGACGATTCACAGGCGAGAACAGAGCGCGGGAACTTGCGCCCGACTCCTATGGCTAGGAGGGTGTTGTGGATAGACATCGTCGCGAGGATGGTGAGATGAGAGGCGAGGTCGGCCGCACGCCGGGAGCGGTCAAGGGCGTGGATTGAAATACATCACCGCAGGCCGCGAGGACGTACGGCCGAGATCGACCGCAGTTTGCCACCGCAGCAGATGGCTATTCGCAACACCCTCCTAGCCCTAGCGACGCGGGTTAGTAGCGACCGCCACGTCCACCGCCGCCGCGTCCACCGCGACCGCCACGTCCGCCGCCGCCGCCACCACGGCCGCCACCGCCGCCACCGCCGCCACCGCCACGTGCTTGCGCTTCGTTGACGCGCACGCGGCGACCATCGATTTCAGCGCCGTCCAATGCCCCCATGGCGTTATCGGCGTCTGCTGGCGCCTCCATGGTGACAAAGCCGAATCCTCGGGTGCGGCCCGTATCACGGTCGAGGGTGGCCTTTGCTTCGATTACGGGCTCGAACTGCTCGAATGCCGCGCGCAGGCTCTCGTCTGAGGTGTCCCAGCTGAGG
>Ga0114931_10003993_pt1 | contig 18512 bp, 19 predicted proteins | sample 2SBtaG_FD_89579 | JGI IMG/M metagenome (GOLD analysis project Ga0114931, IMG submission 89579) | Deep subsurface microbial communities from Kolumbo volcano to uncover new lineages of life (NeLLi) - 2SBTROV14_V59a metaG | ecosystem: Environmental > Aquatic > Marine > Volcanic | place: Kolumbo...
ACGAAGACGATCCGCGGCACATTGTAGCGGTCGGCCTGGCGCCAGACCGTCTCGGTCTGCGGCTCGACCCCGGCATTGGCGTCAAGCACACAGATCGCGCCATCGAGCACCGCCAGCGAACGCTCCACCTCGATGGTGAAATCGACGTGGCCGGGGGTGTCGATGATGTTCATCCGGTATTTGGTGTCGTGCGTCCCCTCCTTGGTGGGGTCGTCCTGCCGCTGCCAGAAGGTCGTCGTCGCGGCCGAGGTGATGGTGATGCCGCGTTCCTGCTCCTGCTCCATCCAGTCCATGGTGGCGGCGCCGTCATGGACCTCGCCGATATTGTGGGACTTGCCGGTGTAATAGAGGATGCGCTCGGTGCACGTGGTCTTGCCGGCGTCGATATGCGCCATGATGCCGAAATTGCGGTAGCGTTGAAGCGGATATTCGCGTGCCATGGATGTCGTGCCTCTAGGGGGTTACCAGCGGTAGTGGCTGAAGGCCTTGTTGGCTTCGGCCATCTTGTGGGTGTCTTCGCGCTTCTTGACGGCGGCGCCGCGGCTGTTGACCGCATCCAGCAATTCGCCGGCGAGGCGTTCTTCCATGGTGTTCTCGTTGCGGCCGCGGCTGGCCCCGATCAGCCAGCGGATGGCCAGCGCCTCGCGGCGTTCGGGGCGCACCTCGACGGGCACCTGATAGGTGGCGCCGCCCACCCGGCGCGAGCGCACCTCGACCGTCGGCTTGATGTTGTCGAGCGCCTCGTGAAAGATCTCCACCGGGGAGCGCTTGACCTTCTGCTCGATGCGATCGAGGGCGTTGTAGACGATCCTCTCGGCAACCGATTTCTTGCCGTCGATCATCAGGTTGTTCATGAACTTGCTCAGCACCCGGTCGCCAAATTTGGCGTCGGGCAGGATTTCGCGTTTTTCAGCGGCGTGACGGCGGGACATCAGATGGTCTCCTACTTGCCGAAATTACAGGTGGACGCCACGACCTTGCAGGCCTGACCGTGGCTGCGCTTTTTGCATTCCTTGAGCGCGCGCGCCTTGGCGTCAGCATGCGTGTTATAGCCCGCGCTCCAACCGGTATTGGCCATTCTGTTCGCACCGACCATGACGGCGAATGCGCCGCAGCTATTGTGGGCCCAGACACCGATTTCGCATCTCTTCCCACCCTTCGCCTTGCACTCCGCCAAGGCGCGCCCTTGAGCCGCGGATTTGGACGAATAGTTCCAGCTATTCCCCCAGGCACCGTTGCCAAAGCTGTAGGCGATGGCGCCATAGTAGTCCTTGGCAGCGACCGGCGCCGCGGCGAGCAGGCAGGCCATGAAAAGGAAAATGCGCATCTTTGGTTACCTCACTTCGGACGCTTGGCGCCGTATTTCGAACGGCGCTGCCTGCGGTCCTTCACGCCTTGCGTATCAAGCACGCCGCGCAGGATGTGATAGCGCACGCCGGGAAGGTCCTTGACGCGCCCGCCGCGGATCAGCACCACCGAGTGTTCCTGAAGGTTGTGCTTTTCGCCGGGGATGTAGCTGATCACCTCGAAACCGTTGGTCAGCCGCACCTTGGCGACCTTGCGCATCGCCGAGTTGGGCTTTTTCGGCGTCGTCGTGTAGACGCGCGTGCACACGCCGCGCTTTTGCGGACAGCCCTGCAGATGCATGGACTTCTGGGCTCTGACTTTCGGCTGCCGCGGCTTGCGGATCAGCTGCTGGATCGTTGGCATCGGGCGGTTTTCCCCATTTCTCAACACATGTCTGCACGGGGGACGCATTCCCCATGCGGCTTTCTTCAGGCGCGTCTCATGGGTCCACACATGGGTCCGCAAAACGCAATGACCGCCCCCGTACCCTGCTACCTGCCGGTACGACGCGGTGGGTTTCCAGAGGATCGGGGCAGAAACGCCGCCCGGATCGTGACCACTTCGGTTATGATACGGACCCGCAGAGCGCACCCTGCAGACCTTGGTGGAGCGGCGTATAGGCGGAGTCGAAGGGGGTGTCAACAGCCATCGGCAGCTTCGCGGCGCAAGGCGGCTGCGCTCTGCGCGCCTCACCTTGGCGTGAATCCGCCGCTCATTGTCTGGCGCGGGCCCTGCCGGGCGCCTACCTTCTTGCGCGAGTCCACAATTGGCGGAAAGAGGAGCGATCATGCAACCCGAGAAATTCACCTTCGCCGGCCATGGCGGGGAAACCCTGGCGGCGCGGCTCGATCTGCCCGACGGGCCGGTGCTGGCCTCGGCGCTTTTCGCGCATTGCTTCACCTGCTCCAAGGACATCCCCGCCGCGCGGCGCATCGCCGCCCGGCTCGCCGGCGCCGGCATCGCGGTGCTGCGGTTCGATTTCACCGGGCTCGGCCATTCGCAGGGCGAGTTCGAGAACACCTCCTTTACCGGCAATGTCGAGGATCTGGTGCTCGCGGCAGAGGCAATGGCGGCGCGCGGCATGGCGCCGCAACTGCTCATCGGGCACAGCCTTTGCGGCGCCGCGGTTCTTGCCGCGGCGGGGCGCATCGACAGCGCGCGCGCCGTGGTCACCATCGGCGCGCCGTTCGACCCCGGCCATGTCCTGCACAATTTCGCCGACGCGCTTGCCTCGATCGACAGCGCGGGGGTGGCCGAGGTCACGCTCGGCGGCCGCCCGGTGCGCATCGGCAAAGGTTTTGTCGACAGCGTGCGCGCCGAGCCTCTCGGTGAGGCGATCGCCCATCTCGGCCGGGCGCTTCTCATCCTCCATGCCCCGCGCGATGCGGTGGTCGGCATCGACAATGCGGCGGCGATCTTCAAGGCGGCAAAACATCCCAAGAGATTTGTCACCCTCGACGGCGCCGATCACCTGATCACCGACAGGGCGGATGCCGAATATGCCGCCGACGTGATCGCCGCGTGGGCTGCGCGCTATCTCGATCTCACCGCCCCGGCCCCGCCGCCCGGCGCCCCCGAGGGGGTCGTGCGGGTGAGCGAGGCCGATCCCGACGGCTTCCTTCAGGACGTCAACGCCGGCCCGCGCCATCACCTTCTGGCCGACGAACCCCGCGCCTATAGAGGCACCGATCGCGGGCTGTCGCCTTACGGGTTTCTCGCCGCCGGGCTGGGGGCCTGCACCTCGATGACCATCCGCCTCTATGCCCGCCGCAAGGGCTGGCCGCTCGAGACGATCAGCGTCGATGTCTGCCATGACAAGGTTCATGCCCAGGATGCAGGCCAGGAAGGCGCCCGGGTGGACCGCTTCCGCCGGGTGATCCGCCTCACCGGCGCGCTGAGCGACGAGCAGCGCCAGAAGCTCCTCGAGATCGCCGACAAGTGCCCCGTGCACCGCACCCTGAAAGCGCGCGCGGAGATCATCACCGAAGCCGTCTGACCCGGCCTTGTGGCGAAAAACCGTTTTTGGCGCGCCGCCGGTCGCGGACACCCTTGCGCCGGCAGTGCAAATCCGCTTCAACCGACCCGCCGGGAGGGAGAGCCGACGATGACCACATGGATCACCATCTGCGACACCTGCAAGCGCGAGGATTGGGACGCCGCGACAAACCCGCGCACGGATGGCGAGGAGATGGCCGACCTGGTGGAACGCCTCGCCGCCGGGCGCGGGCTGCGCACGCGGCGCGTCTCCTGCCTGATGGGGTGCACGCATGGCTGCAACGTCGCCATTCAGGCGCCCGGCAAGCTCGCCTACACGCTCGGCCGTTTCGCCCCCGAGGAGGAGGCCGCGCGTGGCATCGTCGCCTATGCCGAGATGCACGCCGCGAGCGCCACCGGCCAGGTCCCCTATCGCCAGTGGCCGCAAGCCATCAAGGGCCATTTCATCACCCGCCACCCGCCCCTGCCCGGCCATGACGAAGACCCAGGGTGACGTCGTGACCGACCGACGCGATCACGGCGGCGGACTCGACGAAGCGGTGCGCCGCTTCGGTGGCACGCGCGCGTCGTGGCTCGACCTCTCCACCGGCATCAACCCGCTGCCCTATCCGCTGCCCGCGCTCGCGCCGCAGGCATGGACCGCCCTGCCCGACCGCGCCGCCGGGGAGGCGCTGATCGCGGCCGCGCGCCACTTCTGGAAAGTGCCCGAGGCGGCGGCGATCCTTGCCGCGCCCGGCGCCTCGAGCCTGATTGCGCGCATCCCCGCGCTACGCCCGCCGGGGCGGGTTCACATCCCCGGCCCCACCTATAACGAACACGCCGCCGCCTTTGCCGCGCATGGCTGGCGCGAGGCCCGCGAGGATGGGGAACCCGACGCGCGGGTGATCGTGCATCCCGACAACCCCACCGGCCGCTGGTGGAGCGCGGCTGATCTCGGCGCGCCGCTCACCATCGTCGACGAGAGCTTCGCCGACGTAGCCCCCGAGCGCTCGCTCGTCGGCCATGCCGGGGAGGACGGCCCCCTCATCCTCAAGAGCTTCGGCAAGTTCTGGGGGCTGGCGGGGCTCAGGCTCGGTTTTGCCATCGGCCCGCCGGCGCTGATCGAGCGGCTGGCCTCCCTTCTTGGCCCGTGGCCGGTCTCCGGCCCGGCGCTGGCCATCGGCGCCATCGCGCTCAGCGATCATGCATGGGCCGCCAATACCCGCGCGCGACTCGCCGCCGATGCCGCGCGCCTCGACACACTGATGACGCGCGCCGGGGCGGAGGTGATCGGCGGCACCACGCTTTTCCGGCTCTACCGCGTCGACGACGCCGCCGGCTGGCAGACGCGCCTGGCGCGCCGCCATGTCTGGTCGCGCATCTTCCCCTGGTCGCCCAGCACCCTGCGCCTCGGCCTGCCCGCCCCCGACGCCTGGCCGCGGCTGGAAGCCGCCCTGGCATGACACACGCCACAATCCTCGCCCTGGCGATGGCGCTTGACGCCCTTCTCGGCGATCCGCCCTGGCTGTGGCGGAAGCTGCCGCACCCGGCGGTGCTGATGGGGCGCGCGGTGGCCTTCTGCGACCAGCGGCTCAATCGCGGCGCGGGGCGGCGCCTGAAGGGCATTGCCGCAATGGCCGCACTCGCGCTCGGCGCCGGGCTGGCAGGGGCGGCGCTTGCATGGCTCGGCTGGCTGGCCGAGCTGGCGGTGGTATCGGTGCTGCTCGCCCACGGATCGCTGATCGCCCATGTCCGGGCGGTGGCCGATGCGCTGCGCCGCTCACCGGGGGATGCGCGACAGGCGGTGGCGCAGATCGTCGGCCGCGACACCACCGCAATGACGCGCCCCGAGATCGCCCGCGCGGCCATCGAATCGGCGGCCGAGAATTTCAGCGACGGCGTCCTCGCCCCCGCCTTGTGGTATCTGCTGGGCGGCCTGCCGGGGCTGATGCTCTACAAGATCACCAACACCGCCGATTCGATGATCGGCTACCGCACCGAGCGCCACCGCGCCTTCGGTTGGGCGGCGGCACGGCTCGACGATCTGCTCAACCTCGTTCCCGCCCGGCTGACGGCGGCGCTGATCGCGGCGCTCACCGGCCGGCTCGGCGCGTGGCGCCAGATCGCCACTGACGCCCGCCGCCATCGCTCACCCAATGCCGGCTGGCCCGAGGCGGCCATGGCCCGCGCGCTGGGCATCGCACTTTCCGGCCCGCGCAGCTATCACGGGGTGAGGCGCGCCTACCCCTTTGTCAACGAAACCGGGCGCATTGCCATCGGCGCGGCCGAAATCGACGCCGCCATCGCCACGCTCTGGCGGGTGTGGACAATGATGCTCGTACCCCTCGCGGCAGCGGCGCTGCTGGCGGGCTGACGCTCCTATCGGCTTCATCGTTCCCCAAATACTCTCGCCGAAGGCATCCCGGTGCCGACGGCCCGTGCGGTGCCGGGATGGTTTGCAACAGCCGGCAAATCGCTTAAGGCTTGAAGCGGATTTTCGATCACGCGAGGGTGTCATGAGACGTGTTTCAAAAGCTGTTTTCCTGATCGCGGGGCTGGGCCTCATGGCCGGGGCGAGCGCGGCACAGCAATGCGGCGGCCCGTTTTCCGGCTTTGTCGAGGACATGAAACAGGCGGCCATCGCCCGCGGCCATGACCCGGCCACGGTGGCGCGTTTCTTTGCCTCGGTGCGCCAGGACCCGGCGGTAATCAAGGCCGATCACAGGCAGGGCTTCTTCCTCAAACCCTTTACCGAGTTCGCGCGCCGCCTGATCAGCCGCAATCGCCTCGACACCGCGCGTGCCAAGGCGCGAAAATATGCGCCGCTTTTTGCGCGCATCGAGGCGCGCTTCGGGGTCAGCCGCGGCATGCTGCTCGCGCTGTGGGCGTTCGAGACCGATTTCGGCGGCTTCCAGGGCGATTTCAACACCCTCAACGCGCTGATGACACTCGCCCATGATTGCCGCCGGCCGCAGATCTTTCGCCCGCAGGTCATGGCCGCGCTGACGCTCTTCGAGAGGGGCGATTTCGACCCCGTGCGCACCACCGGCGCCTGGGCGGGCGAGATCGGCATGGTGCAGATGCTGCCCGGCGACATCCTGAAAAACGGCGTCGATGGCGATGGAGACGGCCATGTGCGGCTCAAATCCTCGGCGCCAGACGCGCTGATGTCGGGGGGGAAATTGCTGCAATCGCTTGGCTGGCGGGCGCATGAGCCCTGGCTTCAGGAAGTCAGCGTGCCGCGCGGGCTCGACTGGGCACAAGCGGGCCTCACCACCCGCAAGCCCGGCGCCGAATGGGCGCGCCTCGGGGTGCGGCCGCGGCAAGGCAAGATCGCGGCCGGACTTCCCGCCAGCCTGATCCTGCCGCAGGGGCGGTTCGGGCCGGCCTTTCTTGCCTATCCGAATTTCACGGTTCTGTTCCAGTGGAACAAATCCTTCACCTATGTGCTGACCGCTGCCTATTTCGCCACCCGCCTCGAAGGTGCCCCGGCGTTTGATCCGGGCCATCCCGAACCGGGGCTTTCGGGGCCGCAGATGCAGGCGCTGCAACGCAAGCTCGCGGCGCACGGCCATGATGTCGGCAAGATCGACGGCATCCTCGGTGCCGGCACCCGCGCGGCGGTGCGCGCCATGCAGATGAAGCTCGGCATGCCCGCGGATGGCTGGCCGACACCGGCGCTTCTCGACCGGCTTTAGCGCCTGTTGCATCCCCTCGGCAACGGCTCACAGGCGGGCGCGGCGGGCGCCTTCCGGGTGCAACATGAAAAATTGGTGACCTCGGGCGCTACGCCACCATCCGCTCGGCCTTCTCGAGATCGACCGAGACGAGCTGGCTGACCCCCTTTTCGGCCATGGTGACGCCAAAGAGCCGATCCATGCGGCTCATCGTCACGGCGTGGTGGGTGATGCTCAGGAAACGGGTTCCGGTGCGCCGGCGCATCTCGTCGAGGAGGTCGCAGAAGCGGCCGACATTGGCATCGTCGAGCGGCGCATCGACCTCGTCGAGGACACAGATCGGCGCCGGATTGGCGAGAAACACCGCAAAGATCAGCGCCAGTGCCGTCAGCGTCTGCTCGCCGCCCGACAGCAGCGACAGCGTGGAGAGCTTCTTGCCCGGCGGCTGGCACATGATCTCCAGCCCCGCCTCCAGCGGATCGTCGCTTTCGACCATCACCAGGTTGGCCTCGCCGCCGCCAAAGAGGTGCCGAAAGAGCATGGCAAAATTGGAATTGACCTGCTCAAACGCGGTCAGAAGCCGCTCGCGCCCTTCGCGGTTGAGCGCAGCAATGGCGTTGCGCAAGGTCCGGATCGCCTCTTCGAGATCGACCTTTTCGGCGCTCAGCCTGTCATGCTCCTCGCGCAGTTCGGCGGCGTCCTCCTCGGCGCGCAGATTGACCGCCCCGAGCGCATCGCGCTGGCGCCTGAGGCGGATCAGCTCTTCCTCGATGGCGGCCAGGTCGGGCAATGCCTGCGGGTCGAGTTGCAGGCGCTCGAGCAGGTCCTGCGGCTCGCCCCCTTGCCCCTCGCGGATGCGCTCGGCGGCCTGATCGCGGGCCTCGAAAGCGGCCTCGGCGCGGGCCTCGGCGCGGGCGCGGGCCTCGCGCGTATCGGAGGCGGCGCGCTCGGCCTCGCGCTCGGCCGCCGTCGCCGCGCGCAGCCGCCCCTCGCCCACCGAGAGCGCATCGACCGCCTCCGCCTTGCGCGCCTCGGCCTGCGCGATCTGGCCGGCAAGCGCGGCGCGCGCCGCCCTGATCTCTCCCGGCGCCGCCTGCGCCTCGGCCAGTTCGGCCTCCGATTGCGCCTTGCGCTCGGTCAGTTCCCGGCCGCGCAGTTGCGCCGTCTCAAGCCGGTGACGCCAGCTCGCGGCCTCCTTTTCGACCTCCTGCGCGCGCTTGCTCCGGGCCTCGCCCTCGCGGCGCAACCCGTCATGGGTTGCGCGTTTCGACATCATCGCCGTGCGCGCCGCCTCGACCTCCGACCTGACGCTTTCGACCTGCGCGCGGACCGCGTCGAGATCGTCGAGCCCGGCGCGCGCCGTTTCGGCCTCGGCCAGCGCCTGACGCGCGGCGCGCGCTTCGTCCTCGTGGCGGGCGACGGCAAGCCGCAGCGATTCGAGCCGCGATTGCGCCAGGCTGCGTTCGGCCTCGGCGCGCGACAGCGCGCGGCTGGCCGCATTCATCGCCACATCGGCGGCGCGCCGGGCCTCGCGCGCCTGCCGGTCGGCCTCGGTCAGCTCGGCCAGCCTTGCACAAAGCAGCCGATGCGCGCCGGCCGCCCCTTCAGCGCGGGCGGTGGCATCGGCAAGCTGCTGCTTGAGCTCTTCAAGGCGGTTGAGCTGTTCAAGACGCAGCGCCGCGGTCGAGGAGGCGTCCTCGGCCCAGGCCCGATACCCATCCCACCGCCAAAGGTCGCCCTCGACGCTGACCAGCCGCTGCCCGGGCCTCAGCGCCGCCTGAAGCCGCGCCCCCTGATCGGCATCGACCAGCCCGATCTGGCTCAGCCGCCGGGCCAGGACATCGGGCGCGCGGACATGCGCCGCAAGCGCAAGCGCCCCCTCGGGCAGGGGCTGGGGCGCGGGATAATCCGGCAGGCGGGTCCAGCCCGACGGGCCGTCGGCCGCCACCTCGGGCGCGCGCAGTTCATCGGCCAGCGCCGCGCCCAGGGCCTTCTCGTATCCCGGCGTGACGGTGAGCACATCGAGGATCTGCCCGCCCTCGGCGGTGTCGCGTTCGATCAGCCGGGCCAGCGCAGCAACCTCGGCGGAGAGGGCATTGGCCTCGCCTTCGGCTTCGGAACGGGCGGCCCGCGCATCGGCCTCGCGCGCCTGCGCCTGAACCCGCGCCGCGTCGGCCTCGGTCAGCGTTTCCTCGGCCAGCTCGACGGTTTTCACTGCCGCGGATTCGGCCCTTGCGGCCTCCTCGCAGTCCCGCCCGGCCTTGTCGAACGCCTGGCGCGAGAGGTCCACCGCCTGACCGGCGCGCCCGGCCTCGGCGGCGCTTTTCTCCAGCGTCTTGCGATGGTCCTCGATCAGGCGCTGCGCCGAATGGTGGCGGGCCGACAGCCGCGCCATATCCTCGGTCAGCAGGCTCAGATCGCTCTCGCGCCGTTGCACCAGCGTCGCCGCCTCCTGCGCGGCCGTGGCGGCGGCGGCGAGACGCGCGTCATGGCCCTCGGCCGCCTGCTGCAACTCGGCGGCCTCGCGCTCCAGCCGGTCGATGGTCTCGGCGGCATCGTGGTTGAGGCTCTCCTCGCGCTCGATATCGCGCCCAAGCTGGGCGATGCGCCCCTGCAAGGTCTCGATACGGGCCAGCGCGGCACGCTCCTGCCCATCGAGCGAATCGCGCTCCACCAGAAGCCGCTGCAGCACCGCCGCCGCGATCGTCTCCTCTTCGCGCAGGTCCGGCAGGGCGGCTTCGGCGGCCTCGCGCGCGCGGCTCGCCTGACGCGCGTCCGCTTCGGCGCGGGCGGCCTCCGTGGTGCGCGCGCGCAAGTCCTCGCCGGCGGCGGCGCTGCCATCGAGCGCGTCCTTCCACTGCAGGTAGAGAAAGCATCCCTCGGCATGGCGCAGCGCCTCGCCGATGCGGCGATAGCGCTCCGCCTGCCGGGCCTGGCGCTCGAGCTGGGCCAACTGCGCGGCCAGTTGCCCGATCACGTCATCGACACGGGAGAGATTGGTTTCGGCGCCATTCAGCTTGAGCTCGGCCTCGTGGCGGCGTTGATAAAGGCCGGAAATCCCGGCGGCCTCCTCCAGCACCCGCCGGCGGGCGCCGGGGCGCGCATTGATCAGCTCCGAAATCCGCCCCTGCCCGACCAGCGCCGGCGAATGGGCGCCGCTCGAGGCGTCGGCAAAGAGCATCTGCACGTCGCGCGCGCGCGCATCCTTGCCATTGACCTTGTAGGCGCTGCCGACGTCGCGGGTGATCCGGCGGACAACCTCCAGATGGTCGGCATCGTTGAACGCCGCCGGCGCCAGACGCTCGCCATTGTCGATATGCACCGCCACCTCGGCATGGTTGCGCGCCGGCCGCGAGGCAGCCCCGGCAAAGATCACGTCCTCCATGCCGCTCCCGCGCATCGATGTCGGGCGGTTCTCGCCCATCACCCAGCGCAGCGCCTCCAGCAGGTTCGACTTGCCGCAGCCATTGGGCCCGACGATTCCGGTCAGCCCCGGCTGGATGATCAGCTCGGTGGGATCGACAAAACTCTTGAAGCCGGTCAGCCTGAGCCTGGTGAACTGCACGTCTTGCCCCTTCTCGCCGGCCCCGCGCCGGTGATTGCGGATCTGTGGAGGTATCAAAGGGCGCTCGGCCGCGTCTGTCAACCGTCTGCCCCACGATATGGGCCGCACCCCGCGCTTATCCACAAGATATTGCCCCTTGCAGGCTGCGCGAGCGGAATGTGATGGCCCTTCCCGGCAGGCACTTGCCGCTTCATTCATGCCTCGGCGCTGCCCGGGCAGCGCATGTGAGGCAGGTCGCGCCATCGCCCTGGCCGGTCGGTTTGCGCCTTGACCCGGGGCGGGGCGCGCGTCACAGTGGGGGCGCAAAGGTTCCCGCGCGGATGCACAGCATCCTGGGATGAATTGGGAATGACGTGACGGCGGACCCATCCCGGGCGCCCATGCGTCAGCCGCCCCCGCGACTGTAAGCGGAGAGCCCCCTGCCACATGCCACTGGGCGCTTGCCCGGGAAGGCGGCAGGTGCGGCGAGGATCCGCGAGCCAGGAGACCAGCCTTGCGTGACACCATCCGCGCCTCGGGTGAGAGGCGCCAAAGGAGAAATGACATGACTGCACTGGTTCAATCCGCATCCCGTTCCACCGCCCTTCCGGCGATCGCCGCCCTGGTCATCGGCCTTGGCATCGTCAGCACCGCAGGCTTTGCACACAGTTCGACGCTGCATGATTCCGCCCATGACGTGCGCCACGCGGACGGCTTTCCCTGCCACTGATCCATGTTCTGGAAAATCGTGACCAGCGCGGTGTTCGCTGGGGCTTGCGCGGGGCTGCTTGCGGCCGCGTTGCAGCTGTCATTCGTGCGGCCGCTGCTGCTGCATGCCGAGCTTTATGAAAGCGGAGCGCTGGTGCATTTCGGGGCCGCCCCCGTCAGCGCGTCGCCCGATCTTCCGGGGCTCGATCTGGTGCGCGACGGGCTGAGCGTGCTCTTCTCGCTGCTCGTCTATGTCGGCTACGCGCTGGTGCTGGTGGCGGCGATGTCGGTGGCCGATGAGCGCGGCATCCGCATCAATGCCCGCCGCGGGATGCTCTGGGGGCTCGCCGGCTTCGTCGCGTTCCAGCTTGCCCCGGCCTTTTCGCTGGCGCCGGAAGTGCCGGGGATGGCCGCCGCCGATCTCGCCAGCCGCCAGATCTGGTGGTGGGCGACCGCTGCGGCGAGCGCCGCCGCGCTGGCGTTCTTCGCCTTCGGTCGCGGCTGGCCGGCCTGGGCCGCCGGCACGGTGCTGATCCTTGCCCCGCATGTCATCGGCGCGCCCGAGCCCGATCAATTCACCGGCCCGGTGCCGCCGGAAATCTCCGCCCTCTTTGCCAGCCGCGCGCTCGGCGTGGGCTTTGCCGTCTGGGCGGTGCTGGGGCTCCTGGCCGGGCATTTCTGGCAGCGCGCGCAGGCCGGCGCGGGGCGCTGATCCGCCCTCCCCGCCCGTCAGCCGCCCACTGGTTGGCAATAGAGACCCCCGCTCGCGCTATCCTCGTAAAGGTCGTAAAGGTCGATCTCGCAGTCGAGGTCCGGCCAGCGCGGCGGCGCGGGCGGTGCCCCGGCGCCACAGTCGAGCGCGGCCTCCATCCGCGCCTGATCGCCGCGCATCTGGGCCACGCGGCAGCCGCTGACCCGCTCCACCGCGAGCCCCGCCTCCGCCACCACCGAATCGGCCCGCGGCGCCCATTGCGGGTTGCGCCGGATCACCTCGGCCCGCCGCCCCTTGACGCGAATGTCAAAGATGCTGCCACCCAGATGCACCCGCACCGGCGCCACATCCCGAAACGCCAGGTCGGGTGTGCCGCAGGCAACAAGGATGACAAGCGATGACAGCAGGACAAGGCGGCGCATGCCCCCGGTCTGCCCGATCAGGGTAAAGAGCCGGTTAACCGCCGCCCCCGCACCTTCAGGCTTGCCGAAGCAGAGCCGCTTCGTCACACTTCCCCGACACCCATTCAGGCAGGACCAGGACGAATGACCGACGACGCCGAACGACATGCCGCGAAAATGGCCCGCAAAAAGGCCGCGCGCGCGCGCATCATGGAAACCAAGACCCGTGAAAAGGGGCTGATCATCGTCCATACCGGCAAGGGCAAGGGCAAGACCAGCGCCGCCTTCGGGATGATCTTCCGCTGCATCGCCCATGACATGCCCTGCGCGGTCGTGCAGTTCATCAAGGGCGGCATGAACACCGGAGAGCGTGACCTGATCACCACGCATTTTTCCGGTCTCTGCGCCTTTCACACCATGGGCGAGGGCTTTACCTGGGAAACCCAGGACCGGGCGCGCGACATCGCGATGGCGCAGGCGGGCTGGGAAAAGGCGAAGGAGCTGATCCGGGAGCCGCGCAACACGATGGTGCTGCTCGACGAGATCAACATCGCCCTGCGCTACGGCTATATCGACACGGGCGAGGTGGTGCGCTTCCTCATGGAAGAAAAACCGCCGATGACGCATGTCGTCCTCACCGGACGCAACGCCAGCCCCGAGCTCATCGAGATCGCCGATCTGGTCACCGAGATGGAGATGGTCAAACACCCCTTCCGCGCCGGCATCAAGGCGCAGATCGGCGTCGAATTCTGAGCAATGCGGTCCCGCGGGACCGCAGGCATCGGGGGCGGCCTTTCGCTAAAATCGCAGTTTCGGAGTCATGTTTTAATTGGCTGACATTTGATTCTGTGCAAGCCTTTCCCGGCGTGACCCGTTTCCGCGGCCTCGCGCCAAACAGGGAGAAAACGCCATGACCTTGAGACCGGACCCAACATTTCACCCCAGCCCCAGGATCGCCATGGAAGCGCCCGCCGAAAAGCTGGCCTTCACGCTGATGCTGTCGCCCGACGGATCGCGGCCCGACGGGCTGGCGGTGGTTGATGTCGACCCGACCTCGAAAACCTACAGCCAGATCGTGCATCAGGTGATCGTGCCCAACCTGGGCGACGAATTTCACCATTTCGGCTGGAACGCCTGTTCCTCTGCCCTCGACCCGATCTCGGGGCACGCCTTTCTGGAACGCCGTTATCTGATCATCCCGGGGATCCGGTCGTCGCGCATCTACATCATCGACGTCAAGGACCCGCTGAAGGCCAGGATCCACAAGATCATCGAGCCTGAAGAGGTGTTCGAAAAGACCGGCTATTCGCGCCCCCATACCATCCATTGCGGCCCCGAGGGCATCTATGTCAGCACGCTTGGCGGCGGCGGCAAGGACGGCACCGACGGCCCGCCGGGCATCTTCATCCTCGATTGCGAAACCTTCGAGATCCTCGGCCGCTACGAGCTCGACCGCGGCACACAGGACAAGCATTACGATTTCTGGTGGAACCTGCCGCGCGATTACATGGTCAGCTCCGAATGGGGCCTGCCGCCGCAATTCGAAAACGGCATTGTCCCCGAAGACCTGCTCAGCAACAAGTATGGCCACCGCATCCATTTCTGGAACCTGCGCGAGCGCCGCAACATCCAGACCATCGACCTGGGCGAGAACCACCAGATGGCGCTGGAGATCCGCCCCGCCCATGACCCGGCCAGGAATCACGGCTTCTGCGGGGTGGTGGTGGACACGACCAACCTGCAGGGTTCGATCTTTACCTGGTGGCGAAAGGAAGACGGCACTTTCGAGGCCAGGAAGACCATCACCATCGACCCGCAGCCGGCCAAGGCCGACGATCTGCCCGACCTGCTGAAGGGGTTCGAGGCGGTGCCGCCGCTGGTCACCGATATCGACCTCAGCCTCGATGACAAGTATCTCTACGTCGCCTGCTGGGGCACCGGCGAGATGCATCAATACGATGTCTCCGACCCGATGAACCCCAAACTGGCCGGCAAGGTCGAGATCGGCGGCATCGTCAAGCAGACCAAACACCCCAACGGCAAGACCTTCGGCTATGGCCCGCAGATGGTCGAGATCAGCCGCGACGGCAAACGCGTCTACTGGACCAACTCGCTCTATTCCACCTGGGACGATCAGTTCTACCCCGGCGAGCGGGGCGGCGCGATGGTGATGGCGCGCAACGAGAACGGCAAGTTCGAGCTCGATCCCGATTTCTGGGTCGAATTCCCCGAAGGCTATCGGTCGCACCAGATCCGGCTGGAAGGCGGGGACTGTTCGACCGACAGTTTCTGCTTCCCTTCCGTCTGATCGGTGGACGCGGCGACAACGGTCTCGGCCCTTTGGTGGGCCGTGATCGCCTCGGGTCTCTATCATGGGCTCAATCCCGGCATGGGCTGGCCTCTGGCCGTGTCAGCGGCCCTGATGGAGCGCGACTATGCCCATCTTTACAAGGCCTTGCTGGCACTTGTACTGGGCCATCTGGCGGCGATGATGGCGATCCTTCTGCCGTTTTCGGCGATGCTGGCGCTGCTCGAATGGCGGCGCGAGATCCAGACCGGCGCCGCCATCATCGTGATCGGGGTGGGGCTTTATCTCCTGATCAACCGCAGGCACCCGCGGTTTCTGGCTCGCATCCCGCCCTCGCGGCTGGCGCTGTGGTCGTTTCTGGCCGCGATGGCGCATGGCGCGGGGCTGATGCTGGTGCCGATCTATCTGGGCCTGTGCAACCTGTCGCAGGAAGGCGCCGGGCATCAGGCCGCCTCTCGCCTGATGAGTTCCAACACCTCTGCCGCGGTCACGGTGGCGCTGGTGCATACGGGCGCGATGATGCTGGCGGGCGGCGCGATGGCGGTGGGGGTCTATCACTGGCTGGGGCTGAGATTCCTGTCGAAGAGCTGGTTCAACCTCGATCTGCTCTGGGCGCTCAGCCTGATCCTGGTGGGCGCGGTGGCGCTGGCGACACTGCCATGATCGCCGGGCGCGGCGGGGCGGCTTGCGGTCGGGCCGCATTGATCATATGAATTGAGCAGTTTTCAGGACCCGCACATGCCGTTTCAGAAAGTCACGCCGGACAGGCTCTCTGCCGCCGTCACCCGCCAGATCGAGAAGCTGATCCTGCGCGGCATCCTGCGCCCCGGCGAGCGCCTTCCGGCCGAGCGCGATCTGGCCGAGCGGCTCGGCGTCTCGCGCCCCTCCCTGCGCGAGGCGCTGGCCCGGCTTCAGGACAAGGGGCTTTTGTCCGCGCGCGCAGGTTCCGGCATCTATGTCGCGGATGTGCTGGGCAATGCCTTTTCCGACGCCCTGATCGGGCTCTTTTCCGAGCATGACGAAGCGGTGTTCGACTATATCGCCTTCCGTCGCGACCTCGAAGGGCTCGCCGCCGAGCGCGCGGCGCGGCTTGCCTCCGATACCGACCTCGAAGTGGTCAACGCGATCTTTTCGAAGATGGAAGCCGCCCACCGCAGCAACGACCCCGGCAACGAGGCCCGCCTCGATGCCGAGTTCCACATGGCGATCATCGAGGCCAGCCACAATGTCGTTATGCTGCACATGATGCGCTCGATGTTCCAGCTTCTGCGCCAGGGTGTGTTCTACAACCGCCAGGTGATGTTCAAGCAGCACACCACCCGCGGCGCCCTGCTCGACCAGCACCGCGCCATCAATACCGCGCTGCAGGACCGCGATGCCCCCGCCGCGCGCGCCGCCATCGAGAGGCATCTCGATTATGTCGAACGCGCGCTTGGCGACCAGCAGAAGGCCGAGCGCCACGAGGCGATCGCCCGCCAGCGCCTTGAGCACGAAAAATCCCGCTGACCCCGCCCGCGACAATCAGGTGATCGCGCCAGATTGCCTCCCGCGCGAAGGGCTCCGGCCCTGCGTCGCCCCCCCCTGCCAGCGCGCCACATTTTCGCCATCATCGCCTGTCTGGGGCACAGGTTTCGGTCGCCCACAACATCTTGCGTCACCGCCGCAATTTCGCCCCGGAAATGTCTGAAAATAAAACCTTTATTTGAAATCTCCCCTGTGTTAGCCTCGCCATGATATCAGTCGGAGAAATAATCCGGCGGTTCGAGGCAGACAAAGAGCAGGCTCATGAAAGCCCCGAGAAGACGGCTCCACTGGGGTCTGGTAGTGCTGAGCATCATCTGGATGCTGGTGGTGGTTCCGCTGAGCGCCACGGCGGCGCCTTACGCGGCGCTGGTGATGGATGCCCGGACCGGCAAGGTGCTTTATGCGCGCAACGCCGACAGCCGCCTGCATCCGGCCTCGCTAACCAAGATGATGACGCTCTATATCGTCTTCGAAGCGGTCGAAAACGGCGAGATCGGGCTCGACACGCCGGTCACCATATCGCGCAACGCCGCCAATGAGCCGCCCAGCAAGCTCGGGCTCCGGTCGGGGCAGAAAATCCGCCTGCGCTATCTGATCCGCGCCGCAGCGGTGAAATCGGCCAATGACGCCGCCACCGCGCTGGCCGAAGCGATCGAGGGCTCGGTCGAGCGCTTTGCCGCGCGAATGAACCGCACCGCCAAGGCGATGGGGATGACGCGCACCACCTTTCGCAATGCCAACGGCCTGACCGAGAAAGGGCACCTCTCCACGGCCCGCGACATGTCGATCCTGGGCCGCCATCTGGTCTACGATTACCCTCAGTATTACAACCTCTTCTCGCGCATCACCGCCGATGCCGGCATCCGCAGGGTCTATCACACCAACCGCAAGCTGTTGCGCAGTTATCGCGGCGCCGACGGGATCAAGACCGGCTATACCAGCGCCTCGGGCTTCAACCTCGTGGCCAGCGCCCGGCGTGGCAGCGAGCGCATCATCGCCACCGTCTTTGGCGGCCGCTCGACCGCGTCACGCAATGCCAAGGTGGCCGAGTTGCTCGATCTCGGTTTTCGCAAGGCGGCCACCCGGGTCGCGCTCCGCCGGCCCGAACGCCCCCCTTATCTCGGCAAGATGGACGCCACCCCGACCCGCTTTGCCAGTTTTTCACAGCCCGCGACCGCCGCCGCGGTGACCAGAAGCCCGCGACCGCGGCAGCGCCCCTTGCCGGAGACGCCGCGCGCGCCAGTGACGGTGGCGGTGGCGACGGCCGATATCGACAAGGCGGTTGCAAGCGCGCAGATCGCGCTCGCCACGCCCGCTTCCCCCGCGCAAGGCGACGCCGTCGAGGCGGTGTCCCCCGTCGCCCGGCCGCAAGATCTCGTTGTCAGTGCGGCGCAAGCCGCCCCCCCCGCTCCCTCGCAGCCCATCGTTGTCGAGCGACTTTCGACCTCGAGCGGCCGGGAGTGGAGCATCACCGTCGGCCGCTACCCGAGCGAATACGCGGACCGCAAGGCGCTGCTCAAGGTGGCGCTCGACGAGATGGCGACGCTCGAGGGATCGCTGCGCAAGGTGCGCAAGCGCAGCGGCGGCTATGAGGCAAATTTCCTCGGGTTGACACACGAGACCGCCGAACGCGCCTGCCGCCGGTTGCAGGCCAAAGAGATCACCTGCCTGATGATCGCCCCTGCCGGTTAGTCACCTGACTCCGAAATTCGTGACATTTCGCATCTCACACCAACGGCCTTCGAGATTGACCGTTTGTTTTTGGCCCCGCCGGTCCGCTTGCGGGTCGGCATGCGCCCGCCCGCCCCCCTACCGCTTGGGGTGATCGTCGTATTCGTCGCTCAGGATGCGGCGGGCATCGCCCTCGGGATCGTCATACTGGTCGTTTTTTACCGTCCAGATGAAGAGCACCAGCCCGACGCCGCCCAGAAAGAGCGAGATCGGGATCAGGTAGACGAGGATGTTCATGCCCTCACCTCAGCCGCAATGCGTTGAGCGAAACGGTGATCGACGAGGCCGACATCGCCAGCGCCGCGATCAGCGGTGTCGACAGCCCGGCCATCGCCAGCGGCACCGCAACGAAGTTGTAGACCGTCGCGATCGTAAAGTTCTCGCGGATGCGCCGTCTCGCCGAACGCGCGGTCTCGCAGGCCAAGGCGAGCGGTGAAAGATCACCCCCCAGAAGGACGATATCGCTGGCCACGCGCGCTGCGTCGAGCGCCGAAGCCGGCGAGATCTAGACATGCGCCGCCGCCAGCGCCGCGGTGTCGTTGAGCCCGTCGCCGACCATCAGCACATGATGCCCCTGCCGGGCGAG
>Ga0114931_10003994_pt1 | contig 18511 bp, 15 predicted proteins | sample 2SBtaG_FD_89579 | JGI IMG/M metagenome (GOLD analysis project Ga0114931, IMG submission 89579) | Deep subsurface microbial communities from Kolumbo volcano to uncover new lineages of life (NeLLi) - 2SBTROV14_V59a metaG | ecosystem: Environmental > Aquatic > Marine > Volcanic | place: Kolumbo...
CTTCTTTGGCGGTGGCTTGGCATGCGGATGTTGGCTCGAAGGCGGCAGCGAAGAATTCCGCGGCGTCTTTTTCAAACGCGCGATTTCAGCCTTCAACTCGGCCGCTTCTGCTTTCAACTCGGTGATCTGCGACTCATAATGATCGATTACCGAACGCAGGATCGCCTGAAACTCAGGCGGCAAGGCAGCCAACTGCTCGGGCGTGATCGGAGAACCAGGACGTTGTGACATGCCTAAGGTGTCGCCGATTTCCGCCCAAGAACAAATACCAGTTTTTCAAACCAACCCCCCCAGGCCGTGAACGGTTACTCCCTAAGAGCAGTTGCGGTTTTGGGCCACATGGGGACACATCGCCCGATTCCAGTTTTGGGCCGTGGGTAGTCGAGCCAGCCGCCCTTGTAGTCGATGGGGGTCTTCGGAAGCCCTGCGATGTCGCTTTGGCCTAGCCCACCATTGATGCCGAGTAAGATCATGGCCCGTAGCGGCAACGTGGCCGAGTCGATGATACGACGCAATTCGTCGGCCTCGAAAATTCGTCGGCCTTGCTTTGCCCTTGCTATGCGGACCGTTTTTCGCGACGGCTTCGCGAACGATTGACCGTACCGAATTGCCCTCTCGGTCAGGCCGCTATCGATCGCAAACTTCATCACGGACCGAACGCGAACAATTTCGTTTCCAAGAGCAACCGGGCCACGGGTCTTCGCGAGATTGGCACGTAGTCGACCAAAACCATCGGGGCGAAGGTCGTCGACCTATCGCGGCCAACCAAAGAATTCGACCAACTTCGAGCACGTCACGAAGTAATCTCTGTAGCTGCGCGGTGTCAATTCTTCGCTTGCAAGCCGTTGCTCTTTGGCTGAAAGGAAACTGTTGCATTGGTCTCGAACCGTGAGCCCATCGCGGCTGCGTGGGGTCCGCCCGGCGTGCAATTCGTCTTTCTGTTCAAGATACTTGGCCAGTGCCGCGTCGGGGTCGTCCCACTTTCCAAAGTAGACCGTCCGGCCGCGTATCTTCTTTGCCCAACGTCCGGTCGCATGAGCAAACAGGTCGCATGAGCAAACAGAGGGAATTCCGGGTACGGTTTCGCGGGCTTCTTCTTGTCTTTCGACTTGCGAACGCGGTGAGTAGAATCGACCATGACACCCGCGACCCCCGTGACAGGTTTTCTTGATGATTCCCAGACAACGAATTAGCCTACCGGGGGTGAATCAATTGTCGGCCAGCCGGAGAAAAGTGATAACATGTCGTAAAAAAGGGTAATGCGCCTGTAGCTCAGGGGATAGAGCAACGGTTTCCTAAACCGTGGGTCGCAGGTTCGATTCCTGCCAGGCGTACTTCTTCCTGTCTGCTCTGATTAGCAGTGCAAGGTGATGCCGATCATTCTGGGTTGGTGCAAAACGTCCTTGTCTTGTCAGAACTTACGGCGACCAACGCTGCATCGTTCTCAGGTTGCTCTTCAATATCTTCAGTGCAATTCGGTGCAAACCGTAACCCATCGGATGCGAGCCGTGCGGCACCATTTTCGGCACCACTGGGCACCAATATGGGCACCTTTTTTGATGAGGCGTTGTCGGTCGGTCGTCGGTCTGTTTGCCTTTCCATAATCGTTGATGGCAACGAGGATGTTTCGCTTGTCGGGCCGATCGACGACCACCAGCACCAATCGTTGCGGATGCTCCCACGACTCGGCTTGGTGAGGACCCAACTCGACGATCTTCTCGTAACCTTCCCGCGGCGGGCGACCGGTTGGACGTGAAATGTACGGCGCGGCCCGTTCTTCGAGCACCGCGTTGGTCTTGATTCACCCGAGAAAACGGAGCTTTCGCTCGGACAGCCAGTCGAGCACTTTGCCGTACACGTAGCCCGCGTCGATGGCGACCCGTTCGAATACACGACGCACTGCGTGGGCGTGATGATGGAAGGCAAGATCGTTAGCGAGAAGGTGCAGTAGCTCACCGCAAGATACTTTTTTTGTGGAGATTGCATGCAGCGTGTGAGGCTCAGTCCATCACCAACACCTTCGCGCCGCGCACCTTGCCGTGTTTGAGTTCGAGTAGAGCCAGGTTCGCCTCTTCAAGCCGGTACGTGGTCACTTCCACGTGCAGCGGGATTTCCGCCGCCAAGGGGAGGAACGCCTGAATGTCGCTACTTGTGATGTTGGCCACGCTCTTAATCTCGCGTTCCATCCACAAGTGTTCACGATAGCTCAGCGCAAGCAAGGCGTGTTTGTCTTCGTCCTGCTTGCGAATTGCGTTGATGACGAGTCGCCCGCCTGGTCGCAAATTGGCGAGCGCTTCGACCACGGGTTTCCAAGCCGGTGTTGTGTCGATGATGGCGTGTAGCGGTTGTGGGGAGCGATCGCTCGTATCGCCTACCCACGTTGCCCCAAGTTCTTTGGCAAACGCTCGCTGCTGGGGATCTCTGGCGAAGACCACCAGCGGGCTGTTGGGAAAACGATGGCGAGCCATTTGCAAGACCAGATGGGCCGACGCGCCGAATCCGGTCAACCCGAGAAAATTGCCGTCTTCAATTTGGGTGAGCCGCAATGAGCGATAGCCAACCGCCCCGGCACACAACAGCGGCGCGGCTTGCTCATCTGAAAAAATGGCGGGAATCTTGTAGGCGTAGTCTTCTGGCGCCGTGGTGTACTCCGCATATCCCCCCGCGACGTCCCGTCCCGTGGCCTGAAACCGTGGGCTAAGGTTTTCGTCTTCTTCGCCGGTCGACGCGTGAATCCACCCGACGCCCACGCGATCCCCTTCGGAGAGTTTTGTCACGGAGCTATCGATTGCGACGACACGCCCCACGATTTCATGCCCCAGTACCATCGGCAGTTTCGCCGGAGCCGTTCGCCCCTCGATTTCGTCAAGCTCGGTATGGCAAACACCACACGCCGATACTTTGATCAACACCTCACCACGTCCCGGCTTGGGGATTTCCATCTCGACCAACTCCAGTGGCGAGACGACTTCGTTCAGCGAAACAATCTTTGGCAGAATCATGGCTCGCATGTTTGAGCATCCTCTGTCGCTTTCAGCACGTCACGAACAAAGACTTGCCGGGGACGCACGTGCCGGCAGGTCGGGGCTATTGTAATGCTTGGCTTAGCCAGCCCTGATCGGCGATTCTTCGCATTTCCCCTTGAATATCGTCACCCGTGTAAAAGGACAACCAGCCGCGCAGCCGCTTGGTTTCCCCGGGCGAACAATCGGGGAATTGCGGATCGCTGTGCAGGCAGGGACATGGCGGATTGTCCCACACCCTCTGGCATGGTTCCCAGGCGGTGATCAACCAGTGGTTACCCTGCTTCGATCGTCGTGCAAGGAACGGTTCCGCCTTGATGGTTCCGCCGACGGCATTGTTGATGAATTCAGGGGCACCTTTTAGAAGCACGCAATTTTGCACGCGCAGTTCCGTGAGTGTTTCGCGTGAGCCATTAGTGAGCCACATCTCCATGCGAACGTGATCCTTTCCCACGGTCGCGCGCGTCCCGAACACGACGTGGTTGGGCAACTCACGTTCAAACGCGTATGCCCCGTCAGAATCTTGTTGCCACTCCAGTGCCTCAAGTTCAATGCCTTGCTTGGTCCACATCGTGTCGACGTGCGTATGTGCCAAATAGAGCAATCCACAAGCGGCCTCATCGTTTCTCCGGATCGCCTCGGGCACATCCAGAACAACATACTGCCGCTGGTCCCAAGGTAGAAAGACGCTCAACTTCGTCTCGCGTTGCGGACGCAGCGCACCGTCGAGAAAACCAGTCCGTGGATGGCGACCGCCTGGATAGGGAAGCACCAGCAACGAATCATCCGTGTCGCGTTTCGGCCGCGTGTCCGACGAAATGTTGAATTCGTTCAGTGCCGCGGTGATTTCGGTCGCTTTCAGTCCGGTCGCCATGCGGATCTCTGAGACCTTGAAACGGTGGTACCACACCATATTCTCCAGCCATCGCCTCAGGGAATCGCGATCCGGAGGCGAACGAAACGCTTGGCGGGGCGTGCCGTGTTGTAACGATCCAATACGATCTTCGATAACGAACGAGGGATTTTTTGGCAGAATCGTCGGATCCACATACGTGGCCAGATCGCGCATCGCAATCACTTTGTAGCCGTGGTGGGCGAGATACTCCATATAAGATCGGAACATTGCAATGGATGAATTCACCCAGGGATGGGCCACATCGGGAACCCCGTGAAACTGCAACACGGCAATTCGCCCAAACGTGGCTTGCGCGACCGCCTGTTTGAAATCGTCCAACGTCCAATCGGGTCGTGCGTCGCCAGCCGAGGGAATCAGCAGCGGGTGATCGAGCCCCGGCTCATAGGCGAATCCCCTGCCATCCTGATACGGATACTCAGGCGAACCGCCGCGACGGGCGAACAGGATCCCTAACTCCGACAGTATGGGAAGCGCCTCTGGCGCCGTGCCATTGCCCGGATAAGCGAAGCTGATTGGAATCGGAATGCCGTATTCGCGACACCGATGGTTGATCGCGGTTATTTGCTCCTTGAGTTGGCTCAGTTGTTGCTGGAGTTCCGCGGGGTTTTTCGCGTTGAGCGACATATGGTCGCGGGTGTGATTCCCGATCTCGAACCCATCGCGATGCAACTGCGCGATTTCGTCCCAAGTCATGTAGTTGTGCTTATCCGTCTTGAAGTCGAATCCTTCGGTAATGAAGAACGTCGCTCCGAATTTGTACTGTTTCAAAATCGGTCGCACGATCGTGAAGTGCGATTTGACCGAGTCATCGAATGTGAGAACAACCAGCTTTTCCGGAACGGGCTCCCTGGCAGCGGCGACGGAGCCCGGCAGAACACACGCAAGCCAATACAACAACGTTCCGACTAGCAGAACATTGTCGCAAACACATCTTCCCGGCTTGTTCTGTTGGCAGTTGTCGCTAGAAAATTGGTTTTGGTCCATGGCTGCGCTGCTCACGGGGAAGGAGATAGAACGGACCACCATGCTCGTGTGACGGTGAATTCTAACACATGTAGCCCGGTCTCGCGCCGGAAGAGATGCCGTTCAGGCATGGCGACGATTCAAACACGTGGCTCAGTAGAAACTGCGGCTCAGTGCGCCGCGATGTGCTGTGATGTGGGGCCATATCCACACTCTTGCGAGAGAACCCCTTGTGCCTTCTTCAACTGCACATGCGCCAACTGCCATGCGACAACTTGGCGGATGAGCTTGTGCTCAGCCTCCAGTTTTCGAACGCGTGTCTGGGTAATCTCAAGGAAGGTCGATTCGCCCGTGGTGGCTTTGGATTCGACCGCTTGAAGTCGCGCGGTCCAGCTTGCCAGTTCTTGTCGTGCCAAAACGACTTGTTCCAACCGGGTCTCAATGGTCCGTACGGCTAGACGCACTTGCGAGGCGACAGTGACTTCCTGTTCGGCAAGCTGTTGGGCAACCTGGGCTCGCCGGGCGGCGACTTCCATTTCCTCAGAACAATCGCCACGCAACGGTCCGTTCAACAAGCACAGACAACAACAACGGCAAAGCGCCGGTGGTTCGAGCCCCAGGAGACCGTTGGCCTGTGAAAGAACCGTTCGGGCAACCGACAGCGTCTCGGTGTCAAGATTGCAAAGCACTAACCGCAGCAACCGCAATTCGGCACGTGTTTCAAGTCCGATGGCCACGGCGGAGTCGACGTCAATTGCCGTGGCATCGACCGCCAGGGGAGTATTCGGCCAAATCGACCACCATGGTTCGTGAAGTGGAACGCCAAGCTTGTTGCGAAGATTCTCATTCAACTCCCGACGATCAAGCTCGACTTGCCCTAACTGCGAAGCCAGATCGAAGCGTTGCCGCTGAAGCGAACCATCGTTGGAGATGCCTTGCAGCCCGCGCGCTTGCAACTCAGAGAGATTGACCTGTGCGTCGCTCAACTCACGCAGACTTTTGGCAAAAATTTCGCGACCATGCTCGGCGGCGGCCAACTTGTAGTAGTATTCAAGCGCCTGTGCCGACGACAGGTCGCGGGCGGCGATTTCAGCCATCGACAGAAGCTGCATCCTCAGTCGAGTGAGCCGGGCTGTTCGTTTCGGCTTGGCGGAATTCTGCGCACAAGAGGCAGCCCGTTCTGCCGCAATGCGGTTTCCACCCGCGGAGGCCGCAACGGCGAAACACTGGCAGTCGGCCGGGCCTAACGCTCGATAAGGTTCGTCTCCATGGACATCATCCGACGGGGCGATGGCAAGAGACTCCAACTGCTTGATCGCCGTCAGGTCGGCGGTGATACGGCCACGCTCGACTTCCGCAAGCCCGATGGTGGGGTTCGGCGGAGAACTCTGCCCGGGCGAGCAACACGTTTTGTTACACCGCGACGAAGCGCAGCCGCCCCCAAGCAGCAGAAGCCCGACCAGAGGCAGGGCCAAGGCGAAGGATGCAATCCGTCGGCGGTGTGAAATGGGTGCGAACATCTAACGGATATCATCGTAGAGTTACCGTGCGGTCTGAATGTTTTTTTGCGATTCCAACGATGCGAACAACAACACGGGTCCTTGCGTTTCGCGCGAAAATCCCGCTACTTCGTGTTATTCGTGAGGGCCGTATCAGGTGTGCCGGTTATGCGGCGCCCGCAGGCCATCGTTCCCCGTCAAACGTAGAATATTCGTGCCCAGCGGCACGACAAGAACCAGCCGTACGACTGGTAGAGTTTAACACCGTGGTAACCGGTCCATGGAAAATCCATGGTCGAAGCATCTCAATCCAGCTCGCTCAACCGTAGCTGGCAACGCCGAGATAGACCAAGTTGATCGCCATGAGGTGAATTGTTGGAAAGATTTGGCCCATCACGACCCAGGCAAGAATCAGCCCCATCATGCCAAACCCCGGCTGTCGCAATGCGTTGAGGTATTGGTCGACCATCCGTTCGGGCAACACCAACGGCAGCGCGCCACTTCCATCCAACGGCGGAACGGGCAACAGATTGAAGACGAACAGCACCAGATTGAGCGTGAAGAGAATGCTCACCAGCGTCGCCACGCTTGTCGCGGTCCCTTCTTTGAAAGCAACCGTCAACGTGGTGAACCCGATGTGCCGGGGATTGTCAAACACGCCGTACAGCAGCCCTAGGCGAACGATTGTCACGGCGAGCAACATTAGTCCGAAGTTCGCCGCCGGACCGGCTAATGACATCAACGCGGCGCGACGCGGATGACGCTGTGCCCAATACGGATCGTACGGCGCGCTGGCGAATCCGAACATCCAGCCGGTCATCAAGTATGACAAGATCGGGACCACAATCATGCCGACAGGCTCGCGCGCGATATGGGGCCCCGGGTTCAAAGTGACCTGTCCGCCATAGTACGCCGTCGGATCCCCCAGTCGCCAAGCCGCTAGTGCGTGTGCCGCTTCATGTAACGAAGTTGACACGACGAAGATGGCGTACCAAGCAACTCCCAACCGCAGCATGTCGGGATCGAAATCCATCAATGGTTGCCTCCGGACATCTCCAAACGGTCGTGATTGCCTGCGAATGATTGTAACCAGGGCGGCGAAATCATCGAGAGGCCCACGTCGCATGATGCTCTGGGAACCACCGCAATTCCGTGCGTAGTTTGTCTGGAAGTGGGGGCCTGGCTACACTACGGGAAGAAAGAATGCCCATCCCCGGTACTGTTTCTGTACCAACCACTCCTCCGATGGCGTTTCCCCCCAAACCAATCATTTCACCTTGGATATTGAGAACCGCGATGTACTTGAGATTTCTTCTTGCATTGGTCCTTCCCTTGCTTTTCATCGCCGCCGTACCCGAGGAGCACGGCAAAGTTGGTTGGCCTTCGTGGCGCGGTCCCAACCGAACGGGTTGCTCATCTGAAACGGGATTGTTGCACCAATGGCCGGAGGGCGGGCCCACTTTGTTGTGGAAAGCCGAAGGACTGGGCGAAGGTTTCTCGACACCTTCGGTCACCGACCGAGCCATCTTTACCATGGGCAATATCGATAAAACGGAATGGGTGATCGCCCTCGATCCCAGAAACCAGGGTAAACGACTGTGGCAAACCGCGACCGGACCCGTGCGACACGGCGGTGGAGGATACCGCGGGCCGCGTTCCACGCCTTCGGTCGACGGAAACCGCGTCTACGCGCTGGGGCTCAACGGCGATTTGGTGTGCCTCGACGCGCGTGACGGAACGATCATCTGGCAACGCAACCTTGTGTCCGACATGGATGGCACCCTTCCGAATTGGGGTTACTCAGAATCGGTTCTTATCGATGGACCGTGGGTGTTGTGTACCCCCGGTGGAGAAAACGCGACGATCGTGGCCTTGGACAAAACCAATGGCGAAGTCGTCTGGCGATCGTCCGTGGGCGACGCAGCGGCCTATTCCTCCATCATTCGAGCAAAACTTGCGGGGCAGACGCAATACGTTCAGTTCACCGCCCGGGGTGTAATCGGTGTCTCGGCGAAAGACGGAACATTTCTTTGGCGATACGATGCCCCCGCCAACGGAACGGCGAATTGCTCAACGCCGGTTTCCGCGGGCGATTCAATCTTCGCAGCCTCGGGCTATGGCACCGGAGGGGGTCGCGTGCGGATTGAAAGTTCTGGCGAAGGGATGAACGCAGTCGAGGTGTTTTTCACGAAAAAAATGAAGAACCACCATGGAGGCACCCTGATTGTTGACGGCTATCTCTACGGCTCGTCCGACCCGGGGCTGTTGAGCTGCCTCGATTTTGAAACGGGCGACGTGCTGTGGCGCTACCGGAGCTGTGGCAAGGGATCGCTGCTTTACGCCGATGGCATGCTCTACGTCCGTAGTGAGAAGGGCACCGTGAGTCTCGTTGAGGCGACCCCGGAGGAGTTTCGCCTTCATGGTCGGTTTGAACAACCATCGCGGAGCGAACAACCAAGTTGGCCTCATCCGGTGATTGCCGATGGTCGACTTTACTTACGTGATCAGGATGTATTGTTATGCTACGACGTTCGCCAACAGCGGCGCGGCGCGCGGTGATGGTATCGACACGCGATCTCTTTCAAGCACGGAAGGAGCGAGACGCTTGTGAATGTTTTGGTCGTTGGTGGGGCTGGATACGTCGGCAGCCACGTGGCCCGGTGTTTGGATCGCGCCGGACACGCTGTTTGGGTTTATGACAATCTTTCCGCTGGCCACCGCGAAGCGAGTATGCCGGACCGGCTGATCGTCGGCGAGATTGCCGATCGTGAGTCTCTCTCGGCGGTGCTCCGAGAACACGCGATCGAGGCGGTCTTGCACTTCGCCGGTTACTGCTATGTCGGTGAATCGGTCGAGCAGCCAGCCAAATACTATCAGAATAATGTCGTCGGCACCTTATCGCTGCTGGACGCGCTGCGCGATGCCGGCGTTTCGCGGCTTGTGTTTTCCAGCACCACGGCGGTGTATGGCGTTCCCGAGCGTCTTCCCATCACCGAAACAACGCTGTTGGCCCCGATCAATCCCTACGGCTTTACCAAACGGGTCATCGAGGGTGCGTTGGCCGATTACGCGCATGCGTATGGTTTGGGTTCGATCGCCCTGCGCTATTTCAACGCGGCAGGGGCATCGCGCGATGGAGACTTGGGAGAAGATCACGATCCAGAAACTCATTTGATTCCCCTGGTATTACAAGTCGCCCTGGGGCAACGAGAAAAGATCACGATTTTCGGCGATGACTACCCCACGCAAGATGGAACCTGTGTTCGCGACTACATCCACGTCGACGACTTGGCGGACGCCCATCTCAAAGCACTCGATGCCGTTGAGCCCGGGGTTTTCGACGCCATCAATCTCGGATCCGAACAGGGGGCAAGCGTGCGGCAGGTCGTCGATGCCTGTCGCGAAGTGTCGGGACGAGAAATCGCCGTGGAAATTGGCCCCCTGCGACCTGGCGATCCGGCCGAATTGATCGCCGACGCGACTCGGGCACGGAAAGAATTGAATTGGCACCCCCAGTTCACGGACATTCGAGCAACGATCGAAACCGCTTGGCGATGGCATCGCGACCACCCCAACGGATATCGCTCGTAGTTTTCATCTCTCGCGAGTATCGCCCGTTCACGCCTCCGCGGAGGCCCGGGTCAGTCGATCGCGGATCGCCTGCCACTGCGGGCTTGACGCAACGGCGGCAACCACGATCCGGTCCACCCCCGCGGCATCCAAGCGGTGTAACTCCGCATAGAGCCGTTTGGCGTAGCGCTTCGCGTCTCGCGGCATTTCGATGAACAGGCTGCCCGGGGGAGAAGCCAACGTGGGGCTTCCGAAATACAGCCAGCCAACGTGCTGCCCTTGTGCGATGAACTTCTCAATAAGTTCACGACCATCATCAGGAGCGAAGATCAATTGCGCCGACGGGGCATAGTGTCGCGAAAGCATCCCGGGCGAGCGCGGGGAGGCGTGGTCTTGCTTTGCATGGCCAGATGACGAGGATGTCGCCAGCGGTCGGTCCAACACTTCAGCAATTTCAACGGCGGAAAGCGTCCCGGGACGCAGCAGGGTTGGAGTCGTTGTGGTGAGATCGATGACGGTCGATTCCAGCCCGCTGGCTGTCGGTCCGCCATCGAGAATCAAGTCCACGCGGTCGCCCATCGCCTGGGCGACGTGTTCGGCGCGGGTCGCGGAGATGCGGTCCGAGGGATTCGCGCTGGGTGCCGCAATGGGCAAACCGCTGGCCGCCAGTAGCGCCATCGCGATCGGGTGCGATGGAACGCGAACGGCAACCGTCGGGCCACCGCCGGTAACCACATCGGGCACATGGGGCCGCTTGCGCAAGACCAACGTGAGGGGCCCTGGCCAGAAGTGGGATGTCAGCAATTCGGCGGTGTTGGGCCAGTCGATCACCAAGGTTCGAGCCTCATCGGTCGACGACACATGCACGATAAGCGGATTGCTTTGGATGCGGCCCTTGGCCACGAAAATTCGCCGCACGGCATTGGCGTTCAAGGCATTGGCACCAAGGCCATAAACGGTTTCCGTGGGAAAAGCGACTAAACCGCCACGTCGCAGGACGTCGGCGGCGACCGCGATGGTGGTCCCACTGGGGCGATTGGGGTCGATGCTGAGTAATTCAGATTTCACGGAGCGCCGCTGACGCGTGGCAATGCGAATGCCACTGGAAGACTGACCGGCCAAAGCAAGGTCAAGAACCTAGACCGCCGCCGAGAGATTCAGCGACCGACTGTCAGCTTAGCGATAATCGCCGATCGCTGTCTATTCGCTCTCGACCTGATCGCGAATTGCCCCCGGCACGTTTACCTCTGGAACGCGCCATGGCGTCCATTCGGCGGTAATCAGGCGGCGGCGACGTTCGGATTCCGACCAGCCTGCACGAATTTTGCTGCACATGCCGCGAATTCTTTGTGACGAAGGCATGTAAGATGGGTTTTGTCGCGACTTAATCATGGCCTCACCTTTCAAGAAAAATCCCCAAAACCGGCCCGCGTCGACCTCCGCCCCGTGCTGCTGTTTTTACGGAGGTCACCCCTGAATGGTTCGGCATTTTATTGGGCGAGTGGTCGGTTTTCTCATCCCACGACCCTCTGACGTCGTGCTGGCGATGGCATCATTGGTTAAGATGAAAGACGTGGGCGGCTGCGTCCGGCAAAACGTTGCCGTGGCAGGTCGCTCACGAATGTTTCAGGCTAGAAGAGCCCGGCACTGACTTCGCTGGCGAGGATTCTCGATCGTGGAACGATGGATTGGCAAAGCGTATCGTGGCGGCTTTCGCATCCCACACAAGGACATGATGCTCCCCCCGGGCACGCTTACCTTTGGGTTGGTGCTTTTCCTGGCCGCGCTAACGATGTTCTTTTTAGCGGGCATTGTTTCCTTCGTGGTGATTCGCGTTTCGGGGACCAATAGCCCCCCAATGGGCGATCTGAAAATGCCCTTTGGATTGTGGATTAGTACCGCATTGCTGATGGCCAGTGGCGTCATGTTTCACAAGGCTTTGCTGGAAGTGCGTCGCGAAAAGCAAGCCGCCTTCCGCCGCGACATCGCTCTCACGGGTCTGTTTACGATGGGCTTTCTCATCGTGCAAGTTTTCAGCCTTACCCAACTGTTAGCCGCGCACGAGGTGAATCGTGTACGCGGTTTCGCGCTCTATTCACTGATCATGTCGTTGGTCATCATTCACGCCATCCACGTCATTGGCGGGCTTGTCCCGTTGGGCGTCGTAACGAGAAAGGCCTTCCAAGGACGCTACGACCATGAGGCTTACAACGGCGTGTTGCATTGCTCGATATACTGGCACTTTCTCGATGCCGTGTGGCTGACCATGATGATCACGTTCGTCGTTGCGTCGTAAGAAATGGCGATATCAATCCGTGGAGCCACCAAGGGATGCGAGCGCCATCGGTGCGGGCCATTTGCGAGACAATCTTCATGCAAGAACGTTTCTCTAGCTGGTGAATTTCATTGTTCTCTCATCGCACCGTATTCAAGAATGCCCTGGCATTTCTCTTGGTAACCTCACTTGCCACCCGGGCATGGGCCCAAGTCGTGGTGAGCGGAAACGCGCCCGCGCTCCAGCGCGGTGTGTACGAAGTTGTTCTAAACACACAACGGCCACCGGCACGCCCCTTTGATCCGACACCAGCGCAAGTCACTTTCACGCAACCCGATGGGGCTAACATAACCGTTGACGCTTTCCAGGACAGCGCGACGGTATTCAAAGCAAGAGCCTATTGCTCGCAGCCGGGCGATTGGTCCTGGCGCTGCCGGTCGCGAGACAAGAGCTTGGAAGGGAAGCACGGGACCTTTCGCGTCATCGAATCCACGCTTCCTGGCAAACTTCGGTTACATCCCCGGGACCGCCATCAGTTCGCTTTCGATAATGGTGACTGGTTCCTGCACATTGGAGACACGGGCTATCGCTACCTTACGGCGACCGAAAAGAAGTGGAAGCCGTACATCGACCAAGCCAGCGAGATGGGAGCCACCAAGATTCGTACTTGGTTTTGCCAAGGGCTCACCGATGTTCAGGTTCTCTTCTCGGAGGATCACACCGCCTTGAACCTCGAATACTGGCAAGCGATGGACCAACGGCTTGTCTACGCTCTGGAAGAGCATCCGCGCATTCAGTTTCAACTGATTCCCTACGGCCAAGATCTCGCGGAACTCAGAAGGTATGCGGCCAACGACAAAATGGCAAAGCTCGTCGCACGGTATGCCCAAGCTCGTTTTTCCGCCTACCCCAACGTGCAATGGTGCATCTCCAATGATTGTGAAATCATTACCGCGGGCAAAGAGAGTGGACGAAAGATTTTCGCGACGACGATTCAACAAATCGCTCTGGATATGGACCGGCGAGAGCCGTGGGGCACGTTGCTAACCAACCACCAATGCCGGTTCTCCGGCTACCAGTTTACCAAGGCCCCGTGGTCGGACATCGTGACCCTTGAAGACCTGGATCAGATCACCGGTGAACTGATTCTGAACTATCGCGCCAAGACGGACACGCCGGTTGTGTTGGACGAAGATCGATACGAAACCTATCGAGAACCGAAGCACCCTCGCTATTACTTCCGGCGTTTGATGTGGTCCAGTCTCCTCTCCGGCGGGCACGCCACCTATGGCGGTTTTCGCACCTACGAACCTCACGCCACGAACAACACCGAAGTGGGGGCTCCCGATTTAAGAGGGATTCAAGGCTATTACAATGGCAACGCCAAACTGGTCGGCGCGAACGACTTTGCTTTCATCCATCAGTTCTTCAACGACGCACGGCTAACGCTCGTTGGCCTAACTCCAGACGATGCGTTTACGGGAAACAAGCCCACGCATTACAAATGTATCCGCGACGCGCGTGTCTGCGTGATCTACCTCGCGAACCCCGATCATCCATCGCCTGAGAGTGCCAAGGCAGACGACGCCACACCGAAGGTTGATGTACGACTTCCCGCGGAAACCATCGCTAAATGGTTCAATCCTTCGTCTGGAAAGTGGGGCGAAGAGCTGCGTCTGGGCAAAGCATTGCAAAGCCTGAAAGCGCCGGCAGGTGGCGACTGGCTCCTCCTGCTCCGATTCCAAACCGAATAGGTATTGGGAGAAATCGTTTCAAGCGTGCGGCGCTCTTGCCGCCTGACGGCCCAACCCGCATATTCATGGCTGTCGAGAGGCCGCCGGGGCCGCTCCACGATCGACATGATGTCGAGCAGGACACGACGATGAGCCAACGCATCCACTCAAAGACTCTGGACAACGGTCTGGTGTTGGTTGCCGAACCAATGCCCTGGCTCGAATCGGCGGCATTCTCGCTGTTGATTCCCGCTGGATCGGTTTACGATCCGGACGATCGAGCAGGGTTAAGTGGGTTCGCCTGCGAGATGGCCTTGCGCGGAGCCGGTCCGCGGGACAGCCGCCAATTCATCACGGACATGGACAACCTGGGGGTCGACCGCTCGGAGAATGTGTCTGCCGCCTTTACTAGCTTCAGCGGCGCCACGCTCAGTGCCCAGCTTCCGAAGGCGATTGAACTCTATGCCGACGTCGTGCGACGCCCGCATTTACCCACCGATCAACTTGAAGCGGGCCGACAAGTTGTGTTGCAAGAATTGTCTTCGATCGAGGACGAGCCGTCGCACAAGGTGATGATCGAGCTTCGCCGCCACCACTACCCACACCCCTGGGGGCGTCCGCCTCAAGGGGACCAAGCGGCACTTCAAGCGATCACCATCGGCGAGATCGGCCGTTTTCAGCAAGAAACCTACCGCCCACAAGGCACGATTTTGGCCATCGCCGGCAAGTTCGACTGGGAAGCAATTTGCGATGAAGTCGAGCGGTTGTTCGGCGACTGGACTACTGCCGATCGCTCTCCGCCAGGCGAAGGAGCCACGGGCCCCAAACACGATCACTTGCATAGCGACACGAACCAAACGCAAATCGGCGTGTCGTACGACAGCGTGCCGTATTCGCATCCAGATTATTTTGCCGCATGGGGGGCTGTCGGGGCCTTGAGCGGGGGCATGAGTTCGCGGCTGTTCACTGAAGTGCGTGAAAAACGGGGCCTCTGTTATAGCGTCTCGGCCTCTTACAATACGCTCCGCGATCGTGGGTGCGTGATGTGTCATGCGGGCACCAGTTCCGACCGCGCGCAGGAGACGCTCGATGTGCTGATCGGCGAGTTGACGCGGTTGGCCAAAGGAATCGAACAACACGAAATCGACCGCCTCAAGGCGAGAATCAAGAGCGCCTTGGTCATGCAACAAGAATCGAGTTCCGCCCGCAGTTCGTCCATCGCCCGAGACTGGTATCTGTTGGGGCGAACGCGGACGTTGGAGGAAATTGGTCAATTGATCGATGCATTGTCTCTTGAGTCGATCAACGCCTATTTAGCGGCCAATCCGCCGGGAAACTTTACGGTCGTCACGCTGGGCCCACAGCCGTTGGAGGTGCCTGTTGGAGTTTCGTGAACACACACTGCCAAACGGCCTTAGTATTGTCGCCGAAGTCAATCCCCAGGCCTATTCCACGTCGATCGGCTTCTTTGTCGAGACCGGAGCACGCGACGAAACGGCGGTGGAAGCTGGCGTGAGCCATTTTCTCGAACACATGGTGTTCAAGGGCACGCCAACGCGCACGGCCGAGGATGTCAATCGGGAATTCGACGAGATGGGGGCCCACTACAACGCCTTCACCAGTGAAGAAAGCACCGTGTATTACGCCGCGGTGTTGCCCGAGTATCAACGCACGGCCATGGAGCTGTTGAGCGACATCATGCGGCCTTCGCTTCGCGAAGAGGACTTCGACACCGAAAAGCAGGTGATCGTCGAAGAGATTCGCATGTACGAGGATCAACCCCCGTTTTGTGCCGACGAGAAGTGCAAGGCGGCGTTTTTCGGCAAGCATGCCCTGGGCAACAGTGTTCTGGGAACCGTTGGCAGCGTGAGCGATTTGAGCGTCGACGCCATGCGGTCGTATTTCGAGCGACGCTACAGCCCCGACAATATCTCAGTCGTGGGCACCGGCAAGATCGACTTCGAGGAGATGGTGGCAACCGCCCAGCGGTGTTGTGGCGTGTGGAAACCGAGCCAATCGCGTCGTACGATCGAAGCCGCCAAGGGGCATTCGGTGGTCGACTGTCTTCAAAAGGAAGGGGCCGCACAGGAATATGTCATTCAACTGGCGCTCGCCCCCGCGGCCGAAGACAAAGACCGTTTCGCCGCAAAAATTCTGGCCACCGTGCTGGGCGATGATAGCGGCAGCCGGCTGTACTGGGAGTTGATCGACACCGGTTTGGCCGAACATGCCAGCATGGGGCATTACGACTATCAGGGTAGTGGGCTGTTCATGGTCTACCTCAGTTGTTCACCAGAGCAGACGGAAGACAACCTTGCCCGCGTCGCGCGGATCTTCGCGGACGTCGAAGCCAACGGAGTTCTCGAGACCGAGCTTCAGCAGGCCAAACAGAAGGTACAATCGCGCGTGGTGCTCTCGGGAGAAAAGCCGAGAGGGCGACTTTTCAGCGTCGGAGGAAACTGGACGCAGCGCCGCGAATATCGTTCGGTCCGCGATGATCTCGACGACGTGGCGGCTGTTACGGTTGGGGACCTCTGCGAGGTGTTAACGAAATATCCGCTGTCCCGCAACACGACCACGGCAATCGGTCCCCTAACATCGCTGAACGGTCGTTGAGTCGAGACAAGAGGCCAAGATCGATCCAACCGTGGCGAAGAACCATTCCGGCGACTTCTCATCCGCTCGCTCCAGGGAAGCATGACCATGGAACAACCAACCGCCCTGCGCCGCTTTCGTTTTCCGATCCTCATTGTCGTTCTTGCCTTGGTCGTGCTCCTGGGAATCTGGGGGTTCACCGGCAATCGGCTTGGTGTCGGAGACCGAAGAATGTTTACGGTCTTCTCCATCATCATCAGCGGGGCGTTGATCGCCGGTTGGTTCTGGCTGGCATCGGGTGCCCCTTGGCGACAACGTCTTGCCACATTTCTACTGGTACTTGCGGTGATCGGGGCCGTGGTTGCATCGGTGCGCCGAATCAATTTTTCGGGCGACATGGCAGCCGACATCATTTGGCGATGGGAGGAACTTCCCGGTGAGGCCGCCGACGCACAACACCAGGCGCGATCCGCAAAGGTTGCCAGCCTGAAGCCAGTCGATCTCGCCTCCGCGGAGTTCGACTGCCTGGAGTATCGTGGTCCCGCCCGAGACGGCATCATTCCTGGCCCGGCGCTCGCGCGCGACTGGTCTTCCGGCGGTCCGAAGTTGTTGTGGGAGCAACCCATCGGCGGTGGCTACGGGGCGTTCGTCGTGGCCGGCAATGTGCTCATCACGATCGAACAACGTCGCGATGACGAGTGCATCGTCTGCTATGACCGGCAAACCGGGATCGAACGATGGATCTATCGCTATCCCGAGCACTTCAGCCAAGCGGCCGGAGGCGAAGGCCCGCGCTCGACGCCGACGGTTTGGGATGGAAAGGTTTTCGCCTTGGGAGCAGCGGGACATCTCATCTGTCTTGATGCCGTCAGCGGTGAAAAGCTGTGGTCCGAAAATGTCCTGAAACGTTCTGGCGTGAAAAATGTCCAATGGGGGATGAGCGGTTCGCCGCTGCTGGTCGACGGGCTGGTCGTTGTGAATTGCGGAACGCAACACGGCAATGAACATAGCCGCGGCGTGTTGGCCTTCGACGCCACCGACGGTGAGTTAGTATGGGAAGCGGGAACCTCCCCCGGCAGCTACGCATCGCCCATGCTTGTCTCGCTCGGAGGAAAGCGGCAAATTTTGATCTTCGACGCCGCGGGGCTTGCCGCGCACGATCCGGCCGACGGCGCTGAGTTGTGGCGGTTCCCGTGGAAGTCCGACTACGATATCAACGCCGTTCAGCCGATCGTCGTCGACTCCCAGCGTGTGCTCATATCATCCAACGCTGGAGTGGCTCTGGTAAACGTCAAGCAAGACGACAATGGCTGGGGCGTCAATGAGATTTGGAGAAATCGATCGCTGAAATGCAACTTTTCGTGTCCCATCCTCCACGAGGGTTACGTTTATGGGCTCGACAATGGAATCTTGGCCTGCCTTGATGTGGAAACCGGCAAACGGCAGTGGAAGGGCGGTCGCTATGGCCATGGGCAGATGTTGTTGCGCGACGATTTGATTCTGGTCCTTGCCGAAACTGGCCACCTGGCATTAGTCGAAGCAACCCCGGAGGCGTTCCGTGAGCTGGGCAAAATTGAACCCTTCCCATCGCAAAAGACATGGAACAACCCGACGCTGGTCGACGATCTGGCGTACCTTCGCAATGACCTCAACATGGCCTGCTACCGTTTGCCAACGGAGAAGGCAAGTCACACCGAAGTGAGGGAAACCAAGTCGCCATCAGCCGATCTTGAAACCACCGACGATCTTGAAACCACCGACAGCAATTCTCCCGACGCCGCCGAAGCAGAATAAGCGCGCGGAACCAACACCACCAGATGCCGAATCGCGTGACACGAACAAGGCGGGGCGATGCACTGAAAACTCGATTGAGTGCGTGGCGCGGAGGAGCGGGGCGGGGCGAGAGGAGCCCTCGAAGACTTCGGACGCGAAGCGGA
>Ga0114931_10003995_pt1 | contig 18509 bp, 15 predicted proteins | sample 2SBtaG_FD_89579 | JGI IMG/M metagenome (GOLD analysis project Ga0114931, IMG submission 89579) | Deep subsurface microbial communities from Kolumbo volcano to uncover new lineages of life (NeLLi) - 2SBTROV14_V59a metaG | ecosystem: Environmental > Aquatic > Marine > Volcanic | place: Kolumbo...
CACAACCAGACGCCAACCACCGACACTGCGTCGGGCGCTACGCGTGTCGCCCACGTGGGGGCCACCGACGAGTGGCTGGTGGGCAGCCACGCGCGTCTGGGTTATCGCTTGTTTTGGGGCTAGTATCGCCGCGCTTTGCAGGACGCCGACGCGCGACAGCTTGCGGAGGACAGCGCTCTTTCCCGGGAAAGTCCGCGTCCCCGCGTGGAGGGCCAGGCGACGGCGCGGGTCGCGTCGCTACGCCGGGTCGTCCGGCGCCGGCGCTGGCTGGGCTGGGTCCTGTTGATCCTGCCGGCGGTCGCGGCAGTCGCGCTCGACTTCCTGAGGCGTTGGGGGCGTCTGGACGAGCTCGGCTGGACCTACCGTTTCTACTACGTCCTTGCCGCGCTCGAGAGCGCGCTGGTCTGGGCCACGCTGCTGTACGCCGCGGCGCGCCGCTCGGGCGCGTGGCGCTGGGTGGCGGCAGCGCTGTTCGTGCTGGGCATCACCTTCTCGTTCGGGGGTCAGGAGTACTTCTTCGAACAGTACAACGCCTACCTGAACGTCGACGTGTCGGTGTTCGCGTCCAACCTGATGGACAGCGTCATGAACCAGCTGTTCGCCGACATCTGGACGTATCTCGAAGCCAACCTGCCGCCCTTCCTCGGCGCGCTGGGCCTCTTGTGGATCGCGCGGCGCACGCTGCGCCCGCGTCGCCGCCCGGCGCAGGTGATGGGCGTGGTCGGGCCGCTGATGCTCGTCGCGGCATTCTTCATCCCCACGCAACACCGCGAGCTGCAGGCGTGCACGCCCGACATGCTGTACCTCAACGCCGTGGGCGGCCTGATCCGCACGCAGCTCGGCTACACCGACCAGTCGCACCAGCTACGCCCGAAGGTGCGCCACTCGCTGCCCGTCCCGCATCTCGCCGCGCACCCCGCGCGGCGCCGCAACGTGCTGTTCTTGCTTCTGGAAAGCGTGCGCGCGGACGCGACGTGCATCGAATACGACCCGGCCTGCAAGCGCACGGAGGCGAGCAACCGGCTTCTGCCGCACCGCTATCCGTTGACCCAGATGCGCTCGCTCGATTCGACGACAGCCATCTCGCTGTCGGTGCTGTGGTCCGGAACCGGTCCCGAAGCGTCGCGGAAGATCATGCACACCTGGCCGCTGATCTTCGACTACGCGCGGGCCGCCGGCTACGACACCGCCTACTGGACCAGCCAGAACATGATGTTCGGCAATGCGCGCCTGTACGTGAAGAACCTCGGCGTGAGCCACTTCTTCACGGCGACCGATCTCGATCCCACAGCGGACCTGGATATGGGCGCCCCCGAGGGGCTGCTCGCGAAGCGCGTCGACCGCGACCTCGAGAAGCTCGAGGAGCCGTGGATGGCGGTCGTGCACTTCTCGAACGTGCACTACCCGTACTACGTGGACAAGAAGCTGCCCCAGCCGTTCCAGCCTGCGACCACCAGCAAGGCGCCCGAGGAGAACCCTTCGTTCAAGCGCTACTACCAGAACTCGGTCTACCAGCAGGATCTGCATCTGGCGGACATCGTGCGGCACCTCCGCGCGACGCCGGCGGGCCGCCGCACGGTCATCGTCTACACCAGCGATCACGGCGAGGCATTCCGCGAGCATGGCCAGATGGGGCACACCTTCAGCGTGCTCGACGAGGAAGTGCACGTGCCCGGCTTCATCGACGCACCGCCGGGTACGCTCGACGACAGCGAGCAGAAGGCCCTCGAGGACAAGGAGCACGCTTTCGTCTTCCACGTCGACATCGCGCCTACGATCCTCGACTTGATGGGCGTGTGGGACGATCCCGCCATCGCGAAGTACCGGACCCGCATGACCGGTCACAGCCTGCTCCGCCCCGCGCTCACCACGAAGGCGCTGGCGATGACGAACTGCGGCGGCGTGTGGAGCTGCGCATTCGAGAACTGGGGCTACATCCAGGGGCACATCAAGCTCGAGGCCCGGGCGTGGGACACGCTGTGGCACTGCTACGACCTGGCGGGCGATCCTTTCGAGAAATTCGAGCTCGGCATGAAGACCTCCGCCTGCCGCAGCCTGCGCGACAGGGCCATGCGAAAGTTCGGGCGTCTGCCCGGCGAAAAGAAGGGTGACAGGTAGGTAGCGACGACCGCCGGGGGTGCCCGCCCGCGGTCGTTTGAGCTATTCTTGGAGGATGGGTGCCCGCGCGCTGCTGTTTCCGGCGTTGACCGCCGTCGCGATCGCGGGGGGATGCGCGGCCGGCAGCAGCGGCGGCTCGCCCTTCGTGCCGTCCGGAGGCGCCGGTGGCAGCGCGAGCGCCGACGCTTCCGGTGACGGAGGGGCCGGGGGCAATGCAGCGGCCGGCAGCGGGGGCAGCCTCGCCGATGCCTCCCTCGACGTGGGCTCCGCCGGCTCCGGCTTCAACCCCGATTCCGGCTGCGCCACCTCCACGCAGACGGCCCAGGTCGACAAGCGGCCGGTCGACATCATCTGGGTCGTCGACAACTCGGTGAGCATGAAGCCCGCGGTCGATGCGGTGACGCAGGGCCTCAACAACTTCGCCCAGCTGATCGCGAACAAGAACCTCGACTACCGGGTCATCATGCTGTCGCTGCGCGGCAACGGGCAGATGACCGTCAACGGCGGCACGCGCTACGCCGTGTGCATTCCGCCGCCGCTGGGTGGCGCCAGCTGCGCGGACAACCCGACGGTGTTCTACCAGTCCAGCATCGACATCCGGAGCACGCAGCCGCTCGAGCAGTTCCTGGGCACGCTGGCACAGACCAGCGGCTACCAGCCGGGGCAGAGCAAGGGCGGCGACCCGTGGAAGCAGTGGCTGCGCCCGAACGCTACCAAGACGATCGTCGACGTCACGGACGACAATTCGCGCTTCGGCGCCAACCAGTTCGAGCACTTCGCGGGCGGCAAGGACCCGTGGAACTCCACCACCCTGCCGCCCGGCATCCTCGATGCGAGCTACAACGGCCTATTCGACGGCTACGTGTTCGACGCGCTCTACGGCTGGGGCTCGGACACCGACCCCAGCGTCAAGTGCCAGTACAAGGACAGCAGCTACCCGCCGAGCTCCGGCTCCACGTATACCGATCTCGTCAAGAAGACGGGCGGCGTGCGCGCGAAGATCTGCGACGACCCGACTACCTGGGGTCCCTTCTTCGACGCAGTCGCGCAGGCCGTCGTGAAGGTCTCGAAGATCAGCTGCGAGCTCGGGATCCCCACGCCCGAAGCCGGCACGCTCGACCCGGGCAAGGTCAACGTGCGGCTCGACAGCCAGGGCAATCAGCAGCTCCTGTACAAGGTCAAGGACGCGAGCGCCTGCGGCGCGAGCGGCGGCTGGTACTACGACAACGACACCAGCCCCACGAAGGTCATCCTCTGCCCCACGTCCTGCGACCAGGCCCAGCAGCAAGTGCAGTCCACCGGCAACGCCACGCTGAGCGTCGTGTTCGGCTGCACGACGATCATCAAGTAGCGGGTTCTCCCGCTATGACGGCGCGCTGCGGCGCGCTCGGTCGTCCGTTCAGCTCAGCTCGAGCATGCGATCGATGGGCAGAAGCGCCCTCTTCCTGAGCTCCTCGTCCATCTCGATGCGTGGCTGGAGGTCGCGCAGCGCCAGGTAGATCTTCTCCGGTGTGTTCAGCCGCATGAAGGGGCACTCGTTGCAGGCGCAGTTGCCCTCGGGCGGCGCGGCGATGAGCGTCTTGCCGGCGGCCTTCTTCTCCATCTGGTGCAGGATGCCGGGCTCGGTCGCGACGATGAAATCCTTGCCGTTGTCGTTCTCGACGAAGCGGAGCAGTGCCGTGGTCGAGCCGATGAAGTCCGCCATGTCGAGGATCGACGATTCGCATTCGGGGTGCGCGACGATTTTCGCCTCGGGGTGCTCCTGCTTGAGCCCGATGAGCTTCCGCTGGCTGAACGTCTCGTGGACGATACAGCTGCCGTGCCACAAGACCATGTCGCGGCCCGTTTGCTTGATCAGGTAGCGGCCGAGGTTCTGGTCGGGAGCGAACAGGATCTGCTTGTCCTTCGGGACGGCGTCGACGATCTTCTTCGCGTTGCTGGAGGTGCAGATGTAGTCGCTCTCGGCTTTGATGGCGGCCGAGCAGTTGATGTAGCTGATCACCACCGAGTCGGGGTAGCGCGCCTTCCATGCGCGGAACGCCACTGGCTGGCAGCCGTCGGCCAGCGAGCAGCCGGCGTTCATGTCCGGCACCACCACGATGCGCTCCGGATTGAGGATCTTGGCGACCTCGGCCATGAAGTGCACGCCGGCGAACACGATCACGTCGGTCTGCGTCTTCTTGGCTTCCTGCGAAAGCTGGAGCGAGTCGCCGATGAAGTCCGCCAGGTCCTGGATTTCGCTCTCCTGGTAGTAGTGCGCTAGCAGGACGGCGTTCCGTTCCTTCTTGAGCTTGATGATCTCCTCGTCGATGTCGAGGGACGCGAGATCGGGCTCCAGGGCAACTGCGTTGGTCATGGCCGAGCGATCTATAGGGCGGAAGTCGGGCTTCTACCAGGGCGCGCCGCGCCGTCGTCCTTCGCTGCCGTGCCCGACTGCACCCTGAGCGGCGCCGTCTCGTATTCCTGCCGGTGGTACATGACCTGGCGCGGGAACGGGATGGCGCTCTGTCCGTTGTGCGCGTACCAGAGCTGACCGTTGAAAGCGCGGATCGTCGTGACGCGCAGCCCCACCGACTCCACCACGCCGAACGCCCCGCCGCCCACGTCCGCGACGTCGCCCTCCATCCCATGCGCGATAGTCAGGGATGCGCCTACATGGACGCAACCGTGGGGCAAGGTGACGAGAGGTGCGACAAGGTGCCACAATGCGAACGATCTCCGGTAGTTGAGTCTTGATCAGCGCGGCGGAGCGGCGCATGGTGGAAGCGTGGTGTGCGTAGGTCGTTTCCTGGTGGGGTTGGCAGTCACAGCCTTTGCGCTCCCGGCATTCGCCGAGGGGCCCGCTCACAAGACCGCCAAGGCGCCCGTTGCTACGCCTGCCCAGGCGACCACGCTGTCCTCCGCTTTCGAGGCTTCGGTCGCGCTGGTCGCGGCAGAGCAGCCAGCGAAGGCGGAGGAGAGCCCGTTGCCGCCGAAGGCCCGGCACCTCCCGGCCCCGAAAAGCTGCTCGATCGGCTCGAGCTGCAGCTACCACAAGATGCTCGCCTATCTGGTGATCACCCGCGACTTCCAGGTCCCGGGCGCTCCCGACATGGCCGTGCGCCTGCTGCCGACTTCCAGCGCCCTGGCTGGCGACAGCCACTCGCGCATCGTGGTCCGCCCGCGCCTGGAGAACAGCTGCTACGGCGTCGACGTAGCTGCGCGCTTCTAGTCCCTCGTTTCTCTTGAATCGAGGGGCTAGGCGACCGCGGAGCGGTCGAGGGGGAGGCTCGGCGAAGCCGAGGGGGCGCTGCTGCGCCCCCAACAGACGGCTACAGGGGCGCACCCCACCAGGTCCCGGAGCAGGCGCGCGCCGTCCGTCGTTGCAGCCCCCAGGGCGCCCTGTGGCGTTTTGCTACGTTTCTACCCGGGCAGCACCTTGTCGACGCTCGGGACGGCCTTGGCGAAGCGCTCGGCGAACTCCTCCCCGCTCTTCGCCTTGGACAGATCGAGTTCGAAGTCGGGCTTCTCGGCGGGGCCGAGCTTCTCGACCAGCTCGCGCACCTCGCGCTTGCTCAGGCCGAGCTCCGCGAGCGCGCCGGCGTCGAGCGCTGCGCTCTCGCGGGCAGCGACGCGGTCCTCGCTCGCGCTCACGAGCCGGCGCAGGGCGTCGAGCTCCATGCGGCTCATGCGCGTGCCGCACACGTCGTAGTCGATCCATGCCTCGTAGCTCTGCGGCGCCACGCGCTTGAGCATGCCCGCCATCACGCGGCCGTACTCCTGGATCTCCCACTGCGCGTGCGAATCCACCCGCAGCTTGAGGAAGTGCAGGAGGTTGTGCAGATCGATCTTCCAGTACCATTGCGTGTAGGTGGAAAGCGGCAGGTCGATGCGCGCCAGCTCGCGCGCCACGTCGTGCGACGTCATCCACTCGTACGCGCTCGCGCTCTCCTTGCGGATGCGTTCCCAGCGCTCCAGCGCCTCGCGGTACATCGCCTTGTCCACCGGCTCGCCGCTCCGCCCCTGGTTGTTCTGTCGGCTCTGCGTCTGCAGCTGCTCGGCCGTGGGCGTGTGGAAGAGCATGGGCATCAATGAATACCTTCCCGAGTACTCGTTGACGCTGGCCGTTCTGTGACGAATCCACTGTCTTGCGATGAACATCGGCATACAGCAGTGGAACTTGAGCTCGACCATTTCGCTGGGAGTGGTGTGCAAGTGGCGGCGCAGGTAGCGCAGAAGGCCGCGGGTCTGGCTGGCCTTGCGCGTGCCGTAGCCGTAGCTGACGCGCGCGGCGCGCTCGATGCACTCGTCGGTGCCCATGTAGTCGACGAGCGAGACGAAGCCGTGATCGAGCACGGGAAAGTACAGGCCGAGGATCTCCTCGGCGCCGGGTGATGTCGGTCGCTTCGAGCTCACTCGAGAAGCTCCGCAATCTGCACGGCGTTCAGCGCCGCACCCTTGCGCAGGTTGTCCGACACGACCCACAGGTTGATGGCGCCGGCTACGGCCAGGTCGTCGCGAACGCGCCCGACGTAGACTGGGTCGGTGTCGGCGGCCATCAGCGGCTGTGGCTCGCCGCCGGGCGTGTACTCGCCGTCGACGAGCTCGATGCCCGGCGCTCCGGCGAGCAGCTCGCGGGCGCGCGCGGCCGTGAGCGGCTGGTGGAACTCGCAGTACACCGACTCGGAGTGTCCGGTGACGACCGGCACGCGAACGCAGGTCGGTGTGACGCCGATCGACGGGTCGCCGAAGATCTTGCGGGTCTCGTTGACCAGCTTCAGCTCTTCTTCCGAGTAGCCGTCCTTCCCCGGCTTCCAGTCGGACAGCACGTTCATTACCATCTGCTTCGGGAACACGCGGACCTCGGGCTCGCTGCCCGCGGCGATGGCCTTGATCTGGCCTTCCAGCTCCGCCACAGCCGCGTGTCCCTTGCCGCTCGTTGCCTGGTAGGTCGACACCACGATGCGCTCGAGGCGCGCGGCGTCGTGCAGCGGCTTCAGCGCGACCACCATCTGGATGGTGCTGCAGTTCGGATTGGCGATGATGCCCTTGGGGCGATCGTGGATCGCGTCGGGATTCACCTCCGGCACGACCAGCGGGCACTGTTCGTCGCTGCGCCAGGCGCTCGAGTTGTCGATAACGACGGCGCCGCTCGCCGCGGCGATGGGCGAGTACTCGCGCGACACCGAAGCGCCCGCGCTGAACAGCGCGATGTCGACGCCCTTGAACGAGTCGGGGCCGAGCTTGTCCACGGTCAGGTCGCCGCCGCGGAAGGGCAGCTTCTGGCCTGCCGACCGCTCCGAGGCGAGCGCGATCACGCGCTCCGCCGGGAAGTTCCTGCGCTCCAGTGTCCGGAGCATTTCGCGCCCTACGACTCCCGTCGCTCCAGCGACCGCCACTACTCTGCTCATGGGGGTGTCTCTTCTCCTGATTTCGGGGCAGGCGCGACCGGCCGGCCCCGGTACCGGCGACAACGCTAGGACCGGGGCGGACCCGGTGCAAGCGATGCTACGCTCGCGGGGATGTGGCGCCCTCTGCTCCCATTGCGCGCTCTCGGCCCGGCACTGATGCTGGCTGGAGCGGTGCTGATGCTGGCCGCCCCCGGCTGCGGCGGGTATCGCCCGGTGGTCAGGACACCGCACGCGGCTTCCGCGCCGGCTTCCGCGCCGCGGCTGATCACGCCTGCGCATCTGATCGCCGTGCCGGACAGCGCGTCGGTGAGCTACATGCAGCGCGACGATGACGGCACCGTGCGTCTGGTCGCGCGCGGCATGCGCCTGCTCACGCATCCCGACGGTTCAATCGAGCGCGCGCACCAGCTCCTGCCGGCGGCGCAGGCGGTGCGCACGCTGGAACTGCCCGCGCGTCTAGGTCGCGGCTATGTGTTCTACGTGCACTCGTCGAGCACGACCCTGGCCTGGCGCTCGAAGAGCTGGACCGGCCCGCTCCAGCCACTGACGAATGTCGACTTCGACGTCGCGCAGGTGGTCGCGGGGTTCGACCGGCTGTATCTGGTCCATCGGCTGAGCCGGAACGTCGTCGCTATCGACGCTGCCACCGGCAAGGTGACCGACACGGGCGCGCTGCCCGCCTCGCCCGGCTACGGCAGCATTGCCATCGCCGATGCCTGGACTGGCGCGGTCCAGGTGCCGTTCCGCGGCGTGCTCGCGACCTTCGACGCGGGCGCGAGCTGGCATCCGGTCACGTCGAAGACGTCCTACGGCCTCAAGCTCGATCACGGACGCATTTCCGTCCGACTGAGCAGCGGAACCTACGTGCTGGCTCCCTCGGGGGTGCTCAGGAAACACGAGCAGGGCAGCGAGTCCGTGTTCCGCGGCGCGGGACAGAGTGCCTCGGACGTGAGCTGGGTGGGCGCGGACCAGAATGCGGCCGAGCCGACGCCGACGCCGCCGCCGGGGCCGCACGGGCGGCATCCGCTCGACGTGGCCGTGCTCCGGGGCTTTCCCGACACGGACAAGAGCGCGGTGGTGGCGGCGAACGGGGCCGTGGGTCGCGTGCGGCTGTCCGACGGCGAGCTGCTCGACGTGAAAGCGGATGCATTCCCACACGGGAGCACCTGCAACCCAGTCGCGCTTTCGCACTCGTTCGGATTCGTGTGTGGACAGGATCGCGGCAACACCGTGGTGTACGCGTTCAAGCCGCCGCTGTCGCTCCAGCCCGTGCTGTCGTTCGACGAGCCGCGCTACGTCGCGGCGAGTGGGAACGGTGCTCTCGTCATCCGCGGCGCCTGCAAGGGGCGCGCGCGCGACAATCCGGGCGCGTACTGCATCCGCTCGCGCGACGGCGCGCTCAGCGAGATCCACGTCAAGGGCGACCTGGGCGTCGAGCGCGTGGTGGCGCTTTCCGACGGGCGCGCGGCGGTGGTCGTTCCGCCCCGGCTCGGCGCTCCCGGTCTGCTGGTATTGATCGGCCGTGACGGCAGGTCGAAGAGCGTGAAGATGCGTCTGCCCGACAAGGCGGACAAGCCCATACTCGCGCTGCTCACCAAGGGGCTCTGGCTCGACGGTTTCGTCGAGCGCAAGCCGGGCGAGCTCGCTGGCTGGGTGGCCGCCGGCGGGCCGTTCATCGGCGTGCGGCTGCAGCTGGATGGCAAGCTCGAGGTGGGCAGGCTGGAGAACGACATCGATCGCAGTCTGCTGTCGGGGCAGCTCGCACTGTCCCTCCGCGATTCCGGGCTTGCTGCGGAGAGCATCGACGGCGGCTTCGAGTGGAGGGAGGTCGAGCTGCCGGTGGACGCGACGAGCTCCTCGCCTTCCACCGCGCGCGACGACGGCCCGCGCGGTTGCTCGCGCGTGGGGTGTGCTTTCGGTTCCTGGCTGCGGGTCGGCTGGCGCGGCACGAGCAACCAGAAGTCGAAGCTCGACAGCGCCGTGCCGCCTCCCCAGACGGTGCTGCCGCCGAGTGGCGGCGGCCGCTGGCTGCTCAGCTGCGCGGCAACTGGCGAGCAGCGCGGCGAGCGGATCACGCTGCGACCCCGCACTCCGACGCGGCATCGGCGCTACGCGCAGCCGCCGCGCTACGGTGCGCTGCCGAGCCCCGACGAGCTGGAGAGCACGGACTGGAACTCGTTCCTGGGCGAGAAGCCGCCTTCGAAGCGCCCGGAGCAGGTCGGCTTCGACACCGGGACGGAGTACGCCACGGTCAAGGTGCACGGCTACGTCTGGGGGGCGCGCGGCGCGAGCTGGGATCGCGTCGGCCATTTCCTGATGCGCGTCGCCGATCGCTTTAGCGTCGACCATGCCATCTGGTCCACCGCGCTCACGCGCAGCCCCTGGAACGACATGTCGCAGGCTGCACTCGCCTTCGGGCTCGGCTCCTACGGCCGCTCTGCGAACTGGGTCCCCATGCTCGACCCGTCGGGCAGGGCCGGCGCGCTGCTCATTGCTGCACAGGGCACGATGAACCTGTTCTTGTTCGACGAGGGGCGTTCGATCGTCAAGGTCGGGGACGTGATGAAGTACGGCCTCACGCGCCTCGCCGGCGTCGTCAAGCTGGGCAGCACCTGGTACGTCGGCTCCAGCTACGGCTCGAGCGAGTTCCGCGTGTTCCGTATCGAGGGCAGTCGGCTCTCGGTCGTCGGTCGCTATCCCATGCGCCTCGGCTCGCGCTCGGGGACGGTGCTCAGCCGGCTTGTGCGCAGCGCTCGTGGCGACGCACTCGGTATCTTCGCGCAGGCGCGCAAGCTCAGAGGAGCGTCGACCAGCTTCTATGTCTTCCCGATCGATCCCGGGACCTACCAGGCCGGCGCGCCGCTCGAGCTCAGCCCTTCGGAGCTCGCGTCGGCGCTTCCCTGCGGCGACGATGACGATGACGGCTGGTTGATTGAAGGCGCACCCCCGGTGTCCCCGTACATGGACTTCGTCGGACGCGCCGATGCTCTGCGCGTGCAACACGTTGCGATGCGCATCGTGGCCAGAGCGAGCGGAGTCTGTATCGATTCGCTCGCAGCCGACGCCGACTCGCGGGTCCCAGTGCACCTGCGTCCGCCGCCGGGCGGCATCGCCGGGTGGTCTGCGGGACGGCGCACCGTCACGCTCGCAGTGACGGGACGTGGCGGTGGAGCGCGCTGGGGCTTCCGCTGCATGCGGTAGCGCGACCGCCGCGGCGGTCCGGGGGGCTCACCGGTTTGCTCGGTAGGACTACCGACGGAATGGACCGGCTTCGCCGCGATCCTGGACGGGCCAAGGCCCGAGTCAGGGGCCTCGGGCGATGACGCCTCACGAGGTTAGCGATGCGGAGCTTTCAAAGATGAAATATTCGCGTTCTTGTATGCACGGTCCGGGCGACGCGCCGGCATCCTCCAAGGTGCCGTAATCTCTAGCGTATATTTGCAATTTCACACGTGCGCTGCTACCTCAATCGCGTCCGCGTGGAGCGAGGCTGTCCCCCCCCCCGGCCCCTCTACGCGGACACTTTTTTTTGTCCGCACGACGTGACGGGACGGCGGCGCGGGGAGCGTCTCGGGGGCGATGGCGCGCTGCGGCGTGGTCGCTCGAGCGCGGGGATCCACGAGCGGGGAGGGCCGGAATCGTCAGGTCCCGCTCTCTGCTGTGACAGGGACCGCGAGAACCGGTAACCTTCTCGCTCGGCTTTCCAGGAGATCGGTTTGCGCTTTTCAAGACGCTCGGGGCTCTATTCTTTTCTCGGGCTCGGTTTCGTTGGCGCCCTGGTGGCGCTCGCGAGTTGCTCGTCGAGCAAGGTGCCGGAGCAGCACAACCCGGTGCCGGGTCCGGGGGAACAGTGCGTTGCCCTAGACCAGCAGCCGCCCGTCCAGATTCACATCCATCCCGCGTTCGTCGCGGTGGCGCCGGGCGAGGAGCGCGAGGTCGACGTCCAGGTCGAGCCAGACTTCTGCAAGCCGGCGAAGCTCACGTTCTCCGTCGATAACCCCGGTGTGGTCGCAGCGCCGAAGGCCGAGCGGATCGACCTCGTCACGCCCGGGGCCACGGTCGTGTTGAAGGGGCTCAAGGCCGGCAAGGCGACGCACACCGCGAGCATCCCGAGCGGCGACGGAAGCGACTCGACGGCCACGTTGCCCATCGAGGTGACGAGCGCGGACATCCCGGCCTGCTCGGGAAGCGGCTCGGGCAAGCTCGACGACGGCACCACGGTGAGAGGCACCGGCGGTCTCGTCGGCGCGTCCATCGGTTTTCAGAAGGGTGCGACCAAGCCGAACTCCGGCAGCTTCCTCTGGCACGTCGATCCGTTCGACGTGACCCTGGCGTGCGCCAAGGACCAGGTGCCGAAGGGCTTTACCCGGCTCGGGCCGGCGGTGACGTTCGCGCCCGCCGACATGGAGCTGAAGCGGGAGATCCCGTTCACGCTGCCGGTGAACCTCGCCGTCATGCCGCGCAAGGCTCGGCTCCGGCACGTCACCGTGTCGTACTCCGGTCCTCACGAGAAGGCACCGCGCGCCATCCCGATCGCGGATCCGCGCTTCGTACACGACGAGCACGGCTACCAGCTGTACTTCATGGCGCCGTGGCTCGGGACGTACCAGGCCATCGTCAAGAGCGACGCGGGCACGGTGACGTTCAAGCGCCACCTCACGCATCGCGCTCTTATCGGCGTGTCCATGGGCGGCGGCGGGAGCGCGATGGACGGCCTGCGCAACCACCAGAAGTTCGACGTAATCGCTCCGCTTGGTGGGCCCGTCGACTGGACCTGGTTGCTCGGCTACATCGAGCGCAACCACATGGGGGGCTTCCTGCCGAACGACGGCACGAACGTGCCGACGCAGCTCGCGCCGATGCCGGCCGCTCCGCTGCCCTACGAGCACCCGAGCACCTTCAACCAGTGGTGGTACGAGTATCCGAAGAACGGCAACGGCGGCAGCTTCCCGCGCTCGGAGTACGTCCAGATCTTCCGCGATCTGGCGCTGATGTTCGGCAACCCGAACAGCTACAACCCTGCGCCCGGTGCCGAGAACCTGCCCGCCGGGGTCCCGCCCAACGACCCGACGGTGGTCGGCGATCACCCGGGCCGGGAGTGCGCGGTCTATGTCGATCCTATCAGCGGTGATCCGAACGAGGCGAAGGAGCAGGAGCTCTCCAAGGACTGCCCCACCGAGCGCTGCCAGCACACGCTCGTCTTGCACAACTACTACGACGACGAGTTCAACCCGAAGGGCACCTTCCCGGTCATCACGGTGTGCGACGGCTCGCCTCAGGATCCGTCGCTGACGCCGTATGCGAACACCTGGACGCCGACGGGCAACGACAGCCCGCTCGAGCTGGCGCTGGCGGTCGACTACAACGGCAACGGCGTCCGCGACGAGAACGAGCCCCTCATCCGCGACGGTCACGAGCCCTTCGACGATGTAGGCATCGACGGCAAGGCCGACAAGGACGAGCCCGGCTACAAGGTGGGCGTCAACGACGACCCGGACGGCGACGACTACAACCCGCAGTACAACCCGTCCGGCACCGAGGGCAACTGGCGCTACGACAAGGGCGAGCCGTTCAAGGACTACGGGCTCGACGGCGTTCCGAACACCAAGCAGAGCCCCTACGACTACGGTGAGGGCAACGGCAAGTTCGACATGTCGCTGGGGTACGCGACGTTCCTGAAGCGCGACACGCGCAGCATCCTCGAGCAGCTGCCGATCGCGAACCAGAAGGAGCCGCTGGATGACGCGGCGCTCCAGCGCCTCGATGTGTGGAGCGACGGCGGGACGCGCGATCTCTTCAACTTTGCCGTGGATGCCCAGGCGCTGGCGGGCTCGCTCGCGTAGCGTGGGCGCATCGCGCACTACTACACGTCCTGGGATCGCATCCCCGGTCAGCTCTGGGGCACTCCGAACCAGTTCCAGGCGGGGCTTACCGACTGGGGTGCCGTGCCGGGTGCCGTGCTGCTCCGCTACGGCAAGATCGACCCAACGCCGGCCGACATCGAGTCCGGCACCGGCCAGCACGTCGGGACCGCTGACGACATCGAGCGGCGGCTGCAGGAGGCGCTCTACTACATCGGCTCGCGCTGGCCCGACGCGCCGCGCACGCTGGACGAGACGTCCGCGCAGAATCCGGACCCGAACGCACCGACCTGCGAGGTGCAGCTCAGCTGCAAGTTCAACTTCACCGACTCGCGCGGGCGCACGGGGCCGGTCGGCGTGAACCTGCCGCCGGGCTACGCGAACGACGCCAACAAGGACAAGCGCTACCCCGTCGTCTACGTGATGCACGGCTACGGCCAGACGCCGGAGGATCTGACGGCCTTCATCGCGTTCATCGGCAACTGGATGAACAGCCCGCTGGATTCGACGGCGATGCGCCTGCCCAAGGCGATCATGGTCTACGTCGACGGTCGCTGCCGCCCCGGCAAGGACGGAGCCGAGTGCATCCGCGGCACGTTCTTCACCGACAGCGTGCGCAAGAGCGGTCCGAAGATGGAAGGGTGGTTCGACGACCTGATGGCCGAGATCGACAAGCGCTACCGGACCATGGGTCCGGGCGATATCGACTGGACGGAGTAGTTGTCAGCGTTGTGAACGACGAAAGAGCGCCGCGCCCAGCGCGATGACGAGTCCAAAGAGCGCAGGGGCGGAGCCGCTTTGTGGATTCGGCGCTAGGCTGCAGCCGCCGCTCGCGCCGTCCGCGAAACCGCCCGCGTAGAGCTTTGTCATGGCGCTCTGGTCGTCGCTCTCCAGTACGCGCTTGTTGACCTCGCAGCGGCCCGTGGAGCGGTACATGGTCGCGCAGGAGTCCGTCTCGTCCTCGCCGAGCCCGAGGAAGTGCCCGACCTCGTGCGTGGCGACTCCAGTCAGGTCGTAGCGGCCAGCGCACGCCACGACGTGCGCGCCGCCGCAGCTGGCGGAGTGTGCGTGCTCTCCCTCGCTCTCGTGGTCGTCGTGCTGTGCTTGCTGGTGTGAGCCGGGCGGCGCGGTGTCCAGCACGCCGAAGCGATGCCGCGAGTTGATCACGAGGTCGGCCTCGAGGATGACCCCGGTGTCCGGATCGGTGAACGCGAGGGTCAGGGCGAGATCGTTCTTGTGCCCGGGGATTTCGATGGGCGCGACCACGACGCTGTTCTTCCCGTCGGGCTGTTCGGAAACCCGGGTGCCGTGCGCGGAGTCGAACGACAGCGCGGGGACCTCGGCGCCGCTCGTCAGCCATGCGCCGAACGCGCTCTCGACGGCCTGGCGCGCCGCGGGGCCGAGCGCGTCGACCGAGTCGTCGATCGTCACTGTGACGTGGCTCTTCTGCCAGCGCTCCTCGGCGCCGCTGGGAGCGCGCTTGGGCGAGGCATGGCCGCTGACGATGACGAGCTTCGCGTGCTCGAGGCGCACTTCCGGGTCGGCCCGGATGCTCCGCCACACGACAGCGCCGCCGAACGCCAGCGCCGCCACGGCCAGACCGAGCAGCCACAGGCGCAGGCGCCGGGGGCGAGGCGGCTGGACGGATGGAGGCTCCGGCCGGGGTGCGGGCGCTGGCTCGGTGCGGGACAGCGGTTGCAGGCTGCCGGCCACCTGCTGGTAGGTGATGCGAGGTGATCTGGAGGAGGACGGTCGCGGGTCCATGGCAGAGGGTCTCGACCCTCCAGTACGGCCGGACCCCTGCCGGGCTTTAGGCTCGGTTTGCCCGGCCTAGTCCTCGGGAGGCTTCATCAGCTTCTGGGCGATCTGCTCGCCGAGCTCGGTCGCGCGGTGCGTCGCGGTCTCCACGGCGTCGATCAGCGTGCGGCGCAGGCCGCCGGATTCCAGAGTGTGCAGCCCGGCGATGGCCGTGCCGCCCGGGCTGGTGACCATATCCTTCAGCCGCCCCGGATGCTCGCCCGTATCGAGCAGCAGCTGGGCGGAACCGAACACCGTCTGCGCCGCCAGCAATAGCGCCGTATCGCGGTGCAGCCCGACCTTCACGCCGCCGTCGGCCAGCGCCTCGATGATCAGCATGATGTAGGCTGGCCCGCTGCCGGAGAGTCCCGTGGCGGCATCGATCAGCATCTCGTCCACGGTCACCGAGCGCCCCACGGCGTCGAACAGCTTGCGCGCCGTCAGCACGTCATCGTCGGTCGCATGCGCTCCGGGCGCTATTGCCGTCGCGCTGGCCAGGGCGATTGCCGCCGTATTGGGCATCGCCCGCACCACGCGCACCCCCTCGGCCAACCGCGACTCGATGGCGCGGATCGGGACGCCCGCGGCGATGGATACGACCAGCGTGTGGGGCGCGAACGCGTCGCCGACCTGATCGAGCACGCGGTCGAGCACCTGCGGCTTGACCGCCAGCACGACGAGATCCGCCCATTCGACCAGCGCGCGGTTGTCTTTCGTGGTGGCGATGCCGTGCTGTTGTTCAAGCGCCTCGCGGCGCTCCTGCCGGATGTCGCTCGCGCGGATCTGCTCGGGCGTCACGGTTCCGGACGCGAGCAGGCCGCGGATCAGCGCGCCCGCCATGTTTCCGGCACCCAGCATTCCGATACGTCGCGATTCCATGCTTGTTTTCCTTCTAGCCCCGGCCGTCGAATGGCACACCGAAGCGCACGAGGGCGCCCCGCACCTCTTCCGGCGTGGTGCAGGGTGCCACGCGCGGGGGCAGCTCGCGAGAGGGATCTGCGGGGAACCACACGACGCGGGCACCGACGCCGAGCGCGCCGCGCACGTCGGCTTCCCACGAGTCGCCGACGTGGACGAGCGCGCTCGGTGCGACGCCCAGGCGCTCGCAGGCCCACTCGAAAATGCGCGCGTCCGGCTTCTCGAAACCCAGCCTCCCCGAGTCGGCGACGCAGCGGAAGCGATCCGCCCAGCCGAGCTCGTCGAACAGCTCCAGGATGCGGCCTTCCGAGTTGGAGACCACGCCGACCGGCACGCCCGCCTGCTCCACGGCATCGACCAGTTCGAGCATGCCGGGAACCGGCTTCCGCCACAGGTTGTGCTTCGGCTGCTCCGTCCACAGCCATGCGGCCAGCTCCCTGCTCGGCGTATCCGGTAGCCCGGAGTGCGACAGCAGCGTCACCATGAAGTGGAGCCAGGCCTCGCGACCTTCCCGGCCGCTTCGCTTGGCGGCGTTGTAGGCCGTCCAGGCGTCGGGCGTTTCGCGTTCAGCGACGCGGGGGTCGAGGCGCGCGCCGCGCTCGGCGACGCGGCGTGCGAGCAGATCGTGATCCAGGTCGACCAGGGTCTGCCCCAGGTCGAAGGTGACGGCGCCGCTCATCCGAACAGGCTCTTCAGTTTCTCGACGAACGTGCGCTGCTGGGGTTGCACCTCTTCGCCCAGCTCCTGGGCCAGCTCCTCGATCAGCGCCTGCGCGCGCGGCGTGACATGCGAGGGGACCTCCACCGTGACCTCGACCAGCTGATCGCCCCGCCCGCTGCGAAGTCGATGCGCGATGCCCTTGCCGCGGATGCGCAGCACGCTGCCCGGTTGGGTGGACGGCGGAATGCGGAGCTTCACCTTGCCGTCGAGCGTCGGAACCTCGACCTCGCCGCCGATGGCGGCCTGGGCGAACGTGACGGGGACCGCACAGACGACGTTGTCACCGTCGCGCCGGAAGAACGGGTGCGCCGCGACTTCCACCAGGATCTCCAGCTCCCCTGGAGGCTTGTCGGGGCGCGTGCGGTTGCCGCCGCGGTCGACGGTACGGCTCGCCCCGGACTCGATGCCCGCGGGGATGTCGATCTCGATCGTGCGCGTGCGCTTCTCGAGCCCGCTGCCCCGGCAGGTGCCGCAGGCCGTCGTCGGGATGCGACCGCGCCCGTGGCACGTCGAGCAGGCGCGTTCGACCGGAAGCGGGAACAGCCCCTGCTGGAAGCGGACGCGTCCGCGACCGCCGCAGGCGCCGCACATCTCGATGCGGCTCCCCGGCTCGGCACCTTGTCCGCCGCAGTGCTCGCACAGATCCACCCGCTCGTAGGACAGCTCGCGCCGGCAGCCGCGCGCTGCCTCGTCGAACTCGATCTTGATGCGCTTTCCCAGGTCGCCGCGGTCGCCGGTGCGGACGCCGAACGCGCCGAGGATGTCGCCGAAGATCCCGTCCAGGCTGCCCAGGTCGAAATTCATCGCCGGGCCAGCGCCACCGGGCTGGAAGGCGGCCTGGCCGTAGCGGTCGTAGGCAGCGCGCTTCTGCGGATCCGACAGGATCTGGTAGGCGGCGTTCAGCTCCGTGAAGCGCGCCTGGGCGTGCTCGTCTCCCGGGTTCCTGTCGGGGTGGTGGCGCGCCGCAAGGCGCCGGAATGCGGACTTGATCTCCGCATCCGAGGCTTTTCGCCCGACTTCGAGCACCTCGTAGGGGTCGCGCACAAGGGCTTGATACCACGGACTGCCCCGGCTGGCGTACGCAGGCCCGGGCCACCGGCGGGAGCCGCAGAAGGGGCGGCGGTGGAGTTCTGTTGAAGCTGGGGGCTTGGCCGCGCGCCGGGCGCCCGACTACTCTGGCCTGGATGGACTCCGATGACGACGACCGGCGCGCCCACGACCGCGCGCCGATCGAGCTCAAGGTCGAGTACAAGCGCTTGAACACGTTTTTCGCGGACTACACGAAGAACATCTCGCGCGGCGGAACCCTCATCTCGACGCAGAAGCCGTTGCCCATTGGTACGGAGTTCATCTTCGCGCTGGGCATCCCGCAGATGGAGCAGCCGCTGAGGCTCCGGGGCAAGGTCATCTGGATCACCCAGCCCGAAGAGGCCAGCGGCGCCAACCCCGCCGGCATGGGCATCGAGTTCCAGTACGCCGACGCCCAGGAGCGTCACGACAAGGAAGCCGCGGTCGAGAGGCTGCTCACCAACGAGTTCGGCGACCACCTGGCCGCCAAGCTGCTGGGCCGCAAGCCGCAGAGCTAGCCCCTCGATTCTCTTGAATCGAGGGGCTAGACGACCGCGGAGCGGTCGAGGGGGAGGCTCGGCGAAGCCGAGGGGGCGCTGCTGCGCCCCCAACAAACGGTGCTAGTCCCGCGTTGCGC
>Ga0114931_10003996_pt1 | contig 18509 bp, 16 predicted proteins | sample 2SBtaG_FD_89579 | JGI IMG/M metagenome (GOLD analysis project Ga0114931, IMG submission 89579) | Deep subsurface microbial communities from Kolumbo volcano to uncover new lineages of life (NeLLi) - 2SBTROV14_V59a metaG | ecosystem: Environmental > Aquatic > Marine > Volcanic | place: Kolumbo...
GCGCGGGCTTTTGGACAAGCTCGCCGATGCTTATGATTTCCCGGTGCCCGAGGGGATGGTCGATCTCGAATTCGACGCCATCTGGCAGCGGGTTTCCGAGGCCCGCGAACGCGACGAGCTCGATCCCGACGACGCCAGCCGCGACGAGGACGAACTCAAGGCCGAATACCGCGCCATCGCCGAGCGTCGGGTGCGGCTCGGTTTGCTATTGTCGGAAATCGGCCGGCTCAACAACATCGACGTCGAGTCCGACGAACTCGAACGCGCGGTGATGGAGCGAGCGCGCTCGTTCCCCGGCAACGAGCAACAAGTGTTGAACTACTATCGCGAGAACCCGGAGGCGCTCAACGATGTGCGCGCGCCGCTATTCGAGGACAAGGTGATCGACTTCATCGTCGAGATGGCCAGCGTGAGCGAGGAGACGATCTCGCCCGAAGACCTGATGCGCGACCCCGATGGCGAGGAGGTCGGCGCGGAGAAGACCGGCGCGACCTGATATCCTTGCTTCCCGCTTCTTGGTAGTCTCTCCTCCGAAAGCCTCTCGATCCATCCGACACCGCTTCAACCAATCAAGGCGAGTTTGATGCGCGACCCCATCGATACCACCATGAATTACCTCGTCCCCATGGTCGTCGAGCAGACGGCGCGGGGCGAGCGTTCCTACGACATCTATTCGCGCCTGCTCAAGGAACGCATCATCTTCCTCACCGGGCCGGTCGACGACGGCGTGGCCAGCCTGATTACCGCTCAGCTCTTGTTCCTCGAGGCCGACAATCCGTCCAAGGACATCTCGTTTTACATCAATTCGCCGGGCGGGGTGGTGCATTCGGGCCTGGCGATCTACGACACCATGCAATACATCCGCCCCGGCGTATCGACGTTCTGCGTCGGCCAGGCGGCGTCGATGGGTTCGCTGTTGCTGGCCGCCGGCCAAGCGGGGCAGCGTTTCGCCTTGCCCAACGCGCGGATCATGATTCACCAACCGTCGGGCGGCATGCAGGGGCAGGCGGCGGATATCGAGATTCACGCGCGCGAGATTCTGGCCTTGCGGGCGCGGCTCAACGAGATATATGCCCAGCATACGGGACAAGCGTTGACGGTGATCGAGCAAAACATGGATCGCGATAATTTCATGACCGCCGATGTGGCCAAGGATTTCGGCATCGTCGACGACGTCATCGTCAGCCGGCCGGTGGCGGCGGAGGATGATGATGCGCCCTCGTCGCCAGCCGATTAACGCTTCGTTGAGGGGCGCGGCGCTAGTCTCGTGGGACGCCGATGGCGCGTGGCTTGCGATGGCGATGGCGCCCTAAAATTGGGGCGAGGCGGTTTCGGGAGTTGTGCTGTGGCCCGAGAGTTGGCTAACATGGGCGACGCGAGGCGATCGGACAATAGGGATGATGGCCATGTGGTGGGGTGCCCATGAATAAGTCCAGTGGGGGCGACTCCAAGAACACCCTCTACTGCTCGTTTTGCGGTAAGAGCCAGCATGAGGTGCGCAAGCTCATCGCCGGCCCGACCGTGTTCATCTGCGATGAATGCGTCGAGCTGTGCATGGATATCATCCGCGAGGAGCACAAGAGCGCGCTGGTGAAATCGCGCGATGGGGTGCCGACGCCGAGCGATATCTGCCGTGTCCTCGACGATTACGTGATTGGCCAGAACTATGCCAAGCGGGTGCTGTCGGTCGCCGTTCATAATCATTACAAGCGGCTCAATCACGGCGCTAAGTCGAACGACGTCGAGCTCGCCAAGTCGAACATCCTGCTGGTTGGGCCGACCGGTTGCGGCAAGACGCTTCTGGCCCAGACGCTGGCGCGGATTCTCGACGTGCCCTTCACGATGGCCGACGCCACCACCCTGACCGAGGCCGGCTATGTCGGCGAGGATGTCGAAAACATCATCCTCAAGCTCTTGCAATCGGCCGATTACAACGTCGAGCGGGCGCAACGCGGCATCGTCTACATCGACGAGGTCGACAAGATTTCGCGCAAGTCCGACAACCCCTCGATCACCCGAGACGTCTCGGGCGAGGGCGTGCAGCAGGCGCTGCTCAAGATCATGGAGGGGACGGTCGCGTCGGTGCCGCCCCAGGGCGGGCGCAAGCATCCGCAGCAGGAGTTCCTCCAGGTCGATACCACCAATATCCTGTTCATTTGCGGCGGCGCCTTCTCGGGCCTCGACAAGATCATCACGGCGCGCGGGCAGGGGACCTCGATCGGCTTCGGCGCCGACGTGCGCGCGCCCAATGAGCTCAAGACCGGCGAGGTACTGCGCGAGGTCGAACCGGAGGACCTGCTCAAATTCGGCCTGATTCCCGAGTTCGTCGGCCGGTTGCCGGTGATCGCCACCCTCGACGACCTCGACGAGGGTGCCCTGGTCGAAATCTTGACCAAGCCCAAGAACGCGCTGGTCAAGCAGTTCGAGCGCCTGTTCGAGATGGAGGACGTGAAGCTCGCCTTCGCCGACGACGCACTGCGCGAGATCGCCTGCAAGGCGATCAGTCGCAAGACCGGCGCCCGCGGATTGCGCTCGATCCTCGAGACGATCCTCTTGGATCCGATGTTCGATCTGCCGGGCTACGATGGCGTCGAGGAAGTGGTGATCAACCGCGAGGTGGTCGAGGGCCGGGCCAAGCCGCTGCTGATTTACGCCGATCGCCGCGAGGAGCTCGAATCGAGCGCTTCCTGAGCGGCTAATCCCTTGAATTAACGGTCGCGACGCCCCATTTTTATTGCGGTTCGCCGCCTCGGTTTTGGCTGTGTCGGCGACCGCTCCCGTCGGTTCTTCCGTGTCGCCGGCGGCACGACCATCCCGCAAGCTGAATGAGTGCTTCGACGCGCATGTTGTATCCGGTCCTCCCTCTCCGCGACATCGTTGTTTTCCCGCATATGATCGTGCCTCTCTTCGTCGGCCGCGAGAAGTCCGTGCTCGCGCTCGAGGACGTGATGAAGGACGACAAGCAAATCCTGCTGGTCGCCCAGAAGGAGGCCGCGCAGGACGATCCCAGTGCCGACGATATCCACCGCGTCGGCACGGTCGGCACCGTGCTCCAGCTTCTCAAGCTGCCCGATGGAACCGTCAAGGTGCTGGTCGAGGGCGGCCCGCGCGCGCGGATCGTCCGCTATACCGACAACCAAGACTTCTTCCAGGTCGAGGCCGAGCTGATCGCCGAGATCGAGACCGACGCTCATGAGCTCGAGGCCCTGGCCCGCTCGGTGATCTCGCAGTTCGAGCAGTATGTGAAGCTCAACAAGAAGATCCCGCCCGAGGTCCTGGTCTCGCTTAATCAGATCGACGACGCCTCCAAGCTCGCCGACACGGTGGCCTCGCATCTGACGATCAAGGTCGCCGAGAAGCAGGAGCTGTTGGAGATCGAGAACATCGCCGAGCGCCTGGAGCGCGTCTATTCCTTCATGGAAGGCGAGATCGGCGTGCTTCAGGTCGAGAAGAAGATCCGCAGCCGGGTCAAGCGCCAGATGGAGAAGACCCAGCGCGAATATTATCTCAACGAACAGCTCAAGGCGATCCAGAAGGAACTCGGCGAGGGCGAGGACGGCCGCGACGAGGCGAGCGAGTTCGAGGAGCGGATCAAGAAGACCAAGCTGACCAAGGAGGCCCGCGAAAAGGCCCTGGCCGAGGTCAAGAAACTGCGCACGATGAGCCCGATGTCGGCCGAATCGACGGTCGTGCGCAACTATCTGGATTGGCTACTCTCGATCCCCTGGAAAAAGCGGACCAAGATCAAGAAGGACATCAAGTGGGCCAAGGAAGTCCTTGATGCCGATCACTATGCCTTGGAGAAAGTCAAGGAGCGCATCCTTGAGTACCTGGCTGTTCAGCAGCGCCAGTCGAAGATGAAGGGGCCGATCCTCTGCCTGGTCGGCGCGCCCGGCGTGGGCAAGACCTCGCTCGGCAAGTCGGTCGCCCGGGCGACCGGGCGCAATTTCGTCCGCATGTCGCTCGGCGGGGTGCGCGACGAGGCCGAAATCAGGGGCCACCGGCGCACCTATATCGGCTCGATGCCGGGCAAGATCATCCAGTCGATGAAGAAGGCCAAATCGTCCAACCCGCTGTTCCTGCTCGACGAGGTCGACAAGATCGGCGCCGATTGGCGCGGCGATCCGGCTTCGGCGTTGTTGGAGGTGCTCGATCCCGAGCAGAACGCGACCTTCGCCGATCATTACCTCGAGGTCGATTACGATCTCTCCGACGTGATGTTCGTGACCACCGCCAACACGCTGCGCATTCCCCAGGCGTTGCTCGACCGGATGGAGGTTATTCGCCTGTCGGGCTATACCGAGGACGAGAAGGTGGAAATCGCCAAGCGCCACCTGATCCCCAAGCAGATCGAGGCGCATGGTCTCAAGCCCGGCGAGTGGGAGATTTCGGACGAGGCCCTGCGCGAACTCATCCGCCATTTCACGCGCGAGGCCGGGGTGCGCAATCTCGAACGCGAGATCGCCAATCTGACCCGCAAGGCGACCAAGGAAATCCTGGTCGAGAAGATCGAGCGCATCAAGATCACCCGGCGCAACCTCGCCAAGTTCGCCGGCGTGCCGCGCTATCGCTACGGCGAAGCCGAGCTCGAGGACTTGGTCGGGGTGACCAACGGCCTGGCCTGGACCGAGGTCGGCGGCGAGATTCTAACCATCGAGGTGGTGACCCTGCCCGGCAAGGGTAAGATCATGAACACCGGCAAGCTCGGCGACGTGATGCAGGAATCGATCCAGGCCGCGCATAGTTTCGTGCGCTCGCGAGCGGCCAAGTTCGGCATCGTGCCGACGATCTTCGAGAAACTCGACATCCACGTTCACATCCCCGAGGGGGCGACCCCCAAGGATGGTCCCTCGGCCGGGGTGGCGATGTGCACCTCGATCGTCTCGGCCTTGACCGGCAATCCGGTGCGGGCCGGGGTGGCGATGACCGGGGAGATCACCCTGCGTGGTCGGGTACTGCCGATCGGCGGTCTCAAGGAGAAGTTGCTGGCCGCGTTGCGGGGTGGCATCAAGACCGTGATCATCCCCAAGGAAAACGAGAAGGACTTGGTTGAAATTCCTGATAACGTCAAGCGCGGCCTTGAGATCATCCCGGTAGGCGATGTTGAACAAGTCCTCGGTCGCGCCCTGGTCGAAAAACTCACGCCGATCGACTGGTCCGAGGACCAGGCGGTGAAGCCGTTGACGTCGGCGGCGGGCGATGTCAGTGGGGTCGTGACCCACTGAGGACGGTTTCCGGACGGCCGAAAGGCGCGGAAAACGGCGATATACCGGCGCTACGGCCATTGACGAGGTCGCGGCGCCGGCTTACACTGCCGGGGTTTTGCGGCATTACCACAATTCACCCTAATATCAATTCCTTGGAGGGGGCGTAACGGTGAACAAGAATGACCTGATCGCGAAGGTCGCGAGTGAGTCTGGCCTCAGCAAGGCCGATGCCAGCCGTGCCGTCGATGGCGTATTCGACAGCATTTCCTCGACGCTCGCCGGCGGTGACGATGTGCGTCTGGTCGGCTTCGGAACCTTCAGCGTGGCCGATCGCAAGGCCAGCGAAGGGCGTAATCCACGCACCGGAGAGCGCATCCATATCGCGGCATCGAAACAGCCGAAGTTCAAGGCGGGTAAGGCTTTGAAAGACACGGTTAACCGTTAAGGTCAGCCTTTCGAGGCTTGGTCTCACGGAGAGTTCGTGCCGGCCGACGGATTCCGTGGCCGGCATGATTCCGTCTCGCAGGCGTCGGCGCGGCGTCATTACTTCCAAGCGACGGCCTTTGACCCTGTCGATCCAGACTTCGGCGATGGCGGGCGATTAGCTCAGTTGGAAGAGCGCCTCGTTTACACCGAGGAGGTCGGCGGTTCGAGCCCGTCATCGCCCACCACCCGACCGGTCGGCCACCACCCATCCGGTCGACCCAATGCCTGAACGTCTTGACCGCCCGCGTGTGACGGGCGCGATCGTGAAGTCGTCGCGGTGGCGCGCGCGGTTGTCGCCATGCCGTTCCGTGGCGTGGCGCGGCGCTTCAGAATCGAGTGATCGATGGGCGATCGAGGCCCCCCTCGGCGACGCCCCGATCCGTCTTGACACTCCACAGGCCGTGCAGTACACGGGGCCTCGCCTTGGCTCCGCGTCGGAGGCGTGAAAGGACGACGGGGGTGTAGCTCAGACTGGTTAGAGCGCCGGCCTGTCACGCCGGAGGTCGCGGGTTCGAGTCCCGTCACTCCCGCCACTCCTCTTTCTCCGTGTGGGCGGGCATTCGCGACGGCGCCTTTTTCGTTGGCCATGGCCGGGTCGGCTATCTATAAGAGGGCACGGTCCGGAGCGCGGGGAGACGACCGAGGCGTGGCTCGCCTTGGCGGAACGTGGTCCCCGGGGCGTGCCCACGGACGAAATGACGGACTGGCGGGAGGGAAATGGACGGAATTCTGACCGAATACCTGCCGATCCTGATCTTTTTCGCCATCGCCATCGCGCTCGCGATGATGATCGTCGGCATGTCTTATATGATCGCGCCGCAGCGGCCCTACGCGGCCAAGCTGTCGATCTATGAATGCGGCTTCGAGGCTTTCGGCGACAGTCGCGGCCGCTTCGACGTGCGTTTCTACCTGGTAACGCTGTTGTTCATCATCTTCGATCTCGAAATGGCGTTCCTGTTTCCCTGGGCGACCTCGCTCGGCGCCATCGGGGTATTCGGTTTCTGGTCGATGATGGCCTTTCTCGGCGTGCTCACCATCGGTTTCGTCTACGAATGGCGCAAGGGAGCGTTGGAATGGGAGTAGGGGCCGCCACGGCTCGGGCCCGTGACGCCGACGCGGCGCTCAAGGCGCTCGGCGACGACGTTGCCGACAAGGGCTTCGTCGTCGCCAAGCTGGATTCCCTGGTCAACTGGGCGCGGACCGGTTCGATGTGGCCGATGTCGTTCGGTCTCGCCTGTTGCGCGATCGAGATGATGCATACCGCCGCCAGCCGCTACGACCTCGACCGTTTCGGCATCATCTTTCGTCCCAGCCCGCGCCAGTCCGATGTGATGATCGTCGCCGGCACGCTGTGCAACAAGATGGCGCCGGCGCTGCGCAAGGTCTATGACCAGATGGCCGAGCCCCGCTGGGTGATTTCGATGGGAAGCTGCGCCAACGGCGGCGGCTACTATCATTATTCCTACTCGGTGGTGCGGGGCTGCGATCGCATCGTGCCGGTGGATGTCTACGTGCCTGGCTGCCCGCCGACGGCGGAGGCGCTGCTCTATGGCATCTTCCAACTGCAGAAGAAAATCCGCCGCACCGGCACTATTTTTCGCTAACCCCCGATACGGCGACCATCATCGTGAACGAAGCGCTCACCGAGCTTGCCGAACATATTACCGCCGCGCAGTCCGGGGCGGTGACCGCCAGCGTTATCGCGCTTGACGAACTGTGTCTGCGCGTCAAACGCGAGGCGATCGTTCGCGTCCTGACATTCCTGCGCGACGATTCAGCGTGTCAGTTCAAATGCCTGATGGATATTTGCGGGGTCGATTACCCGGATCGCGACGACCGCTTCGAGGTGGTCTATAACCTTGTCAGCCTGCAACATAATCAGCGCGTTCGGGTAAAGCTTTCTTGCGCCGAGGACGTGCCGGTGCCATCGGTCACGGGGGTCTTCAGCTCGGCCGGCTGGTGGGAGCGCGAGGCCTGGGATCTTTACGGCATCTTCTTTTCCGGCCATCCCGATCTGCGCCGCATCCTTACCGATTACGGCTTCGACGGTCATCCCTTGCGCAAGGATTTCCCGCTCTCGGGCTTCGTCGAACTGCGCTACGACAACGAAGAGGAGCGGGTGGTCTACGAGCCGGTGCGGCTGACCCAGGATTTCCGCGGCTTCGACTTCATGAGCCCATGGGAAGGCGCCAAATACGTGCTGCCGGGCGACGAGAAGGCGGGTGAGGGCGATGGCTGAGGTTCAGATCAAAAACGTCACTCTCAATTTCGGTCCCCAACATCCGGCCGCGCATGGCGTGTTGCGGCTGGTGCTGGAGATGGACGGCGAGGTGATCGACCGCGCCGACCCGCACATCGGATTGCTGCACCGTGGCACCGAGAAACTGATCGAACACAAGACCTATCTCCAGGCGCTGCCCTATTTCGACCGCCTGGATTACACCTCGATGATGTGTCAGGAGCATTGCTTCAGCCTCGCGGTCGAGAAGCTGCTGGGCTGCGAGGTGCCGCTTCGCGCCCAATTCATCCGGGTGATATTCGCCGAGATCACCCGTCTGCTCAATCATATGCTGTGGCTCTCGACCCACGCCCTCGACGTCGGCGCGATGACGCCCTTCCTGTGGTTGTTCGAGGACCGCGAGATCCTGCTGGAATTCTACGAGGCGGTCTCGGGCGCTCGCATGCACGCCGCATATATGCGTCCCGGCGGGGTCCATCAGGACATGCCGGCGGGGTTGGCCGAGCGCATCCATCGCTTCGTCGAAGCATTTCCCAAGCGGCTCGACGAGGTCGAGGGGGTGTTGACCGAAAACCGGATCTGGAAACAGCGCACGGTCGATATCGGCGTCGTCACGGCCGAGCAAGCCATGGACTGGGGCTTCTCGGGGCCGATGCTGCGCGGCTCGGGCGTCGCCTGGGACCTGCGCAAGGCACAGCCCTACGACGTCTACGACCGCATCGACTTCGATATCCCGGTCGGCAAGCACGGCGATTGCTACGACCGATACCTGGTGCGGGTCGAGGAAATGCGCCAAAGCCTGCGCATCATCGACCAATGTCTTAATCAGATGCCGGGCGGGCCGATCAAGACCCTCGACCGCAAGGTGGCGCCGCCGCCCCGGGCCGAGATGAAGACCTCGATGGAAGCCCTGATCCACCACTTCAAGCTCTATACCGAGGGCTATCACGTGCCCGCCGGCGAGACCTACACCGTGGTCGAGGCGCCCAAGGGCGAGTTCGGCGTCTACCTCGTCTCGGACGGCTCCAATCGCCCTTATCGCTGCAAGATCCGCTCGGCCGGCTTCGCCCATCTGCAGGGCTTCGATCTTCTGGTTAAGGGCCATATGCTGGCCGACGTCACCACCATGATGGGCACCATCGACGTGGTTTTCGGGGAGATCGACCGATGACCGCCAACGGCAACACCGATACCGGCGCCAAGGGCTTCGCCTTCACCACCGAGAACCGGGCCGAGGCCGAGGCGATCATCGCCAAATACCCCGAACGGCGCCAGGCCAGCGCGGTGCTGCCGCTGCTCGATCTGGCCCAGCGGCAGAACGGCGGCTGGCTGCCCAAGGCGGCGATCGAGCATGTCGCCGAAATCCTGGCGATGCCGCCGATCCGGGTGCGCGAGGTGGCGACGTTCTACACCATGTTCAACCTCGCCCCCGTCGGCCGCCATCTGGTCCAGGTCTGTATCACCACGCCGTGCTGGCTGCGCGGCTCCGACGACGTGGTCGCGGCCTGCCGGGAGACGCTCGGGATCGACGTCGGCGAGACCACCGAGGACGGCCTGTTCTCCCTGGTCCAGGTCGAATGCCTGGGCGCGTGCTGCAACGCGCCCATGATGCAGATCAACGACGATTATTACGAAGACCTGGATAAGGACACGACGCGCGCCGTTCTCGAGGCGTTGCGTCGGGGCGAGACGCCCAAGATCGGTTCGCAGACCGGACGCCGTTGCTCGGAACCGGTCACCGGGCCGACGACGCTCAAGGGACGGGGGGAGGCGAAGGGCGCCTGATGCTCAAGGATCGCGACCGCATCTTCACCAATCTCTACGCCGCCGAGGACTGGGGCCTGGACGCCGCGCGCCGGCGCGGCGACTGGGACGGCACCAAGGACCTCATCGTCAAGGGCCGCGCCTGGATCGTCGACGAGATCAAGAAGTCCGAGCTGCGCGGGCGCGGTGGGGCCGGTTTCCCGACCGGGCTCAAATGGTCGTTCATGCCCAAGGAGAGCGACGGAAAGCCGACTTATCTGGTGATCAACGCCGACGAGAGCGAGCCCGGCACCTGCAAGGATCGGGAGATCATGCGCAACGATCCGCACAAGCTGATCGAGGGCGCGCTCCTGGCCGGCGTGGGCATGGCCACTAGCGCCGCCTACATCTATATTCTCGGCGAATTCGTGTTCGAGGCGCGGCGCCTTCAGGCGGCCATCGACCAGGCCTACGAGGCCGGGCTGATCGGCAAGGACGCGGCCGGTTCGGGCTACGACTTCGACGTCTATCTGCATCGCGGCGCCGGTGCCTATATCTGCGGCGAGGAAACGGCGCTGATCGAAAGCCTCGAAGGCAACAAGGGCCAGCCCCGGCTCAAGCCGCCGTTCCCGGCCGCGGCCGGGGTCTGGGGGCGGCCGACCACGGTCAACAACGTCGAGACCATCGCCGTCACGCCGACCATCATGCGCCGTGGCGCCGCCTGGTTCTCTGGTCTCGGCCGGCCCAAGAACACCGGCACCAAGCTGTTCTGCATTTCGGGCCACGTCAACGCGCCCTGCAATGTCGAGGAGGAGATGGGCATCCCCCTCAAGGAACTGATCGAGAAACATGCCGGCGGCGTGCGCGGAGGATGGGACAACCTGTTGGCGGTGATCCCCGGCGGCTCGTCGGTGCGCATGATCCCCAAGGCGATCTGCGATACCCAGTTGATGGACTTCGATTCGCTGATGGCGGTCAAGTCGGGTCTGGGCACGGCGGCGGTGATCGTGATGGACAAATCGACCGACGTGATCGCCGCGATCGCCCGCTTGTCGCATTTCTACCAGCATGAAAGCTGCGGCCAGTGCACCCCCTGTCGCGAGGGCACCGGCTGGATGTGGCGGATGATGGAGCGCCTGGTCAAGGGCGATGCCGAGGCCGCGGAAATCGACCAGCTTCTCGACGTCACCAAACAGGTCGAGGGGCATACCATCTGCGCATTGGGCGATGCCGCTGCCTGGCCGATCCAGGGCTTGATCCGCCATTTCCGACCCGAGATCGAGCGTCGCATCGAGGCCGCCAAGGCGGCTTCGTCCGAGGCCGCGTGAGGAGCCGCCGATGACCAAGCTGACCATCGACGGACAAGAGATCGAGGTCACGGCCGGGCTGACCGTGCTTCAGGCCTGCGAACTGGCCGGGGTCGAGATTCCGCGCTTCTGCTATCACGAGCGCCTGGCCATCGCCGGCAACTGCCGCATGTGCCTGGTCGAGATGGAACGCTCGCCGAAGCCGATCGCGTCCTGCGCGATGCCGGTCGGCGAGGGCATGGTCATCCGCACCAATACGCCGCTCGTCAAGAAGGCGCGCGAGGGGACCATGGAGTTCCTGCTCATCAACCATCCGCTCGATTGCCCGATCTGCGACCAGGGCGGCGAATGCGATCTCCAGGACCAGGCGATGGTCTACGGTCGCGGCCGCAACCGCTACCTCGAGAATAAGCGCGCCGTGCCCGAGAAGGATTTCGGGCCGCTGGTCAAGACCCATATGACGCGCTGCATCCACTGCACCCGTTGCATCCGCTTCATGGACGAGATCGCCGGGGTGCCGTCGCTGGGCGCGATCAATCGCGGCGAGCGCACCGAAATCGACACCTACGACGGCAAGCCGCTAAACTCCGAGCTTTCCGGCAATATCATCGATTTGTGCCCGGTCGGCGCCCTGACCTCGCTGCCCTATGCCTTCCTGGCCCGGCCGTGGGAACTGACCCGGACCGAGAGCATCGACGTGCTCGACGCGGTCGGCAGCAACATCGAGGTCGATTCGCGCGGGCCGATGGTGCTGCGCGCCATGCCCCGCCTCCACGAGGGCATCAACGAGGAGTGGATCGCCGACAAGACCCGCTTCGCGGTCGATGGCCTGCGTCTTCAGCGCCTGGATACGCCGATGCTGCGCCAGGGCGGCAAACTCGTCCCGGCGAGCTGGGACGAGGCCTTCGCCGCCATCGCCGCCCGTCTCGACGGGGTCCCCGGCAAGCGGATCGCGGCCATCGCCGGCGATCTCGCCGACGCCGAGGCGATGTGCGCGCTCAAGGACCTGATGGGCAAGCTGCGCGCGCCAAATCTCGATTGCCGCCAGGACGGCGCGGCGCTCGATGCCGATTGTCGGGCGGGTTATCTGTTCAACACCACCATCGCCGGGATCGAGAACGCCGATATCTGCCTGCTGGTCGGCGCCAACCCGCGCTGGGAGGCGCCGCTGATCAACGCGCGCCTGCGCAAGCGCTACTTGCGCGGCGGCTTCCGCGTCGCCTCGATCGGTCCGGCGGTCGATCTCACCTATCCGGTCGAGCGCTTGGGCGCCGGCCCCGAAACCCTGGCCGATGTCGCCGCCGGCACCCATTCCTTCATGACGGCGCTGAAGAACGCCGAGCGGGCGATGATCGTGGTCGGCATGGGCGCGCTCGCCCGCGCCGACGGCGCCGCCATCTTGGCGACCGCGCGCGCCATCGCCGAGACGGCGGGCATGATCGGCGACGATTGGAACGGCTTCAACGTCCTGCATACCGCCGCCGCGCGGGTCGCCGGGCTTGACCTCGGCCTGGTGCCGGGCAAGAACGGGCGCGACGTCGCCGGCATCCTCGACGGCGCCAGCGCGGGCGACATCGAGGTCGTCTATCTGCTCGGCGCCGACGAAATCGACACCAGTCGGCTGGGCGAGGCCTTCGTCATCTATCAGGGCCACCACGGCGACGTCGGGGCGCATCGCGCCGACGTCATCCTGCCGGGCGCCGCCTATACCGAAAAAGACGCGCTTTACGTCAACACCGAGGGGCGCGCGCAAGAGACCCGTCTGGCGATTTTCCCGCCCGGCGACGCGCGCGAGGATTGGACCATCCTGCGCGCGCTTTCGGGCGTGCTCGGCAAGCCGCTACCCTATGACGACCGTCGCGCGCTGTGGCGCCGCATGGCCAAGCTGGCGCCGGGGTTGCGCGAACTGGATCGCATCCAGCCGGCGGCCTGGGGCGATTTCGGGACCGCGGGGACGATGGACCCGGCGCCCTTCACCAGCCCGATCGCGAACTTCTACATGACCGATCCGATCAGCCGCGCCTCGCGGGTGATGGCCGAGTGCACGGCCGCCTTCATCAACCCGGGCGCGGAGGCGACCGGCACCGATGGCTGACTTCTGGACCACTTATCTCTGGCCGCTGATCTGGATCGTCGCCGGCATTCTCGCGGTGTTGATCCCGCTTCTGCTCAGCGTCGCCTATCTGACCTACGCCGAGCGCAAGGTGATCGGCGCCATCCAGATCCGGAAGGGTCCCAACGTGGTCGGTCCCTTCGGCCTGTTGCAGCCGATTGCCGACGCGCTCAAGCTCCTGACCAAGGAGACCATCCTGCCGACCGGGGCCAACAAGGTTGTGTTCCTGCTGGCGCCGATCGTGACGTTCGTTCTCAGCCTGGTGGCCTGGGCGGTGATCCCGTTCGGCGAAACCCTGGTGATCGCCGATATCAACGTCGGCATCCTTTACCTGTTCGCGATCTCCTCGCTCGGGGTCTACGGCATCATCATGGCCGGCTGGGCGTCGAACTCGCGCTACGCCTTCCTGGGCGCGCTGCGCTCGGCGGCGCAGATGGTCTCCTACGAGGTATCGATGGGCTTCGTCATCATCACCGTCCTGGTGTGGGTGGGCTCGCTCCGGATCAACGACATCGTGCTGGCGCAACGGGATGTCTGGTTCTTCATCCCGCTGTTCCCGATGTTCATCATTTTCTTCATCTCGACCCTGGCCGAGACCAACCGCGCGCCTTTCGATCTGCCCGAGGCCGAGGCCGAACTGGTGGCCGGCTACAACGTCGATTATTCGGCGATGACCTTCGCGCTGTTCTTCCTTGGCGAATACGCCAACATGATCCTGATGAGCGGCATGACCACGATCCTGTTCCTGGGCGGGTGGCTGCCGCCACTGGATGTCGCGCCGTTCAACTGGGTGCCGGGGCCGATCTGGTTCGTGCTCAAGGTGGCGGCGGTGCTATTCGTGTTTCTCTGGGTGCGGGCGACCTTCCCGCGCTATCGCTACGATCAGTTGATGCGCTTGGGGTGGAAGGTGTTCCTGCCGATCTCGCTGTTCGCGGTGGCGGCCTATTCGGGCCTGCTGGTGGCCTTTGACCTGGTGCCCAAATGAGCAATGCCCCAATGCCCGTGATCGAGGGGAGGCCGTAATGTCGTTTATCGACCGCGCCACGCGGACATTCCTGCTTACCGAGCTGGTCTCGGGTATGGCGATCACGTTGCGCTATTTCTTCCGTTCCAAGGCGACCATCAACTACCCGTATGAAAAAGGACCGTTGAGCCCGCGCTTTCGCGGCGAGCACGCGCTCAGGCGCTATCCCAACGGCGAGGAGCGTTGCATCGCCTGCAAGCTCTGCGAGGCGGTCTGCCCGGCCCAGGCGATCACCATCGAGGCCGAGCCGCGCGCGGACGGCAGCCGCCGCACCACCCGCTACGACATCGACATGACCAAGTGCATCTACTGCGGCTATTGCCAGGAAGCCTGCCCGGTCGATGCCATCGTCGAGGGACCGAACTTCGAGTACGCGACCGAAACCCACGAGGAGCTTCTCTACGATAAGGAGAAGCTGCTCGCCAACGGCGATCGCTGGGAGGTGGAGATCGCCCAGAACATCGCCGCCGACGCGCCCTATCGCTAGGCGCCGCGCGCAAGGGGACGGAGAAACCGTGAGCAAGCCGAGCACGAAACCGAGCCGGACGGTCGCGCGATGATCATCGCCACGATCGCCTTCTATGCCTTCGCCGCCATCACCATCTGCGCGGCGGTGATGGTGATCGCCGCCCGCAACCCGGTGCATTCGGTCTTGTTCCTGATCCTCGCCTTCTTCTCCTCGGCGGGGCTGTTCGTGCTCGCCGGAGCCGAGTTCCTGGCCATGATCCTGGTGGTGGTCTACGTCGGCGCGGTGGCGGTGCTGTTCCTGTTCGTGGTCATGATGCTGGACATCAACCTGGTCGCCTTGCGCGAGGGTTTCCTGCAATATCTGCCCACCGGGGCGGTGATCGGTCTCGTTCTTCTGGTCGAGCTGGCGATGGTGGCGGGCGGCTGGCGGTTGAGCCCCGAGACCGCGGCCCCGCCGGCGTCCCCGTTGCCCGGTGCCCTGCCCAACACGGAGGCCTTGGGCCGCGTGCTCTATACCGATTACATCTATCTGTTCCAGGTCTCGGGCCTGATCCTCTTGGTGGCGATGATCGGCTCGATCGTGCTGACCCACCGGGTGCGCAAGGGGGTCAAGCACCAGCGTATCGCCGACCAGCTCGCGCGCCGCCGCGAGGATGCCGTGGAATTGCGCAAGGTAGCGCCGGGGGAGGGCGCGAAATGACCATCGGTCTCGCCCATTATCTCACCGTCGCGGCGATCCTGTTCACGCTCGGCGTTCTGGGGATATTCCTCAATCGCAAGAACATCATCATCATCTTGATGTCTGTCGAGCTGATGTTGCTCGCGGTCACCATCAACCTGGTCGCTTTCTCGGCCTGGCTCGACGATCTCGTCGGCCAGGTGTTCGCGCTTTTCGTGCTCACCGTGGCCGCGGCCGAGGCGGCGATCGGGCTCGCTATCCTGGTGGTCTATTTCCGCAATCGCGGCTCGATCGAGGTCGAGGACGTGAACATGATGAAGGGTTAGGGGCGTGATCTACGTCACTTCTATATTCGCGCCCTTGCTCGGCGCCTTCATCGCCGGCTTCCTCGGCCGCGCCATCGGCGACCGCGCGGCGATGATCGTGAGTTCGGCCCTGGTCGGCGTGGCGATGCTGGCCTCGGTGGTGATCTTCTATCAGACCGCCTATGTCGGTACCGCGCGCACGATCGAGCTTCTGACCTGGATCGATTCGGGCGCCTTCGAGGTTTCCTGGTCGCTGCGTTTCGACGTGCTGACCGCGGTCATGGTCTTCACCGTCACCACGATTTCGTTCCTGGTGCACGTCTATTCGATCGGCTACATGGCGCATGATCCGCACCGGCCGCGGTTCTTCGCTTATCTCAGCCTGTTCACCTTCGGCATGCTGATGCTGGTCAGCGCCGACAATTTCGTGCAGCTTTTCTTCGGCTGGGAGGCGGTCGGCCTATGCTCCTATCTCCTGATCGGCTTCTGGTACACGCGCCCGGCGGCCAACGCGGCGGCAATCAAGGCCTTCATCGTCAACCGGGTCGGTGATTTCGGCTTCACCCTCGGCATATTGGCGATCTATTTCGTCTTCAATTCGGTTAATTTCGATACCGTCTTCGCCGAGGCCCCCAACTACGTCGGCACCTCGATCAGTTTCCTTGGCTACCGCGTCGAGACGCTGACCCTGATCGGCATCCTCCTGTTCATCGGCGCGATGGGCAAGTCGGCGCAGATCGGCCTGCACACCTGGCTGCCCGACGCGATGGAGGGGCCGACCCCGGTTTCGGCCTTGATCCACGCCGCCACCATGGTGACGGCCGGGGTGTTCATGGTCGTGCGCCTGTCGCCAATTTTCGAATACGCGCCGACGGCGCTGGCGGTGGTCGCGGTGATCGGCGCCTCGACCGCTTTCTTCACCGCCACCATCGCCATCTGCCAGAACGACATCAAGCGGGTGATCGCCTATTCGACCTGTAGCCAACTCGGCTACATGTTCTTCGCCATCGGCGTTTCGGCCTATCCGGTGGCGATCTTCCACCTGATGACCCACGCCTTCTTCAAGGCGCTTCTGTTCTTGGGCTCGGGCTCGGTGATCCATGCCATGTCGTCCGAGCAGGATATGCGCAAGATGGGTGGGCTGTGGCGGATGATTCCGCTGACCTACGCCTTGATGTGGATCGGCAGCCTGGCGCTGGCGGGCATCCCGTTCTTCGCCGGCTATTTCTCCAAGGACCTGATCCTGGAAGCGACCTACGCCGCCGGCGGCGGTGTCGCGGCCTATGCCTTCTGGCTGGGCATCGCGGCGGCGCTCTTGACCGCGTTCTATTCGTGGCGGCTGCTGTTCATGACCTTCCACGGCACCCCGCGCGCCGACGAGAAGGTGATGGCCCATGTTCACGAATCGCCCAAGATCATGACCATCCCGCTGATCGGGCTGGCGTTGGGCGCGATCTTCGCCGGTTATTTCGGGGTCCGCATCGGCATGGTCGACCCGGGGCTCGACTTTTGGCGCGGCAGCATCTTCGTGCTCGGCGCCAACAACCCGCTCGACGGCGCGGAGGCGGTTCCCGGTTGGATCAAGCTGTTGCCGGTGGTCATGGCGGCGCTGGGTATCGCGATCGCCTTCGTGATGTATATCATGGCCCGCAGCCTACCGCGCTGGATCGCCGAGCGGTTCCGCCCGCTCTATTTGTTCCTCTACAACAAGTGGTATTTCGACGAGCTATACGACTTCGTGTTCATCCGCGGCGCCAACGTTCTCGGCCGGGGCTTGTGGAAGTCGGGCGACGGCGCGGTAATCGACGGCATCGGCCCGGACGGCATGGCGGCGGCGGCGATTAACATTGCCAAGCGCGCCTCGCGCCTTCAGTCGGGCTATCTCTATCACTACGCCTTCGCCATGCTGATCGGGGTCGCAGCCCTGGTAACCTGGTATATAGTCTCATGGTCGGCGTGAGGGCGCGATGAGCGATCTTCCCATCCTCTCGCTGACGGTTTTTCTGCCCCTGGTGGGCGCGATCTTCATTCTATTGATACGGGGCGAGGCCGAAATCGTCGCCCGCAACGCCCGCAACGTGGCGCTGTGGACCTCGCTGATCACCTTCGCGTTGTCGATCCTGTTGTGGACCGGTTTCGACACGTCGAGCGCCGATTTCCAATTCGTCGAGATGGCGGCTTGGATTCCCGCCTACAAGATCGGCTACCACCTGGGCATCGACGGCATTTCGCTGTTTTTCGTCCTCTTGACCACCTTCCTCACGCCGCTCTGCGTGCTGGCGAGCTGGGAGGTGATCAAGGTCCGGGTCAAGGAATACATGATCGCCTTCCTGATCCTGGAAACAGCGATGGTGGGTGTCTTCGTGGCCCTCGATTTCGTCCTCTTCTATCTGTTCTTCGAGGCCATGCTGATCCCGATGTTCCTGATCATCGGGGTCTGGGGCGGCCCCCGACGGGTCTATGCCGCCTTCAAATTCTTCCTCTATACGCTGGTCGGCTCGGTGTTGCTTCTACTGGCCATCCTGACGATGTATTTCCAGGCCGGCACGACCGATATCCCGACCTTGATCTCGACCCCGTTCGCGGTCTCGACCCAGCGCTGGCTGTGGTTGGCGCTCTTCGCCGGCTTCGCGGTCAAGGTGCCGATGTGGCCGTTTCATACCTGGCTGCCCGACGCCCATGTCGAGGCGCCGACGGCGGGATCGATGGTGCTGGCGGGGATACTGCTGAAGTTCGGCGGCTACGGTTTCCTCCGCTTTTCGCTGCCGATGCTGCCCGACGCGACCGCCTTCTTCACCCCGCTGATTTTCGGCTTAAGCGTGATCGCGGTGATCTACACCTCGCTGGTGGCGCTCGCCCAGGAGGACATGAAGAAGCTGATCGCCTATTCGTCGGTCGCCCACATGGGCTTCGTCACCATCGGCATCTTCACCCTCAA
>Ga0114931_10003997_pt1 | contig 18505 bp, 22 predicted proteins | sample 2SBtaG_FD_89579 | JGI IMG/M metagenome (GOLD analysis project Ga0114931, IMG submission 89579) | Deep subsurface microbial communities from Kolumbo volcano to uncover new lineages of life (NeLLi) - 2SBTROV14_V59a metaG | ecosystem: Environmental > Aquatic > Marine > Volcanic | place: Kolumbo...
CGCCGACGCACATTACCGGCGCAGCAGTTCCGGCGGCGGCAGTTGGGCTTTCAAAAATAAACTACCCGACCACTGGCACATTCAATATGGCGGATTGACGCTGAAAATCAAACTGACCAACTTTGGGCATTTGGGCATTTTTGCCTAGTAAGCCGAAAATTGGGACTGGATTCGGGCGCAAATTGCCGCCACCCACCAAAAACCCGTGCGGGTGCTGAACACCTTCGCCTATACCGGCGGCAGTTCACTGGCGGCGGCGCAAGCAGGCGCAGAAGTCGTCCACCTCGATGCGGCACGCGGTATCGTCAGTTGGGCACGAGAAAATGCCGCACTTTCCGGGCTGGATGGCCGCCCCATCCGCTGGATTGTGGATGACGTGAGTAAATTTGTCGCTCGGGAAATTCGGCGGGGGAATCAATATGACGGCATCATTCTCGACCCGCCCTCTTTTGGGCGCGGCAAAAAAGGCGAAGTGTGGAAATTTGAAGACGACCTGCCCAAACTGCTGGATATGTGCCGCCAAATTCTCAGTCCGAACCCGCGTTTTGTGCTGTTGAGTGCGCACACGCCCGGATTTACCGCGCTAGCGTTGGAAAATCTGCTGGCAGACATGATGCGCGGCTTCAGTGGTAAATTATCCAGCATGGAAATGACCATCCCCGAAGCAGACGGTGGACGACTGCTCCCCAGCGGCACGATGGCACGCTGGGAAAAGGCGTGAATATGAGAAAGTGCGCCGGTGTGCAAGCCTGCAAACATAAGCTTTGAAACCTGAGACTTGAAACCTTGAACCAAACAATCACCAGCCTGCAAAACCCAAAAATTAAAAATGTGGCAAAATTGCGCCAGCGGAAACATCGCGACCGTCAACAACTTTTTTTGATTGACGGCGCACGCGAAGTGCATATGGCATTGAACAGCGGCTTTCTGCCGGAAACAATTTTTGTATGGGATACACATATCGCCCGGCATGCGGAATTGCTCGCGCTGGCACAGTCACATTCGGTGCGGGTACAGCCGGTGAATGAAAGTGTGTTCCGCAGAATTGGGTATGGCGACAACCCCGATGGAATTTTGGCTGTGGCACAGCAGCCAAGTTTCTCACTCGATTCGCTCCCCTGCCCGCCCGATGCGCTGTTTTTGGTAGCAGAAGGACTGGAAAAACCGGGGAATATCGGCGCAATTTTGCGCTCGGCAGATGCTGCGGGCGTGACCGGCTTGATTCTGTGCGACTGCGTGACCGACATTTGCAACCCGAACACGGTTCGCGCCAGCCGTGGGGCGTTTTTCACCGTGCCGATTGCCGCAGCATCCGCCGCAGACGCCCTTCGATGGCTACACGCAGCAAACATCCAAATTGTGGCTGCATCGCCGGCCGGAACTATTTTTCATTTTGAAGTGGATTTTCGTCCACCAACAGCTATCGCCGTGGGCGCAGAACATTCGGGGCTAACGGAACGCTGGTTCAGCGAAACAACCGCAAAAATTCCGATGTTTGGGCAGGTAGATTCGCTGAATGTCGCCCAAAGTGCATCTGTTTTGCTATTCGAGGCAGTGAGACAGCGGTTCGTGATTCATGATGCGTGATGCGCTTCACGCCTCACCTTTCTTCACTTTCTGCGATGACTTCCGCCACCCACGCCTGCAATTCGGGCGACGGGTCGGGCAGGGAAAGCAGGTACAGCGGGTAGGTGACAGGATAAGCGCCGTTGGCAAGATTTTCCGGCGTGGGGCGCATGTCTTCCACCGCCAGCACTTTCACCGAATCATCCACCAGCGCGGCGCTGATATACCCCACTGCGCCCGGTGTTTGCGCCACAAATACCCGCAGCGCTTCGGCGTTGGGGAAAACCCGCGCCGTCGGTGTGATGCGCCGACCCTCCATCAGCCGCCCGTCAAAAATCGTCCGCGTGCCGGAATTTCGCTCGCGCACAGCAACCGTCACGTCCCCCGCACCGCCCGGAATGTCTTCCCAGTGGTAACTTTCCCCCGAAAATAATTTTTGCAATTCCAGCAGTGTCACACCATCCACCGGGTTATCGGGATGGGTGATAATGGCGATGCCATCGCGGGTAATGGGGCGTTGCTCAAAACGTTCCGCGCCGGGCAACAGCGCCGAGACGACCGCCACGTCGGCGCGGCCCTGCCACACGGCTTCGATGGCGCGGTCGGTCGGCAGTTGGGTAACAGCGATGGTGACGTGTGGATGTCCGGCTGAAAATGTGTCGGCAGCCGTGGCGACGATTTTCGCGCCGGCGGCAACCGTTGTCACCCGCAACGAAACGGGCGGCGGCGGTTCAACTGTCGGCGCGCAGGCAACGAGAAATGCAATAAATAGTGAATAATGAACAATGAATAATGAAAATCTGCGAATGAGCAAATCGCCAATCTCCAATCAACCAATATGCTACCGCACCAGCGCCATCACCAGCGCAAACAGCCCGAATGCCCACACATACCACACAAACGGATACAGGTTTCGGCGGCGGAGATACGCCAGGAAGTAATAGATGGACACATAGCCACTGACAGCCGCAGCGATAAAACCGACTGCCAGCAGTGTGATTTCATCGGCGTTGATACCCGCATCAAGCGCGTGTTTCAGTTGCAGCATGCCCGCACCAAAAATAACGGGCAGTGCCAGCAGAAAGCTGAAACGGGCAGCGGCTTCGCGTTTGATGCCCAGTGCCAGCCCGGCGGCGATAGTTGAGCCGGAGCGGGAAATACCCGGCGCGATGGCAAAGGCTTGAGCAATCCCGATGAGCACGCTGTCTTTCCAACCGATGGCGGGTAAATCGCGGGTGCGCTGCGCCACTTTTTCGCTGAAAAAAAGGATTGCGCCGGTGGTCAGCAGGAATATCGCCACATACAGCGGCGCACTGAACAGACTCTCAAACAAGTCGTTGAGCAGCAAGCCCGCCACTGCCGCCGGAATCGCGCCGACAACCAACAGCCAGCCGAGTTTGCCGTCCGGGTCATCAAAACTGCGGTCTCGCAGGGTTACCAGCACCCCGCGCACAATCCGCCAGATGTCGCGCCAAAAGTAAATCACCACCGCCACCAGCGTGCCGAGATGCACGGTGGTATCGAAGGTGAGGCCGGGCGCATCCCAACCGAGCAGCCATGGAAACAGCACCAAGTGCCCGCTGCTAGAAATGGGCAGAAACTCTGCCACGCCCTGTAAAATGCCGAGTATGATTGCTTGAAGGATGGTCATAGTTTTTCTCTCTTGAAAGTGTGGTGTAGGGTACGTTGCAACGTGCCTACATTTTGAAAAACACCGGGTTACTATTTTCCGAATACCAAATTAAAATGCTCAACCGTTGGGAACGGCTCATAAAAGCGATGCAACAAAGTTTTCCATGTTTGATACTCTGTTGATTTCCGAAAACCTTCCATGTGCGCTTCCAGCGTTTCCCAATTTACCAGCAGGATATACCGATTTTGGGTTTCAATACTGCGCTGAAGTTGATGGTCTATGTAGCCCGGCATTGAAGAAATAATTTTTTGAGCTTCATCAAACGCAGACTCAAATTCAGCTTCCTGTCCCTGTTTCACATCCAGCCGTGCAACTTCCAAAATCATACCTGCAACCTTTCACCGAGTTCATTCGCCAAAAATGATTTGACCCCGTCAGCACCGGTCAGCGAAAACCAAAATTCGCCGCCAGCGTCCAGCGCCAAAGTGAAATTGAAAAACGGGCAGCATTTACGTTCGTGGGCAACAAACTCAGCCGCACCGAGAAAGGTTTCCGTGTCATTTGGCAGGCGGAACGAGAATCCATTGGGAAGGTCGCGGATTTCTTGCACAAATTCAATCAACTGCTGCAAAGTCAGATTATATTGCTTCTGGTCGCTATCTGCAATTGCCGCAGGGTCGCACGCAATGGCGGGACTGAGTGGAATTTCGAAATTTTTTGTCATAGTATATAGCCTCTTAAAATTTGTGGTAAGGCTATTCTACACCTTCCAGCAGGTAGAATGTCAAATGTCAGTTGAAAGGTGGCGTTATTCAATTTGGGGGAAAATTTTAACCCGGAAATGAATTTCCGGACTAAAAGCCCACGCCGACTTGCAGTCGGCTTAAGTTTTGAGCCTTGAATTTTAATTCGAGGCGAAGTTTCTGTACGCAGATGGGTATTATAACGACCTTTTCTCAATCCTGCCCCCAAATTGATTCACACCCTTGAAAAGTGGCGTTATTCTCCGCCTTCCCACTTCCTCAAAAATTCCGTTTTGTATTCCACAAACGTGTCATTCAAAATACTCTCGCGGATATTGCGCATGATGTTCAGCAGAAAATGGATATTGTGCAGCGATGCCAGATGCATGCCGAGAATTTCATTGGCTTTGATGAGATGGCGCATGTATGCCAGGCTGAAATTTTGGCAGGCATAGCAGGTGCAGGTCGGGTCAATCGGATTGTGGTCACGGGCGAAACGGGCATTTCGCAGGCTGATGCGCCCCGTGGGGGTGAAAACCGCGCCGTGCCGCGCAATGCGCGTCGGCAGCACGCAGTCGAACTGGTCAACACCGCGTGCCACGCATTCAAACATATCTTCGGGACTGCCAACGCCCATCAGATAGCGCGGTTTATCCTTTGGCAGAATGGGATGCACCACATCGAGCATGGCGTGCATTTCCGCTTTGGTTTCGCCCACGCTCAACCCGCCGATGCTGTAACCCGGAAAATCGAGGCTTGCCAAAAATGCCGCGCTCTGCTCGCGCAAATCGGGGAAAACGCCGCCCTGCACAATGCCGTACAGTGCTTGGTCGGTGCGGGTATGCGCGGCAAGTCCGCGTTCTGCCCAGCGGTGTGTCCGTTCCAGCGCGATTTTGTTGTATTCATAATCGTGCGGGGGGGCGCATTCGTCAAACGACATGATGATATCCGCGCCGATTTTTTCCTGAATTTCGATGACTTTTTCGGGGGTGAAGCGATGTTTCGAGCCATCCAAATGCGAGCGGAAAGTCACGCCGTCATCATCAATTTTGCGCAGCCCTTCCAAGCTGAACACTTGAAATCCGCCGGAATCGGTCAGAATCGGTTTATCCCAGTGCATAAAATTGTGCAGACCGCCAAATTCGGCGATTAAATCGGCACCGGGGCGCAGATACAGGTGGTAGGTGTTCGACAGAATCAACGTTGCGCCCAAATTGTGCAAATCGGCGGGTGAAAGGGTTTTCACGGTGGCTTGCGTGCCCACCGGCGCGAAAACCGGCGTGGGGATGTCGCCGTGCGGGGTGTGAATGATACCGACACGAGCATTGGTGCGTTTATCTTCTTTAATCAATTCAAAAGAAAAGTTTGTCATTGGTCACTCGCTATTCGTTGTTCGCCAGAGTTTACCACAACCGGCAATTTTAGGGGAATTACATTCGCCCATTCAAAGATTTATTGATATAATGAGCCTCTTAAAAAGATGTTTCACCACAAAGATACCGAGTGGTTCAATAATCATCGGAGATGCAGGAATGATAATTTCATTAGACGCAATGGGCGGCGACCACGCCCCGGCGGTGACGGTTCATGGCGCGGTTTGGGCAGCACGTGATTTCGGGCTGACCGTGCAACTGGTCGGCAACCCCGATGCCATCGCTGCCGAATTGAAAAAGCACGATACCACCGGGTTGGATGTGCCAATTGTGCCTGCCAGCGAAATTATTGAAATGGATGACCATCCATCGCAAGCGGTGAAAACCAAAAAAGATGCCAGTATGAACGTTGCCGTGCGACAGGTAAAAACGGGCAAAAGCCAAGCGTTTGTTACCGCCGGGAACAGCGGCGGTGCGTTGGCGGCAGCACTGTTCGGGCTGGGGCGCATTCGCGGCATCAAACGCCCTGCGCTCAGCACCATTTTTCCCACCCAGTCGGAATACGGCTTCGCTTTTATGCTGGATGTCGGCGCGAACACCGATGTCAAGCCGGAATATCTGGTTCAATTTGGAATGATGGGCAGCTTGTACGCCGAAAAAGTGCTGGGTATCGCCAACCCGCGCGTCGGCATCGTCTCCACCGGCGAAGAAGAGGGGAAGGGCAGCATGCTGGTTATCGAAGCCGCAACAAAGATGAAAACCGCCCCGTATAATTTCATCGGCAATGTGGAAGGCAAAGACATCACCACCGGGCTGGCAGATGTCATCGTAACCGATGGGTTCACCGGTAATGTCATCATCAAATTTGCCGAAGGGCTTTCCAAAATGCTGATGAGTGCGATTGAATCGGAAATTCGCGCACGTCCGCTGGCAATGGTCGGCGGGTTGCTGGCAAAACCGGCATTCCGCGGGGTGAAAGCCAAACTCGATTACCGCGAATTCGGCGGCGGGGCGCTCCTCGGTGTGGATGGGGTGACCATCATCACCCACGGGCGCTCCGATGCATACACCATTCGCAACGCCATCCGCGCGGCACGCGATGCGGTGGAAAAAGATATTCTTGGCGCGATAAAAGCGGGGTTGACGTGAGGGCGTAATACGTGATGCGTGCAACCTTGAACTTTGAACTTGAAACTCCACACTCCTCGAAAGGAACATCATGAAAGTTATCACCAACGAAAAGAAAATTGCACAACGCAAAAAATGGGCAGGTATCCTCTCGCCGGTAGCAATGGTGCTGCTGCTTGGCGGCTTGGGATTGAACATCGCCAGTTTGAGCACCACCAGCAGCGGCGAGGTGAACCAAACCTATTTTTACGGCACACTACTGCTTCTCGTTTTGGGCTTTATTTTCTCCAATATCAGTTCGCATTTGGTCAACCACTGGGTAAAAGAACCCCGCGCCGACCAAACGCTGGCAAAAGCGCTCAAAGGCTTCGACAGCAAAAATTACCTTTTCAATTACACCACCAAAGCCGCTCACATTCTGCTGACACCGCAACGTGTGTACGCCATCACCACCAAAGGGCAAAACGGCAAAATTGAAGTAGACGGCAAAAAATGGAAACGTCCTTTTTCTGTGGGGCGGTTACTCCGCTTTTTCGCCGAAGAAAATTTCGGCAACCCGACACTTGAAGCGCAACAAAATGCCGATGCCGTCTTCAAAATGATGGATGCCGTCCTGCCCGAAGGTGCAGGTGTTGTGCTAGAACCACTCATCGTGTTTACAAACCCCGATGCAGAATTGGTCATCCACAATACCGAAATTCCGGTGCTGAAAGCCACCAAACTCAAAAGTTACATCCGCGAAAAAAGCAAAGGCAAGGCTATGGAACGAGCCTATTTTTCAAAACTGGTCGAGGCTTTTTCCGGCGACCAAGCATAGCAATACAGGGGGCAAGCCGTGTTCAATTATCACGCATACACCGCAATTTATCTGGAAGATGCCGCCGCCGGAAAACCGGCAGTCAATGATGCCGCCGAAAAATATGGCGTGGCGATTGAACCCGCAGAGGTTGCCCCCGGCGAAAAATACTGGCGCGTCATCGGTATTCATCATCTCAAACCGAATGAAAACTGGGGTAATCACCACGTTTTTTTGGACGCATTGGATGCCGATGGCAACCGCGTGCGCAACCCGTCGGCATGGGCAGGCTTTACATGGGAAGGCCGCCATCCCGATGAATTTGCTCCGCCCGTAGCCATCGACAAACCGGACACCGAACCGGGCAGCAATATCGCCATCGGCAGAAATCAAATCATTTCTCTGTGGATGCGTGGCCGTCATCCCAACGCCACCGACAAAAGCGACCGTGTCGTCGGCATTCGCACCGACCACCCCGATGAACCACTGCCGGATGGCACATTGCACAACACGTGGGGACACCACTCATTTTTTGTCGTTTTCCAAGAGACGGTCAAAACCGAAAGCAGCCCCCGCCCGGCCGAGAGTATCATCTTCGGGCGGCTCATCGGCGGCGCGGGAGAAAAGGTGCGGCTGATGCAGGATGGCACGCCACTGGCAGCCCAAACCATCACGGCAGACGAAACTTTCCGTTTTGAGCATCTGCCGGCGGGAGTATATACCATCACTGTGTCCGGAAGTGGCATTCGCCGCACAAATTTGACCGTTGACGGCAAAAATCAGCTCGAAATTAACTTGGCTATGCCCGTACCGGAAGAAAGCACCATTCGCGGCAAAGTAAAAAACGCGCACGGCGAGACCATCATTTTGAGCAAAGGTGATGTGGTTATCGCCCGCCAAACCCTGCCACCCGATGGCTCTTTCGCATTTGTCAACCTGCCGGCGGGGGTGTACACCGTCTCCATTTGGGAAACGACTATCCGCAAAACGAATATCGCTGTGGATGGACGCAACACACGCACGGTCAATTTTGAGATTTCCACTGAACCACCCGCCGCCCAAAAAATTATTGACCATTTTGTACTGCTGCCTCCGCCATTGTCCGGCGCGCGGCGATTGATATTTTTTGCCGCAATGGATTTCGTGCTGCATTTTTCACTGGAAATCGGCTTTAATCCCGAAACGGCAAAACATGCCCGCCGTGTCACCGCCATCGGCAATGCTATCACCGCCGACACACTCGCCGACGTGCGAGAAAGCGGCGCGCAGGTAGAGCATCTGGTCGGCACGGTAGCAGAACTGGAAGCGTTGTTGACCCAGCGCATTCACACTGACACCCCCTTTGGCAATTGATACTCATTTTTCACGGTGCAAAAACGTTTGAACCAGAAATCTGACACCCACAACCCCCTAAAAATTGCGCTCGTGGCAGGTGCGGCACTCGCGCTCGCCACGATTGGCTTCTTTTGGCAGGTGCTTTTCACCCCCAACACGTGGATGCCCGCCGGTGGCGGCGATTTGGTGCCGTTTTTGCTGCCCAACTATCGCTTCGCCGCCGAAAGCCTGCGGCAGGGCATTATCCCTCTGTGGAATCCCCATCTGTACAGCGGCGCGCCCTTCGCCGCCGACCCGCAATCGGGGTTGTTTTATCCCATCAACCTGATTGTTTTTCTGCTGAATGGAAACATCACCGTGCGGACGCTGGAACTGCTGGCGATATTCCATTTTTGGCTGGCAGGATTCGGGATGTTTTTGTATCTGCAACACAGCCCGCTGGCGAAAACCGTGCGTCTGCACCCGCTGGCGGCAGTCGCCGGGGCGCTGGCATTTGAATTTTCCGACCTGTTCATCGTCCATTTCGGCAATTTGAATATGATTGCCGTGGCGGCATGGCTGCCGCTGGTGATGCTCTTTTTCCACAAAGCGCTGGCGGAATGTTCCGCGCGGTGTGCGGTGACAGCGGGCGCAGTGCTGGCAATTGCCACGCTGGCGGGACATATGCAAATCACGCTGTTCATTCTGCTGGCGATGGGCTTGCTGACGCTGTGGGAGGCATTCAGTCCAAAGTTTCAAGTCCAAAATCCAAAGTCCAAAGTCCAAAGTCCAAAATCACGTTTCATTCGTCATTCGTCACTTTTGCTGCTGGCTGTGCTGGTGATGGTCGGCATTTCCGCGCTGTGGCTCATCCCCACGCTGGAAATGAGCCGCTTCACCCCCCGCGCCGCCCTGCCCTACCCCGAAGCGGCGCAGTATTCCCTCCATCCCGCGCAGTTGATTGGCTTGCTCATCCCCAACTTTTTCGGGCGCGACCCCGCCCTGCACTGGGGACCGTGGCAACGGGTGGAAACGGGGTATATCGGCATTTTTACCCTGCTGGCAGCAGCGATGGGCGCATGGTGGCAAAAAGACCGCCACACCCGCTTTCTGGCGCTGCTGGCGGGTGTGAGTTTTCTGCTGGCGCTGGGCGACAGTTCGATTTTGCACGGCTGGCTTTCACTTTCGCCGGGGTACGGGCAGTTTCGCGCCCCCGCCCGCTACATTTTCCTGCTCGATTTTTCGCTGGCGGGGCTGGCGGCGGTCGGCATTCACCGGCTGATGGCCGATGACCGTGCTAACCTTCGCGCCCGATTGCGCCGCTGGTTGACCCCGTTGGGCTGGGCGCTCGGCGGGCTGATGGTGGTCGGTGCGCCGCTGGCGTATTTTTCGCTGCTGATAACCCAAGACCGCAACCCCGACATTTTTCGGCGGACGCAGGGAGCCGTCACCGGGCTGGTGATTTTCCTGCTGCTGGCGAGCTCAAGTTGGCTGCTGCTGACATTAATTCAACGGGGGCGATTGCGTTCTGCCGCCATCGGCGTGGCGGCAACTGCGCTCATCGCACTCGATTTGTTCAGTTTGGGTGCGAATGTGGACATCGGGCACAGCAACCCCACCGTCGGGTTCGACCATCCCGCCGCTATTGAATTTCTGCGCGAAAATGCGGGCATCAACCGCATCGAAGTGACCACCGATGTGTGGCATCTGTGGCAGCCCGATACCGCGCTCCTCAATGGGCTGTATGACGTGTGGGGGCTGTACAATCCGCTCACGCTGGCAGATACCACCCGTTTTTGGCAGGGTGTCGGGCGGCGCGACAGCGCGATGTATCGTCTGCTGGGGGTGAAATATATCGTCGCCGGGAAGGGTGGCGCGCCCGCCGACGGGTACATCGTGCCCATTTTCGCCGATGACCCCGCCATCAACATTTATCTGAACCGCGCTGCCCTGCCCCGCGTGCTGTTCGTCTCTCGCGCCCAAATTGCCGCTTCGCACGAAAATGCGTGGGAACTCATCCACGATTCCGATTTCGACCCCGCACAGATGGTCATTCTGGAAGGGGATGGTCGCCTGTCCCAAGCCCAAATTTCAACATCCGGTGCGCCGAAGGCACAACTGGCGATTCTGGATTACGGCGCGCAGACGGTGGACATCGGCGTGAAAACCGATTCGGCGGGCTATTTGGTGCTGTCGGATGCGTGGTATCCGGGCTGGCGTGCCACGGTTGACGGGGCGGACGTGCCGCTGTTGCGGGCAAATTATGCCTTCCGTGCCGTGCCCGTCCCCGCGGGCGAGCATCGGGTGCGCATGGTATTTTCACCGCTATCGTGGAAAATTGGGCTGGCAATCAGCGGTTTGACCGTGTTATTTTTGATACTGATGGTTGGTTATTGGCGATTGGGGAAACGTGAGGCGTGAGGCGCGAAACGTGATTTGAGACTTTGCACTTTGGACTCGAAACTTGAAACCTGAATTTCTCACCGTCCTTTTCGGTTCGCTGTCTGCCGCCAGTTGGGGCAGCGGCGATTTCATCGGCGGGATGGCAACCAAACGGAATAATGTGCTGGCAGTGATGTTCGTTTCGCAAAGCGTGGGCGCAATGCTGCTGATAGTGCTGGCTTTCATTTTCGACAAAACTTTGCCGCCGTGGGGCAGTTTGGGCTGGGGCGCGTTGGCGGGCGCAGTGGGCATCATCGGATTGGCGCTGTTTTATCACGCGCTGGCAACCGGCACGATGGGTGTGGTTGCGCCGGTATCCGCCGTGACCACCGCGCTGCTGCCGCTCGGCGTTGCCGCGGTAACGGAAGGCGCGCCCGGTATTCTGCAACAAATCGGCTTTGCGGTGGCGCTGGTGGCGGTGTGGCTGTTGGCAGGCGGATTGAGTACCCATCAACCGTTGCAACTCGGCGATTTAAAGTTGCCGGTGCTTGCCGGTATCACCTTTGGGCTGTTTTTCATTTTCATTGACCGCGCCAGCACCGAAGCCACATTCTTCCCACTGCTGGCGGCGCGCACCGCATCGTTGAGTTTAATGGGCATTGTGCTTTTGGTGCGGGGCGAATCGGCGCGCATACCGCTATTGAACCTGCCAACGGTCGCGGCTGCCGGTATATTAGATGCGCTGGGGAACACGTTTTTTGTGCTGGCAGCGCAAACCGGGCGGCTCGATATTGCGGCGATGGTTTCGTCGCTGTATCCGGCTTCGACGGTTTTTTTGGCGTGGATTATTCTGAAAGAACATATGGGGAAATCGCAGTGGGTGGGGGTCGCGTTGGCACTGGCGGCGCTGGCACTCATTTCGGTGTAAATTCTTCCCACTGCCAGAATGACGGTTGCCAGTCGCTGCCTTCAACCGCTAGCGCAGCGATAGCCTTTGGGGCGGGGACGAAGGTCGCTACGCGCCAGCGGGCGGCTTCGGCGGGGCGGTCCGCAATTTGCCGGATGGCAAAAGGGTCGGCGGGGGCAGGCGAAACATCAATCCCCCGCAGGTGGCGCGTCACACCATCGCCGCAGGCTTTGAGATACGCCTCTTTTCGTGTCCAAATCTCAAAAAACACACGCGGTTTTTCATCGGGCGACGCAGTCGCAAGCCATGCCCGCTCATTCTCCGAAAAAAACCGGTTGGCAAACTTTTCACGTTCGCGGATGGTGCGGAAAAACTCGCCATCAATGCCCACCGCACGCCTGCGGGTCACTGCGCACAGAATCATTTCGCGGCTGTGAGAAAGATTAAATTGCACATCGGTGGCGGGATATGCCAGCACCGGTTTTCCCTGCGGCAGGTAATCGAACCGGATTTCGGCGGCTGAAATTTGCAGATGGTATGCCAACGTTGCTCGCAGCAGTCCGCGGGTAATGGTGAACCGCTCACGGGCTTCCGGGCGACGCAATCGCGCCAGCCGCTCGCGTTCATCTGCCGACAGCGTTTGCCGCAAAGCAGTTATCGCATCGGCGGGCTGTGCAAGCCACATGCGCCACACGTGTACCACCGCCGCAGAAAGCGGCGGCGGTGTGCCGGGTGCGATATGCCATTCTACTTTTGTGGAAATAGGTGGTGTGTTCACGGTTGTGTTTCGCCCGGTTGTAACGCCCGCGGGCGGCGAATTTTTTCGCGGATGGTAACCGCCCAATGACGCAGCGGACGCAATCGGAATGACAGGAAGAATGCCATCACTGCCCCAAAAATCAACGGGCGGGTCAAGTCGGCTTTTACCAGCCACACAAAATGAACGATGACCAGCCCACCCGCCAAATACGAGAGTCGATGGAGTTTTTTCCAACGTTTTCCCAAACGTTTCATAGCGCTGCGGTTAGACGTGAGCGCCAGCGCCGTTAAAATGAGAAACGCTGAAAAACCGACCAGCGCGTATCGTTTTTCGAAAATGGCTTCTTGCAGCAACGCCCAATCGAAGCCATAATCCAGCCCGACGAAAATCAGAAAATGCAGTGTGGCGTACAAAAAGGCGTACAGCCCAAACAATCGCCGCAATGGGATGAGTTTTCGCCAACCGAACAGCGTGTTGAGCGGGGTAATTGCCAGCGACAGGATGAGCAGAATCAGTGCATATCGCCCGGTGCGAAAGGTCAGTTCCTGAATAGGGTTGACCGTCAGGTTATCGGTGAAATAATTCTGCACCATCCACGCCAGCGGCAGCAATGCGCCAATGTGGGTGATTGTTTTTAAAAATTTCGGTTTGGTAAAAAACGATGGAATACGCATTAGAAATTCGCCCGCAAATCCATGCCGCTGTACAACCCGGCAACTTCTTCTTCATAACCGTTGAACATCAACGTTTTTTGCCGCCCCAATTTACCGATGCGCCGCTCGGATTTTTGCGACCAGCGCGGATGGTCTACTTCGGGGTTGACGTTGGCATAAAAACCGTACTCATCGGGTGCGGCTGCCATCCATAATGATACAGGCATAGTATCCACCAAGTCAATTTTTACGATGGATTTAATGCTTTTGAAGCCGTATTTCCACGGCACAACCAAACGCACGGGCGCGCCGCTTTGCGGCAGCAAATTTTTACCGTACAATCCGGTTGCCAAAATGGTCAAGTCATTCATCGCTTCATCAAGCCGTAACCCTTCGATATAGGGCCACTGATACCACGGGCTGCTTTGTCCCGGTAGATTGTCGGGGTCGTAAATGGCTTCAAAACGGACGTATTTTGCATCGGCGGTGGGTTCCACGTCTTTCAGCAATTCTGCCAGCGGAAAACCCATCCACGGGATGACCATGCTCCACGCTTCCACACAGCGCAGGCGGTAAATGCGTTCCTGCTGGGTAAATTTTTGGCGGAGGTCGTCAATATCATACGTTTTGGGGTTACGCACCAGCCCGCCGACTTCTACTTTCCACGGTTCGGTTTGCCAATTTTGGGCAAGTTCTGCCACTTTTTCTTTTTTGGTGGTAAATTCATAAAAGTTATTGTAGTTGACCACACTGTCAAACGGCGTTAATTTGCCGCCGAGTTCATCGGTGGCGGCAGACGCAAACGGCGCAGACGGGGTGGCGGTGGGGGGAATTGCCGTGGGCGAAGCGGATGTCGCCGCGGCGATGGCTGCGCCCGCAGTGGGGTCGGCAGGGGGCAGCGATGTCGCGGTGGGGGCAATGGCTGCCGTCGTTGATTTCGGCTGAATGCCACACCCGGCGACGATAGCGCTGGCTGCCAGTGCACCCACACCAACCATAAAACGTCGTCGCGACAGGTAAATTTGCTCCGGGGTAATTTCGGATGACCGGATTTTCTTCATTACAGCACCTCACTTTTTTATTGACTGTGTGAACCACTGTACCAAACGATGTTTAATATGAGATTAAAATTTTTATAAATTTCGTGATACTAATTATCCTTTAATGTAACGCCCCACACCACCAGCGCGATGGTTCCCAGCCAAAACAGCATCAGCCCCGCGTGCAATCGCCCGCGATATAACTGTTTGTATCGTTTACCGAGCTGCTACATCACGTATCCCTCTGCCATCATTTCCCACAGGGCATGGTGTTCCGCCCACAGCCACACACCCTGCGACCATTTCAGTCGCCCGGTTTGTTTCGCCCGTTTCAGCAACAGAAATGTTGCCAAATTTGCCGGTGGCAACGTTTGCAAATGTCCAAACTCGTGCAAAAAAGAAAGTTCGCGCTGCGATTCGGTGGCAATCCATGCCGAATGAGCAGATTGACCACCGGCGGGTGCGGAATTTCTACCTTCCCCAGCCCCACCAGATGCCAGAATCTGCCATGTAGTTCGATGCGTCCGGTACTGCCATACCATTCAACCTTCCGGTTATCGTCCCATCATACCGCGCCCGCCCATCATACCACCCCCCATCATGCCGCGCCCGCCCATCATACCGCCAAACCGCCCCGCCGCCGATTGCGTCATCTGCTGCAACTGGTCAGGCGTTAAACTGTCCCAATGGCGAATGAGTGTCGCCAATGCGGCAATGTCATCCTGCCGGAGAATACCGCCCCACGCGGGCATCCGTGTGCCGGGTCGCCCGTTGCGGATGGTAGCTTCCAGTGCAGCGGCGGTCATCCGTGCTCGAAGGGCGGGGCTGTTCAGCGGCGGCGCAATCGGTGAGCCTTCGCCGGTTGCGCCGTGACACGTGGCACAATTTTGCGAATAGAGTGAGATTGCTTGCGGAGGAATACCGGCGAAACTTTCGGCTTCGGCGGTAGATGGCAGAGGCTGCGACCATGCCCCGGCACGAATCAACGACACCAGCTCGCCGATTTGTTCGGCGCTCAACGAACCGCCAGCTTGTGTGCCCCACGCGGGCATGGCTGTGCCGGAACGCCCGAAAGTGATGATGTTCTGCAATGTTTTGCTATCCATTTGACGCACTTCCGGGGCATTCAACGCCGGTGCAATCGACGATCCTTCGCCGCTGACACCGTGACACGCCGTGCAATTCTCGGCAAACAGTTTTTGCCCGGCACTGTATGCGTCATCGGCGATAACCGCTTTTGCAGATGTGGGGGTGGGGATGCGCCGCGCCACGGGTTTAGCGGGATTTTCCACACTCGATATTTCTGGAAACAGTTGTTGGGCTTGCCTGTAAATAGACACAGATAAATATGCAATGGCAACAATACCCATCACAATAATGACTGACAGCATTCCTCGACGATTGCGCATTTTTCACCTACCGGTTAACCAGCGTGCCGCCCATTTTTTGCCAAGCGTTCATGCCGCCGGAAATATCAATAATATTAGTGTAACCCAAACCTACCAGCGTTTTCGATGCGGCAGCGCTCATGCTGCCACTGCGGCAATATACCACCACCGGTGCACTTTTGTCGGCGGGTAATTGTTCCAAATTATTTTGAATATCGTTAAAAGGGACCAGCGCGTCTGTTTGCGGAATTTCTCCGGCATAGGGGATGTGAACATTCACCAGCGTAAATTTTTTGGCTTTCAGCGCCGATGCCAATTGTTCGGCAGAGGCTTGCCGGTAGCCTTGATTGTTTTTCGGCAAACTCAGCAGGTCAACGGTATCGGTGTCGGTTTTCTCTGCGGTGGGAGCAGTACCGGTGGCGCACGCCACACTGACAATTGCGGTTAAAGTTAATAGCGCCATAAGCGCAAAAATACGTTTGTTCATTTTTATTTTTCCTTTCGATTTTTTTGTGTGGCGACAGAACAATGTTCTGCCGCCACATTCAAACGGGATAATCCTGTACTATTTTTCGCCGAACTGCTGCAACACGTCCTCCACCCGCCGCAATCGTGCAGCGACTTCGGTGGCTAACGACATCAACCGGCGATTATCTACCACATTCAATATCACCAACGGGTCGGCGATAGAAATGGTCGTCGAGTTTTCATCGTTTTCATATACCACGATGTGACACGGCAGCAACAAGCCAACTTCTTGTTCAATTTGCAATGCATGATGTGCCAACGGCGGGTTGCACGCGCCCAAGATGGTATATCGCTGAAAATCAACGTCCAATTTTTCTTTGAGTACCGCTTTCATGTCAATGCTGGTTAGAATGCCGAACCCTTCGGTTTTCAATGCGGCGGTTAACTGTTCGATTGCCCCGTCAAAGGGTAGGTTGACCACTAATTTAGAACTGTATGAACTCATTTTATTTTCCTATTCTGAATCTGTTTTCTGTGGGGCGTAAAATTCCACCCCGTAATTGGGTCTGTCTATTCTTCACTCATTTCGATAAAATCGCCATGCCACGTGTGTAATAAAACTTGTCGAGTGTAACCGTTCACGCTGAGCATACCGGCGGTTTTGCCATCGCGCAGCACGTGGATGGTGTAGTAGCCATAGAAGGGGTCGGCGTTGTCTTCAACCGTCAAATTGCCGGGCACATAATTATCCAAATATGACTGCGCGATTTTCACGGCATCAGCCGCGCTGACCGGCATATCACCGGAAACATCTGCGGGGGCGAATGTTTTGCCATCCATCATCGAACCGGCATCAAAATTGCCCATCATCCCGCCGAAACCTGCCATCATCCCGTATTTTTGGTTCCACATCATATTCGCGCCCGGCTCCGGGGAAATCGAACCGGTCACAGGGTCTATCAGCACTTCCATCGCACCGATACCACTGTCTTTTTCAACAATTTCGGCATAGGCATGATTATCGAAAACCATCACTTCGCCCACTTTCAGATTATCATCATTCAAGCCGGTAATGTAGGTTTCCACAGCGGATATCGCATCATTCAAAGCGATGGGGTCGGGTTTGAACAGACCACTCTGGAAAAACCCGCCACCGCCCATCATCGAACCGCCCATCATCCCGCCAAAACCGCCACCGCTCATCATCGAGCCGCCCATCATCCCGCCAAAACCACCGCCGCTCATCATCGAACCGCCCATCATCCCGCCAAAACCACCACCGCTCATCATATCGCCGTAACCATATGGCATTGTGCCGGTAAAAGTGGAACCGTACCCCATATTGCCAAAACCACCATTGCCCATCATGCTGCCGTAACCATAACCGCTTGAATTTCCGCTCATCATGCCCGGCCCCTGTGCCAGTACCGGGGCAACAGCCGTCAACCCGATGACCAACAAGCCAATCAAAGTTACACCTAAAATTGCCTGAAACCCTAGTTTGATTCTTTTTGTAGCCATTGTATTCTCCATTTCTATTGTGAATTTAAAGTTTGTTGAATTTCTCGATATTCCTCTGCGGTAATTTCGCCGCGAGCATATCGCTGTTTTACGATCTCTATAGTTGATAAAGGTTGAGGTGTTGTCAGGCGGTTATTCTGCGCGGGGAATATCGCCCCGATAAGTCCACCCCAAAACAGTACCATAAACAAAATGCCGATGAAACCCATTCCAAAGAAAATCATTTTTCACCTCACGAAAGATCATCCAGTGTGGCAAGATAATCTTCACGGCTCAGTTCACCGCGAGCATACCGTGCCGCTAAAATTTCACGTGCCGATGTCGGCGGGGTTATTGTTGCCGACCGGTTCGCGGCGATGTTCACACTGCCCCGCGAAAATTGCTTTACCACCCAAACCACTAACAGCACAATACCGACTAAAATTGCAATATTCAGCAACCATCCAATGGAACCGCCACCCATTGCACCGTATCCGCCAAATCCCGAACCAAAACCACCCATCATACCCATTATGTTGCACCTCCATTTTTCAACGATATTTTTGCCGGTTTATTGCGCCGGCGTTTTATTTGTTTACAGTATAGTTGGAGAATATGACAACAACTTCACGGTTACGTGAAGGGTTGATGAAGATTTTTCGGAGAGAAAACTTATTTTTGCGGAGAAATGAAAAACGGCGACCGGTTTAAAACCAATCGCCATTTGAAACAGGCTCCTCGGGTAGGACTCGAACCTACAACCAAGCGGTTAACAGCCGCTCGCTCTGCCAATTGAGCTACCGAGGATTATTAAATTTACGAGCCACATTATAGCGGTTTTGCTTTTTTGCGCA
>Ga0114931_10003998_pt1 | contig 18503 bp, 15 predicted proteins | sample 2SBtaG_FD_89579 | JGI IMG/M metagenome (GOLD analysis project Ga0114931, IMG submission 89579) | Deep subsurface microbial communities from Kolumbo volcano to uncover new lineages of life (NeLLi) - 2SBTROV14_V59a metaG | ecosystem: Environmental > Aquatic > Marine > Volcanic | place: Kolumbo...
ACACCAACGTCTTGGTGTATATGTTCGACGCAGACGCAGCGCGGAAACAGACACAAGCACAACAACTGTTTGATGAACTTGCCCGGGAGAACCGCATACTGATCAGTACGCAGGTATTGCAAGCATTCTACGTGATATCGACGCGCAGATTAGCCGCACCACTGACGTCCCAAGATGCCGAACGGACGATTCGAGATTTGGCGGCGTTCACCGTAATTCCGATTGCCCCGCCGATCATCTTGACGGCGATCAAAATCACAAACCACTATCGCTTGTCATTCCGGGACAGTTTGATCATTCAGGCGGCGCTCCATGGTGGAGCGGACCTACTCTACTCCGAAGATCTTCAAGATGGCCAGATGATTGATGAACTCCGAGTCCAGAATCCGTTCGAAACTCGGTAACCGCGGCGCCCCGATTCAGTGCCCGCATAGAAACGTAGAGTTCGTCGGCGTCGACAAAGCCGAAGCGTACCCCGAGACGGCGCGCATGACGCACCATCTTCAGCGCCAGCTCCGGTTTGGCGGGCGCGGCGCCGCGCCGCCGGAATGCCGGCGCAGCATTCACCCCTACTCGCGGAGCAGCGAATGGTAAAAGCCCGCATAACGTGCGCACACATCAGCCAAGGCGTAACGTTCTGCGATACGCGCCCGCGCGGCGCGTCCAAGTTTCCACCGCCCGGCAGTACCGTGGTCGATCATCCGGTTCAGCGCGCCCGCCAGGGCCGTAGGCGCCCTTGGCGGCACTATCAATCCGGTCTCGCCAACAATCCGACGGGTATCCCCGACATCGGTAGCCACTACCGCCACCCCCGACGCCATAGACTCGGCAATGACGTTCGGGAAGCCTTCACCATAGGCGGAGGACAAGGCACACAGATCGAAACCGGGTAGGATCTGCGCAATATCGTCACGTTGACCGAGCAAGCGCACACGGGATTGCAGTCCATATTCCCTCACCAAGCCGCGCAGCGGGCCATGCGCCTCGCATCCCGCGCCCACCAGTGCGAACACCGCCAGCGGATTTTGCGCAGCGACTTTGGCCGCCGCTGCGAGAAAGACCGCATGATCCTTTTGCGGATCGACGCGGGCCACCATGCCGACCACTACGTTCGCGTCATCAACTGCCAGCAAACGACGGCTACTGGCGCGCACATCGGCGTCCGGTCTCAACTTGTCGAGATCGAAGCCATTGGGGATCAGTTCCCAGCGCGGCGGCCGATACCTCAAGCGTTCGTGCGCCTCGCGCCCGGCCGCGGAGTTCACGATCACGGCGTCGACCCGTGCCGAAATTTTCGCCAGTACCGACACCACCGTCTTCGTTCTGCGTGACCGGTGGCGCATCTCCGAACAGCGGATGTTCCATACCGTGCGCCGCACCCCTGCCAGTGGTGCAATCAATGTCCCCAACAAATCGGCGTGATACAGCCAGGTTTGCAGTACATCCGGTTTTTCGCATCGCAACAGGTGAAAAAGTTGCCAGGCGCCACCCAGCGTTGGCCGCCCGCGGCGCATGCGCAGACAATGGAGCGGCACGCCCGCCGCCCGGATGCGCCCTCCAAACACCCCGGCGTCCATCATCGAGACCACCACCTGGGCGGTGGCGGGATCGGCCGTCGCGGTGGTGGTCACCAAGCGGGTCAGCATGCGCTCGGCGCCACCGCACCCCAAACCCGTTATCAGATGTAAAATCTTCACCGCGCTCGTGTCACCGGGGTTGGCGTGGCTTGCGGCCGGGTTTCAACGCGCCGCCAGCGCGCGGTAGGCGTCGATCACCTCGTGCTTGATCCGCGCCCGGCTCGCCAAGCGGGCGACCAGCCGGTAGTTTGCCTGCGCCATTGCATCCACCCGCGGGTCGTCGAACAGGGCGGTCTTGATTCGTTGCGCGATTTCGGCTGGATAGAGATTGCGCGCGAACAGCGCATTGCGCTCGCCGATGCCCGCGGCGAGGATCTCTTCGAGCGGCGAAACGATGGGAACGGCCCCTCGGGCCATCGCTTCATAGAGTACGTTGGGCACGCCGTCCAGCACCGACGGGGCCAGTATCGCCCGTGCCTGACGCATGAATGCCAAGGCTTGCTGGTGCGCGACCCGCGGATGACAGGAAAACCGATCGCGGACATCGTCGGGCAGCCGGCGGATCGCGGCGCGCGCCTCCTCATTGACCGCCGTCGCCATGATTAAGGTATCCCCCAGCTCATCGCGCAGCGCACACAGCGCGGCCAGGCAGGGTAACAGCTTGCTCTGGTAATATTCGTAGGCCTTGGGCAGATAGAGTATCCGCCGCCGTGCGGAGGGCAGGGTCAGTCCGTCGGCGCCGACTTCCACCCCCCCCGTGCCGGGCACCGCTCGCCCGAATCGGCGTTGCTCCGGGCATCCTAACTCGGCCACGCGCCGGTAGTTGGGCAGGTTGTCGCAAATCGCGAGATCGCAGCGGCGATACAGGCTTTCGAGCCGCGGGCGGAGGCTCGGGTGCAAACAGCCATCCACCAGATCCGGGCCACCGCGCGCTTGCACCACCAGCGCCGGGGGGGGCGCGACGCGGCCGAGCCTGGCGAGCGCGTCGAGCGCATACAATCCGCCGTCGGTGGCGCCGAAACAGTGGATCAGGTCGGGCCGGAAACGTCTCGTCAATCGTACCAGTGCCGCCACGCCCACGGCGCGATGCAAATCGACCCCCACCACGCGCCCGGCCACTGTGATCAACTCCGGGATCGGGAACGGCAGTCCGCGGCGCGCACCCAGCAACGGCCATCCGCGCCCGGTCCCGTGCACGGTGCGCCCCAACGCGGCGGGGAGCCGCGCACGATTGGTCGCAAAGCAGCGGATCATGGCGCCACTGCCATCCAGCAGCGCCATCCAGGCAAGCGCGTGGGTGCTGGCAATATCGCCGATGAAAAGGAGCTTCATCACGCGCGCGGAACCCACCCCGGGTGGGCGGTATTCAGACCCCCGGGGGCGGCCGCCCCACCCCCAACAGCGCGCACCAATTTCGCCATGAATTGACGTAGTCGAAGTCCCGCGCACGGCGCGCGCCGACCTTGCGATAATGCGCATGCAGTTCATCATCCGTGAGGAGGCGCTCCAGGGCGGCCGCCAAGGCGCCCTCGTCGCCCACCGGCACCAGTAGGCCGGCCTCGTCGCGCCCGATGATCTCGGCCGGACCGAATGGACAATCCGTGGCCACCACCGGTGTGCCAATCGCCATGGCCTCGACGATCACCAGCCCGAAGGCCTCGAAATGGGAACTCAACACCGCGACCCGCGAGGCCCCCACGAATGGCATGGGGTTCGCTTGATAACCGGCGAACAGGACGCGCTCGGAAATTTCCAGCTCGGCCGCGTAGCGCTTGAGCTCGGCCTCCAGCGCCCCGGCGCCAACACAAACCAGCGCCACCTTCGGGATTTCCGAGGACAATTGTTGTACCGCCCGCAACAGGGTCGCATGGTCCTTCTGTGCGTCGAGACGCGCGATGCAGGCGATCACTTTTCGTCCCGCGAACCATTGCTCGAGTTCGCAAGGCAACCCCACCCGACTTTGAAGATCGACTCGCGCCACGTTGACCGGGTTGGGAACCACCCGACATCGCCCGCCAGGCAGCTTCAGATAGGCCTCGAAATCCGCGCAACAGCCCTTGGAAGGAAACGTGATCTTGGCGGTCCGGTGCAGCGCTCTCAATTGCGCTTCCACGGCCAAGCGTACCTCTCCCTCCACAAATATCTGCGGCAGATACGCGCTCTCCAGGATGTGCAGCGTCGCGACCGTGCGAAAAGGCGGGGCAGGCACACACAGCCGGGACAAGGCGGCGGCGTGCTCCATGAACGTGACCAGGACATCATCCGGCCCAAGCGTTGACAGCAGCGTCTCGAGATGGCCCAGCGCGGGACCGAACTGCTGCGCAAGCAGGAATTCGGCGGGGGATCGAGGGTGCCGTTGAAGTCGCGTGCGGGGTCGAATTCGAGCGCGCATACGGTTCGCGATATAGGCGACTCTGTTCACCAAGCGGCCCAAGGAACGGCGCGCGATATACGCGCGTTGTCGCGCTTGCGCATAGCGCCGGTACACCGCCCGCCTCGGCCTTCGCAGAAAAGGCGCGTGACGCCGCGCATAGCACCTGAGCGTGTACCCATACTCGCCGCGGCGCGCCGCGGCGCGCGTAGGTGTAGGTGTAGGTGTAGGTGTAGGTGTAGGTGTAGGTGTAGGTGTAGGTGTAGGTGTAGGTGTAGGTGTAGGTGTAGGTGTCACGACCGATGCTGGCGGCGCAACGTCAATGCCAAACGCGGATTCCAACGGTTCGATGCGGGTCACACCGCTGGTCAGGTCGACGATCCGGGCGCCGGCCGGAAAATCCGTCTTTAAATCATTCCAGGTCAAAAAGGCCAAAGTGACGTCAAATTTGCCGCGGTCTATAAAGGCGCTCATATCGCTCAGCACATGTTCCGCACCACCACCCGAGGGGCTCAAGCCGAGCAGCACCATCCGGCTCTTGGGCGTCGCCGTGGCCCCCGGTATTCGTTGCAGAACCGCGTCGAGCCCGGATCGAATATCACAGCGCTGATCCGCGTTCACCGAAGCGCAAACCTCAGTGTTCGCCTGCACCGCCACCAACACATCGAAGCGACCAAGGCGCGGCAGCGTTTCAGCCGCCCGGATCAGCACCTCGCGCGGCACGCTGAAGCCCCGCTCCGAGAGACCGAACGCGTGGCCCGGACGAACGACCAGATGGCCACGTTGCGCCAATTCTTGCGCAATCCGGCAGTCGCAGTCATCCGCACCGAGAACGAAAATACGGGCCGATCCGCCGCCTGATTCGAGCGCGGGCGCACGCACCCCGAGCAAGCGCTCGAGGTAGGATTCGGTTTGACGCACTGCCGCTGACTTGCCCGCGGCGACCAGCCGCCGGTGAAATAGCTTGGTCAGCGCCACCGGATCCGTCGGCGTGAATGCAAACCGTTCGCCGACCGCGGACACCGCGGCGGCGACCGATCCCCACAGCGTACCAAAATCGGATTTTTCATAGCGCAAGGTCAAATCCGCCGCGTCCGAAAGAAAGCGCGGCCTCAGTTCGCGCACCGCGGGTAGCGCCGCGGGCGACCACAGCCACTCGGCGATTCGGGCCGCAAAGTCGGGGACCGGTCCGAGGCGGTACAAAAACGAGCTCGGATCCGTAGCCGCGAGCATGGCGGTCCGGTAGGCGCCTGCAATGACCGCGGGGTCGCTCAGATCGGCGTGCGGCGCCATTTCCACAAAGCGATGGTCACGGGTGAATTTCAAACAGGCATTCGCGCTATCGAAATAGCAGGCGGCGGGAAAGACCTCCGAGCCTTGGGCGTCATGATTGCGGTTGACCACCAAATGCTCGGGGATAAAGCAGGCTTTCAATCCGGCTAATAGACGCAGCCACATATCGAGATCCTGCCCGTACTGCAGACCGGCATCGAAGCGCCCGTGGCGCAGCCATGCCGCTCGCTTCACGCAGACGGTAATTCCGCTAACGAAGTTGCGATGCAGCAAACCGAGGGTTTCCAAGCCATCCTCCGGCCTGGGCCCCCACAAACCGCGGGTCTCAATGGTCCCGAGACTGTGGCGCAGCAATCGAAAATAAGAATAAAAGAACTCCGCTTGCGGATTGTCATCGATCCACCGGCGGTTGACTTGCAGTTTTTGCGGTTCGAAATAATCATCGGAACTGAGCCAGTGCACCCAGGCGCCAGACGCGGCTTCGAGGCCGGCGTTCAGCGCCGACGCAACGCCGCCGTTGTCCTTGTGAATGACGCGAAATCGACTGTCGCGTCCGGCGTATTCGCTCAAGATCCCGGCGGTGCCATCGGTAGACCCGTCGTTGACCACCACCGCTTCCCAATCGGCATCGGTCTGCCCGAGCAGACTGTCCAATGCCTCGCCGATAAACTCCTGCTGGTTGTAGGTCGGCACGATGACGCTCGCGAATGGCGCTCGAAGGCCCTCCATCATGCGTGCGCCAACCCGGCCACCGCACGATAAAACTCGACCACCCGTACCCGGATCTGCTTACGATCCGCCACTTCGGCCACGCGCGCCAGGTTGGCGTGCGCCGCGCCGTCAATCAAGTCGTCTTCATTCATGGCGCGCACCAATGCCTCGGCAATCTCCGCAGGGTAAAGGTTGCGAGCGAAGAGCACGTTTGTTTCCTGTTCCACCACTGGCAGGGTGGTGGCGAGCGGCGAGATGATCGGGAATGCACCCAAAGCCATCGCTTCCAGCATGCTGTTGGGGATGCCATCGGTGAGCGAGGGGGCCAGCATGACGCGCGCATCGGAGAGGCGTTCCAACACCTGCTCGCGAGGCAAACGCCCGTGCACATGGCACGCCGCCTTGATGTGGTCGGGCAGCATCTTGGCAAAATAGATCCGCAGTTCATCCTGCACCAGCCACAAGCACTCGACCTCACACGGCCGGATTCGATCCCAGGCCAGAATCAAGGCTTCCAGCACCGGTAGCCCTTTCGACGAGATCGTCTCATAGGCCTTTGGCCACACGATGCGTCGCGGTCGTTGCGATGGGAGTTGGGTCCAACGACTCCGCAGTGCTTCCAAGTCCAGTCCGCCCGGCCCCGAAGCCACCCCGACGCCCGGTGACTCGACCTTGGAGCGGTGCAAGCCATTGGCCAGGGCGAAGGCATAATTTTGCTCGTTGTCACAGATGAAGTGATCGCAGGCCTCGAATACCGAGCGGATTTGCGCCAGCCGATCCGCTAAGAACCGGTAGAGATCCAAATCCGGCCCGCCACGGGCCTGGGCGACCCATCTACCAATCCCGCCTAGGTCGTACTCGGCACGGGCACGCAGATAAAAATAAGCCGAGGGATCGAATCCCAGCGTGTGAATGATGTCCGGGCGCCACTCTCGGATAACCCGCGCGAGCGCCGCCTCGTGGCTCGCCGGCCAATGTTGCCCCATCCACTCCGCCACGCGGCTCAGACCGCCGTACACCAAGCGACGGACCCGGCCCCCGGGCCGCCCGGTGACGGCCAGCGCGCCCCGCAGCGCGGATTGTGCGAGCTGCACCCGATCCGAAGCGGGTGGAAATACCTGGGTGATCCGGCGCGCCGGATCAATCGACCCAACCGGTACCGTGGCGTAGCTTGGAAACCCGAAGTTCTCGGGCGGCAATCCCGAAGGAAGCCCGAACAAACGGGCCTCGAAATCGGTTTCGCTCAGCAGTTCAATCCACGAGGTCGTGTGCGACGTTTCGGGGAATCCGATAAACAGGATCCGCGCGGTCATGAACGATCGTTTGTGGCGCGCGACTGAGTGTATTCCGAGCGTTGCGCCCGTGGCCCTCGGTGCGCCTCGAGACGCGCTTCGAGCAGCAGCATTTCCGTGTGCAGATCCTCACGCAAGCGATGAATGTCGTTGGCAATGCACACTTGGTTGCGGAGGAGTTGGAGCTTCTCCTGCCGGTCGCCCTCGCGGTTGCGCCGTTCGATCTCCTGGTCATACTGTTCTCGAAAGGCATCGAATTCGCTCACCAACCGTGCAAGCACATGCGGTGCCGTCAGCACCGAGCGGGCATAATACGATACACGCGCCCACAACCTTAGTTTAGCCGCCATCGTTCGCTCCCTACTGGGGCGCTGGCTTGCGCGCCATTACCATGATCGACTGTCCGACGACTCCGTACAAATCCAATAGATCGGTGCGCTGCAACTCTCGATTTAGGAAACTTGCTCTGTCCACGGGCTCAAGGTGATCGACGAAACAGCCGAACATGCTGCGTACCCAACAATCCGCATCCATGACCACCGGGAGGTAGGTGTCCCACAGTACGCGGGCCAGGGGCTCGTACCCTAGTCGGCAATCGCTGAAGCCGGCCTGCCTCACCGCCAGCAGTAGGGCCCGCGGTGTCCAGCGGCTAACATGGTGCGGCGGAATTTCGGTTAACGCGCCGCTGAAATGACGAATCGGCCCAGACTGGTTCGGCGTGCTGATGAAAACGAATCCGCCGGGACGCACCAAAGCGAACATCGCGCGCAGCATCGCCACGGGGTCGGCGGTGTGTTCGAGGATCTGAAACGCCGTGACCACGTCGAATTGATCCGCCGCCATGCTGGCCAGCGGTTCGAATACGACCTCGTGCTGGTTCGCCTCGAGTATCGAGCGCAATTTCGGATTGAGTTCGTGCCCGCAGCGCCGCACCTCCGGCGCGGCGCTGCGAAGCCGATCGAGAAACGCCCCGGCGCCGCAACCGATATCGAGCAGCGCGGCGACGCCGAGATTGCGGATGAATTGCAGCGCCCGCTGGAATTCCCATTTCTCGAGGTTGTAATAGTTGGCTACTTCGATCCGGTCATAGAAATCGGCGGTCCCGGTAACGGTAGGGAAAAACAGTTCAAAGCCACAAGCGCCGCAGGTGAAGAGCGTGCTATGCGCCCGCTCCGGCTTGCCGTAGTAGGCCTTCAAGTCGTCCGCGAACACACACCCTACAACCTCTTCCCAGCAGGTCAATATCTGCGGAAGTTCAACGGTTTGACCACCGGGCGTGAATTTCGACGAGCCGCAAACCGGGCACGTCGCAGGCGCCTCAACAGTTTCCATATCGACTTCAAACATATCCCGGCCACGTCCCTCCGTACCCGAGCGATTATGCCGCAAACACCTGCTGCTTCCACAGCGAGAGGGCGAACAACGTCCAGACAGCAGACGGCGGAATCGCGCCATCACCGAGCAGGCTAAGTTGGCGCGCGACGAATTGCGGCTGCAATAACCCATCGCGCGCGACCGCCGCCGGGCTTAAAACTTCATCCAGACGCTCCTTCAGAGGCCCGGCGAGCCATGCGCCAACCGGCATATTAAAGCCCCGTTTCGGGCGTCGGGTGAAACCATCGAAAAGTAACTCCTCGCCGACATCGAGTAGCACCCGCTTGATGCCTTCCGCCCCATAACTGCCAGCCGGCGCCGCCGCGTCGGCGGCGCCGATTTTCGCCCCGTGCGGAAGGGACATGGCGACGTCGGCGAGATCGGGATCGAGAAACGGCACTCGAACTTCGAGTGAACAAGCCATGGACATGGCGTCCACGTCGCGCAGCAATTGGTTGCGCGTGTACCCGTTCAGGCACAGCGCCGAGAATCGGTTCAGCGGTGACGCGCGCGGCAGGGTATCGAGATGGGCAAAATCTAGCGCCGAATCACGCCAATCCACGGCCTCGGCACGCAACTGCGGCGTCAGGGCCGACATCGCGCCCGGCAAACCCAGGGCCTGATGCTGGCGGGCGAAAATGCCCGGCCGGTCCGCATAAGCGACCTGCAGCATCCGATGATCTTGCCAATGGCGTGGCAAACGCCGCCGCGCCATTGGCGCTAGCAAACCCGACATCGGCGGCGGCTTCACGCCGGCCGCCATCTTGAACCACGGATACCCGGCGAACAGCTCATCGCCGCCCGTGCCCGACAAAGCGACCTTGTAGTCGCGACTGACCACCCGCGAAACGAAATAGGTGTTGACACCATCGATACTCGGTTGATCTAAATCCCTCCCGAGGTGGTCCACCAGCGCCACGATATCGTCGTCCCGGATACTGATGTGATGATGCCTGGTGCCCAAATGGCGAGCCACGGCCTCGGCGTCGGTGGTCTCGTCGATGGACGCCAGTGCACGGTCCTCGAACCCCACGGAGTAGGTATTTACGTCGGCGTTGTGATGCCGAACCATCAACGCCGTGGTCAGTGCCGAATCAATACCGCCGCTCAAGAAACAGCATACCGGCACGTCGGCGACGAGTTGTGTCCGCACCGACTCGGAAAGCGCATCGTGGACCACGGTTTTAGCCTCGTGCGCATTGACGGTGCCCAGTTCCGGGTGCCGCTTTTCCCCAAAGGCCCAGAATCTGCGGTTGCGTGCGTGCCCGAGCGCAAAGGTGGCAATGGTCCCCGGACGAAAGGTGCGCACGCCCTTGACCAGCGTACGCGGTTGATAGACCGAGCCAATTGCCAGCAAATCGCGCAGCGCCACAGCATCAACCTCGCGCGCCACCCGTTCAGATGCCAGCATCGCCTTCAATTCCGAGGCAAACAGCACGCCGCCGCCGATTTCAGTATACAACAGCGGCTTAATTCCGAACGGATCACGGGCCAACAGCAGTTTTTCCCGTCCCGCGCCCTCGCGGGCGTCGTACACAGCAATCGCGAACATCCCACGTAACCATTCGACAAAACGCCCGCCGGCATCGAGATAGAGGCGCAGAATCACCTCGGTGTCCGAGCGCGAGGCGAACTTGTGGCCGCGCGCGATCAACCCATCACGTAACTCGCGGTAATTGTAGATCTCGCCGTTAAACACGATCACCACTCGCCCGTGCGCGGCGGTCATTGGCTGATGCCCGGTCTCGCCAGGATCGATGATACTCAGACGCGTGTGGATCAAGGTCGCCGCCTGGTCGGCGAATACGCCGTAATCATCCGGCCCGCGATGTTTCATAGCCTTCACCACACGATCCACCGCTGCGCCATCTGCGCACATGCCGGGGATCTTATAGAAGCCGGCTATGCCACACACAAAATCGCTCCAGCAATCGCGCGCGGTGAGTCGCTACAACCCGTCGCTCACCCACAAAATCACCACTTTACTGTTCAATCCAGGCCCCTTTGGGCGATGCCCAGGTCCATGCTATATCCAAGAACCTCGAAATCTTTCTGGTAAATGCTCTGAACCAAATCCACGCACTCGCCGTCACTGCAGAATTCGCCCCTATCACGAACGCGCCGGCTACTATTCTCATGGTAGACCTCTTAGTCATACCCTCATTTTCGCCACTTCGGCAAGAACGATCAGAAGGTTTTATGATATTAACAGCGGGCGCGCCTTTTCAATGAGCTATCGCCCTCTCTTAACAAAAGAAATGACCGGACCGCTAAGCGCCGACGCCGCACATTCACCCTAGCCCCGCTTATCTATTCGAGCTCTCCAACAACGCCCGCCGGATTCTGGCCAGCGTTTCCGTAAGCCGACTCACAGACCCACTCGCCGCACCGTCTTCCAAAGCAGCCCGCGGAGGAGGCGGCGCGCGCATAAAAGCGTCGCGTGCCGTAGCATTGCTCCAATTCCCCTTCACGTACGGAGAAAACTGTTCACGGTTCAGCCTGCAGATATTGTCGTAGCTCTTAAGCTTGCTTTGGCTTGCGAACATCGTGTCGAAGGGCAGACGGAACGGTGAACCGTTCATTTTACGCAGGACAACGTAGAGCATTACGTCTCTGTCGTCGTATTCCCGGAAAGAACGCGAATTGTAGTCGATAAGATGACTGGTAAAGTCCACCGTGAACCAAAGATTCAATATGTCATAGCGGTTCGATCCGGCCAGTTCATGGACCATGCGAGGGTGATAATTGAAATAGCCATGGTTGACTAGTCCCTGTGCACATAGGACATGTATCATCAACCCGCCAACTGCGCAGAGCTCATGCACGTTCGCAAACACCGCCGCTTGGTTGAAACAGTGCTCGGAGGTACCCAAATTGGTCACCACATCGAACGGGCCGCACCCCAGCATGCCGCCTGGAACTGGCTCGTTGAGATCCGCGATCATTCGTCCTTCGGTCGGCGATCCTCCCGCGTCTAAGCACGCATAGTCCGTGAGCCCATAGCGGCGATAAAAAGCCGCCGCATTCTCTGGCGCGCCACCCCGTTCCATGCCAAAACAGCTCCGCTCCGCGGCCCGCAAGGAATCAGGGTGGGCGCTTACATCCTGCGAGCCGAGTTCGACGATCCGCGATTTGCCGGCCAGTTCGCCCGCCCGCTCCAAGGTGGCCAGGACGTAAACCATCTCGGTGTTAATGCCCACCCGTTCTGCCTCAGCAATCCGCAACCGTGAACGACATGCCGTGAAAGCCGAAGTCCACAAACGGATTGAGCTTGATACGTGGATTCCGCGCAAGCCACTCGGCGCAAGCGCGCTGCTCACCCCGGTTGGCAAGGTTGCGAAAGCAGCGCCAATCATCGAACAAAATCACCGAACCAACCTCGAGGTGGTCGGTCAGGAAGTCGAGGACAGGTATCGTGGACTCGTAGAGGTCGCAATCGATCCATGCCGCAGCCACCGTGCCAACACCGACCAAGTCCGGGTTGTCGCCGTGCAGCGTCTCCTCAAACCATCCGGGTACCGTTCGGATACGGTTGAGATCAGCGCTCCATCTCAATTCGATGTTTCGCAGGAATGCATCTCGGTTACAAGCGAATTGCCCCTGATGGAATCCGCTCGAATATTGCTCGTCACCGTCCAACCTTATCGGCTCGGGCAACCCTTCGAAGGAATCGAGAGCGACAAAACTCATCTCGGGGAACAGCAAAGCCATTACCTTATACGCATATCCAAAGGTCTGGCCCTCGAAAACCCCGAACTCTAGGTAATCCCCGCGCAACTCGGCACCCACCAAGTAATCGGCGAGTTTGTCAATCATATCCCACCGATTCTTGTAATAGCTGAGTAGGCGCTCCTCCAGAAAGGCGACGCGTGCCTCCAAGGGCTTGTCCTGCTCTCGTTGCAAATTGTCTTCTCGGACCAAATTACCGCCGAGCAGGCTGCGCAGGAACTTCCCAATCAAAACTGTTCCCTGAGGCTAGAGTTAACCACTGGTATCTTAAATGTACCGTCTATTGATCCTTCTTCCTCAATTGCGACATCGGACACTAGGCGGCTTTTCATATTGATTAGCCCCGGAAATAGATCGTCAGTCTCAGCCTCAACAATTAGGCCATCCGCCCAAAAACGGATCATCGAATAGTCGTTTTTAACCGGTCCGAGGCGCTCAGCGATTCCGAAATTGAAAACGTAGCTACCTGAATTGAGCCTCGGAGTCAGGGAGAAGGAGTATCTTCGTTTTTCGCCCTTCCTAAGTGACGACTCAACTCCGATTACCGATGTAGAACATCCATATATTTGAGACCCTGTATGGGTTCTAATGTCATACCCAACGGAAACGCTTGCAATATCCTCAAATGATTGAACATCAATATTGACGGAATAATTTCCTCCGTCTCTAAGACGCCGTGTCGAATTACCGTTTGAATCAACAATCGCAGCCGCGACTATGCGTGCTTTGGAATCTCCAACAAGTTTCTTGTCGCCAGTTTGAAGAATCGGCGGCTCAGCTTGACTGAGCTTTGCAATCTCCTCATGAACCATCTGCTCGTACAGATAACCGACCTCGCGCGGATTGCCGATCGCCGCTACGCATCCGCCCTCAAGAAGAATCGCTCGGTCGCACATTTCGTAGATCTGTTGCAAACTGTGGGTGACCAGCAAGACGGTGGCGCCGCTCTTGACAATTTGGCGCATTCTGCTAAAGCTTTTTGCCGCGAAGATCATGTCTCCGGTAGATAGTGCCTCGTCGACGATCAGGATGTCGGGTTCGACGCTTGCGGCGATGCTAAAGGCGAGGCGTGCGAGCATGCCGCTAGAGTAGGTCTTGCACGGCGCATCGATGAACTCGCCCAGGCCGCTGAACGCTATAATTGCATCGGTTTTACGCTCAATCTCCTCGTGCGTCATGCCTAGGCAAAGACCACCGAGCAGGATGTTCTCGCGCCCGTTCAGATCCATGTTGAAACCTGTACCAAGCACCATGATCGCAGAAACGCGACCGTTGACCTCAACAGTACCGCAGGTCTTGTCGAGGGTATCGGCGATGATCCGGAGCAGAGTGGTCTTGCCGGCACCATTGCGCCCGATGACTCCAACGACTTCACCCCGGTAGACGTCGAACGAGACATCTTTCAGCGCCCAATGCTCCGCGTACCGCGGTCGGCGCGTCACCAATTCGAGTAGGATATCGGATGGGCGGTCGTAGAGCTTGTACATCTTCCCTAAATCGCGCACCCCGATCGAAATCGCTCGACCGGCAGTCATAGATAGGTCCCGAAATACGGCTTGAGGCGGTTAAAAAGCATGGCGCCGAGTGTTACGGCGATTAGAGAAAGCATTGCGGCTCCTCCACACGCAGACAGCGACTTGGCTGCCCCATGATAGGCCACGTCGTGAAACATCATGATGAAATAGGAGACCGGATTGAGGTACACAACGACTCGCGCCTTCTCGGGGACCCAATCAATGAAGTAAAAGATGGGTGCCAAGTACAGACCCAGCAACGTGTAGAGTTGGACGATGTCCTTGAGGTCACGGAAAAACACCGCAACCGCAGAAATCATGAAGGCGACGCCGATCAGAAAGACATAGAGAATCGCAACGGCCACCGGGAGCATCAGATAGCTCACCGGTAGCGTGCCAAATCGAATCAACACATAGGCGAACAACCCAGCGAAACCGATGACCAGGGTCGGCAGGGTCGCAATGACCATTTTTACCGGCAAGACCTCCAGAGGAAAAACCACTTGCTTGACCAAGGCAGCTTGGCCCGAGACCGTCGCCGACGCACGCGAGATCACCTCCGCTACTATCAACCAGGGGATGAGCCCACTGACCATGTAAACTGCATGATCGGCTGGGAAAGTCACCCCGACACCGGCCGCCTTGGCTCGGAAAATGACGCCGAAGATGAACAGGAAAACGCTAACCGTGGCGGCCGGGTGTACAAAGCCCCAGATCTTCCCAAGGATCTGCCCTGAATAGCGGTCGGACAGGTCGCGTTTGGCCATCTCTACCAGGAGACGCCGGTTCTTCGCGAGTGTTCGCCAAGTAGTCGAAAGGGCATTTAGCATTTTCCAAGCGCTCCCAGCGGCATCCAGCCGCTTTCATTGCATTCTGCGCCGCGGCTCGCCGACCGTCGGGTCGGAGTAGGATCGTTCAGCAAGAAATGACAACATAGCTGCGTAACGGTCAAGTACGGTCGCCGTGCCGTAACGGGCGGCGACGGCCCTAAGATCCGACGGGGCGCGGGGTGCGGCGAAAGCGCGGCGAATCGCAGTCACTAGCGCATCGGCATCGCCGGATACCGCCAGTTCGCCCCACCGTCCGCCTTCGAGGATCTCTTCAGGCCCGCCGCCGCGGGTGCTTACCACTTGCGTCCCGCAAGCCATCGCCTCGACCAGCACGAGCCCAAAGCCCTCGGCATGTGACGGAACCACAACAACATTGGCGCGAGCCATGTAGGCCCAGGGATTGGATTGAACGCCCAGGAACCGTAGGGCATCACTGTCGAGCTGCAAGCGCTTGGCCAATGCATTCAAGGCTAAACGCTGCGGGCCGCTACCGAGCAACAGCAGGCGGTAAACGCTGCCATCAGAACGCAGCTTGGCCAAAGCGCGCAGCAGCAACTCGAATCCTTTTTCGGGAGCCAAACGTCCAACGCCGACCAAGAGCGGCGTCCGCGCCCGCGCCGAGTCTGCCAGCCAGGGATGCGGACACGGTGCCGCGGCGCCTCGTCGGACCGCGGCGAGATCGGTCGGATTAGGGATCGTAACGAGCGGCGGCACCGCACTGCCCATGAGATCGGTCACCTCTTCAGCAACTGCCCGAGAGATGCAGAACACTGCGTCCGCACGGGTGTATAAAGCACGTATCATCCCATGCACGAGGCGGCCTCGTATTGGCGGATCAGCTTCCCGACCCCGGGAAAACAAAGCTACTTCCTGTACGCATACCGGAGCACTATGGCGCCGGATGAAGCGGGCGACCAGGAGGGTGACTACATTCATGTGGGTCATTGCTGAAAAAACCAGCGCCCGAGGATGACGGATCAGGAATCGCCGCAGTGGCAAGAGCGACCGATACACCCGGCCAACATCGAAATCAACTACCTCCACGGCACTCGACAGCTCGACGCGTAGCGGGCCGGTGCCGCGCGGGCTCGCGAGAAATACTCGCCAGTTCCGTTTCGCCATACCATTGGCGAGGGTGATGATTACCCGTTCGGCGCCGCCCATGGTCAACGACGGAACCACGAATACGACCGAATTCACAGACGCTCCCGGGCCAGACCAATCGCCACTGCCATGCGATAGGCCCAGCGGCTGAGCGGCTGGCACATCACGTAGAGGATCCGTAACCACGACCGCTTGCGCTCCGCACTGAAATAGCCTGGCCAGACTGGGCATAGCGCGAGGCTACGGAGCAAATATCGCCGACCGGGAACCGTGGGATCCTGAATCGCAAGCAAACCGGCGCAGTACAACGCCGAAGCAAATGCCTGCCGTCGCCAGCCGCGCATGGGCGCGGGAACATCGTGCTGCTCAAAAAATGTCATGACCATATCAACCTTGTTCGCCGCCATTTGTGAATTCCGGCACAACTGGCTAGCGCCATTCTGGTGGGTTCGCCAAGTTGCGAGCACCTGCGGAATGCGCACGATGCGCCCCCTCATGGCAAGACGCAGCCACATTTCATAGTCGCTAGTCAAAGGGAATCGGGAATCGCGGGCCGGTTCACCATGCAGCGCGGAGCGGCGGAAGAATGCGCCTGGCCCCGGCAGACAAAGGTGTTGTTCGAGATAGACACGTAGATCGAAATCGAACGTCGTAACCGTGCGCACGACCACGCCTCTTTCGTCGATCATTTCCCAGTCCGGATACACCGCCACAAGGTCGGTGCCCGCTTTCAGCGTATCTACGACCGCCCGCAGCAACCCAGGTCGTATCGGGTCATCAGCGTTTACAATGCCCACGATGTCCGATGACGCCTCGCGCACACCGCGATTCACCGCCGCCACCTCACCCCGGTTGGATTGACGGAAAAGTCGGACTTGGTTTCCGTATCGGGCAGCCAAAAAATCGCCCGTGCCATCGGTCGACCCATCATCTACTATGACAAAGTCGAAAGGTGCGACCGCTCGGCACTCGACCGCCTGAGCAAGAACGCTGTCGACAGTCTCGGCGATAAAGTCCCGGCCATTGAAAACCGGGGTTACAACCGTAACGCGCGCCTCCCCAAATTCCGACATGCGCGTCTTAGCCGGATAAGCCGTGGATGTAGCTCGTAACGATCCGCAGCACCTTATCGCTCACATTGACTGCCATATATTCCGGCGGCGGGGTCCAGTGCGCCACCTCGCCAGTTGCCAGGATGACGCCGCGCAAAATGCTCCGTAGGTCGGCACCAGCGATATAGTTCGAGCCGCAGTCGAGAGTTTCTGGACGTTCGGTCACATCACGAATTGTGACGTTGGGCACGCCGAAGATCGCGCATTCTTCCTGCACCGTGCCACTGTCGGATAGAACACAGAAGGCATTACGTTCTAGGCTCACGAAATCAAAGAAGCCAAAAGGCTGCGCGAACTCTACACCGTCCCCTATTGTAAGCTCCGCGGACCGCTCGATTCGGTCACGGGTACGCGGATGGGTACTCACGACCACCCGCATGGCATAATCAGCCGCCAGACACGAGAGGGCGTCCACAAACGCTTGCAACCGCTGCGGTACATCAACATTCTCGGCGCGATGCAGCGTGACCAAGAAATATTCCTTTTTAACCAGACGGAGCTTTCCCAACACGTTCGACGCTATGATCTTCGAATCATGGGTTGCAATCACTTCAAAAATCGGATTACCAGTGACGAAAATACGGTGGCCCGGAATACCTTCGTGCAGCAAATTTTCGCGACTTCGATACGTGTACGGCATTAGAATATTCGAACAGTGGTCAATGATTCGCCGGTTAACTTCCTCGGGTACCCGATCGTCATAACACCGGTTGCCTGCTTCCATATGAAATACGGGGATCCCGAGCCGTTTCGCAACAATCGCGCTAAGCGCCGAGTTCGTGTCGCCAAGCAACAATACTCGGTCTGGTCTTTCGGTGCGGAAATATTCCTCACTTTGTTCCAGAATCTGACCAATCTGAGCACCAAAACTGGACGCCGACACGCCGAACCGGGCGTCCGGCGGGCGCACCCCGAGTTCGCTAAAGAACAGCTCCGAGAGCGAGCGATCGTAGTTCTGCCCGGTATGGATGAGCCGATGTTCAACGACTTTGTCCAATTTACCGATCAGCAACGACAACCGGATAATCTCCGGCCGTGTGCCAAGCACGGTAACGATTTTCACCCGACCTCCGTCTACTCGGCGAAGATACGGTGCAACAGGCTCGCGCGGTTTCTTGTCGCCGGAAGGAACGCGAAACATCCCTCCGTGCCTCCGCGTTTCCAGTAGTGTCCGTCGGGAGATGGATTGCTCTCGGTCGGCATGCTCGGGTCTTCTTCTGGTGAAGTCCCCATCGGAACGCGCGGAACGTCTCTCAATAGCTCTGCTACCGCATCATCTACCCGCTCGTCCGTGTTTGGTGAACGCAAACAGTAGTCATGAAAGGCGAGCGCGAACGGCATTGGACGCATCTCGAGCGCGGTCTTGATGTCAGTTTTGGCCGCCTTGTAATCGTGGTCGCCATCGATCACAACCAAAATCGGCGTCGCTGATAGCTTTACCGAGGAAACAAAATTCGGAAACGCTCCCTGGAACCTTAGAGATCCCCTCATTTCGTTTGTTAAGAGTGGGCGATAACTCATTGAAAAGTTGTTCCCGCTGTTAATCTCATAAAACTTTCTGATCGTTCTTGCTTGAACCATAAGAAAGTCTGATCG
>Ga0114931_10003999_pt1 | contig 18503 bp, 18 predicted proteins | sample 2SBtaG_FD_89579 | JGI IMG/M metagenome (GOLD analysis project Ga0114931, IMG submission 89579) | Deep subsurface microbial communities from Kolumbo volcano to uncover new lineages of life (NeLLi) - 2SBTROV14_V59a metaG | ecosystem: Environmental > Aquatic > Marine > Volcanic | place: Kolumbo...
ATCGACATCCATGCGGGCACTCACGCCATTGCGCATTACTTTATTGCGCATTACTTTGTTTGCTTTTTACCTGTATGAACGGACGTAAGGCTTGCCAATGCAATTGAAAGTGAGTTGCCGATGAAACGGTTTTTTCTAGCGATAGCAGTGTCCGCCAGCGCAACGCTGCTGGTTGTCGGCCCAGGTGCGATGGCCCAAAGCTCAAACGGCGGTGGTCTGTCCAACCACCCCAGCTCCAGCTATTATCGCAGCAAAGGGCGCCATCATCGCCATCATCGGCGGCGCGGCGGCTATTCCTATAGCTTCAGCGACACCATCAACACCTATGGCGATGCGCGCACTGCCTATGGCAGCACCAACAGCTATCGCGACCCCTTTCTCGACCGCCAGAGCGCCGCTGGACCGTTTGACAATGGCTTCTTTTTTGATTCCGCGATCGCCCCCCACGGCGGCAATTCGCCCTATCTGAACTAAGACCAAAGCATTCCCCGCCCGGCTATGGCATTGAAATCCCTGTAGTTTGCAAAATATGGTTTGCAAAATGCATGGCATAGCTGTGCCGCTGCTGCAGTTGGGCAACATATATCATGCTTCGGCAAAATTTCTTTGCTCACGCGCTAGGCAAGTCCGCAACTGGCGGATATTATGCGCCATCCAGTCAATCTTCAGTGGTCCTGGCTTTAGTGTCTGGGCGGATTAACCATAATTGTGGGGAATAAGGATGCGTTTGCGCATTTTGACGACGGTGGCATTGTCCGGCTTTGCTGTTTTACTGCTGGCGGCCAATGCGCCGGCAGAGGCCGCCTGCAAGAAGCTCGGCTTCACGGTTAACCACTACGGTAAAAAGGGGCCGACTGCCGATTCCAAGAGGCTGCTGGACGGTTATATCGCCTCATGGGCTGCCAAGCGGGGCATCAAGAAGTTCAGAAAGAGCAAAAAAACCGTATCCTGCTATCAATTCCTGGACTTCGGCTTCTTCGACGAGTGGACCTGTAAGGCGGTGACCAATGTCTGCTTCAGAGGCCCGATCCCACCAGATCCACAGTCGGCATCGAACAACAATAAGAAAAAGATCGCGCACAAGAAGGCCAGGAACAAGAAGGCCAGGAGAAGGATCGCTAAACGGCACGCTGACCGCAATAGAGCGCGCCGCCAGAGAAAGGCAAAGGCCATGGCTGCGGCCAGGAAAGCCAAAGCTGCGGCGCGCAAGGCCGAACTGGCCGCCAAAAAGGCTGAGGAAACAGCCAAGAAGGCCGCTCTGGTTGCCAGAAAAGCTGCGGAAACGGCAAGAAAAGCCAGGGCAAAGGCTGACAAAGGCAAAGGCTAACCTGCCTCTCACGCTCGTTTTACCTCTACCTCTCATCCTCTATGTTTAGCTGCCCCTCACCCTGGCCCTCTGCCCATGAAGAATGGGCAAGAGGGGACTGATCCCCTTGTCATTGTTGTCGGCGTTCTCGCATCAGGGTTTCTGTAATACCGTAGGTATTTTGTTTTGACATATGGCTTCGTTGTATCCTCTTGAATTCTCTGCGCTAATTGATGGGTATAGGAGTCAGTAATTTGGCCGGTCGGTATAATAGTCACTTTCGGATTGCGGGTACTGGTCGCGGTTTATGGGTCTTAAGTACGCTGCCCGATCTGTCGCCACTTATTGAGCGAACTTAAGACTGAACCCGCGACTAGGCGTCCGCGGCATTTTTGCTGACGGACTTCTTGGCAGCCTTGCTGCCGGCCTTGGTTTTCGCCGGAGTTTTTTGGGCGGGGGCTGCTTTCTTCTTGCTTGCGACTTTCTTGGCCGGCTTTTTTGCAGTTTTCTTGGCCGGCTTTTTGGCTGCCTTTTTGGCGGTCTTCTTGGCCGCGGCTTTCTTCTTGGCCGGCTTTTTCTTTTTGCCGCCACCCTTCTTGCCGCCGGTCTTTGCAATACGCGCCGAAATGAGATCGACGGCTTCTTCAAGCGTCAGCTCGGTGGGCTCGCGGCCCTTGGGGACGGTGGCATTGACCTTGCCGTATTTGACGTAAGGCCCATAGCGCCCGTCAAGCACCTCGATCTTGCCACCTTCGGGATGTTCGGCAAACTCTTTCAGCACGGTTGCCTTGGGTCGCCCGCGCCCGCCGCCTGCCTTTTTCTCGGCAATCAAGCTCACGGCACGGTTGATGCCGATGTCGAAGACCTCCTCGATGCTTTCGACATTGGCATAGGTGCCGTCGTGCAGGACGAAGGGGCCATAGCGACCGAGCCCGGCGCTAATCATTTTGCCGGTTTCGGGATGCGGGCCAACCTCACGCGGCAGCGACAACAGCTTCAGTGCCCGCGCCAGATCCATACCGTCTGCATCCCAGCCCTTGGGGATCGAGGCGCGTTTGGGTTTTTCCTTGTCGACCGGCTCGCCCAACTGGACATAGGGGCCGAAGCGGCCGCTGCGCAAGGTTACATCGAGGCCGGTTTCGGGGTCTTTGCCGAGCAGCTTGCCGTCCGGATTGGCGGCCCCTTGCGCGCCCTCATCATTGCTTTCAGAAAACTGCCTTGTGAAGCGGCAGTCGGGATAGTTCGAGCAGCCGATGAAGGCGCCGAAGCGGCCGACCTTCAGGCTGATCCGTCCATCTTCACAATTGGGGCATTTGCGCGGGTCGGCGCCGTCTTCCCTGGCCGGGAAGATATGCGGGCCCAACAGATCGTTGAGCGCGTCAAGCACCTCACTGACACGCAGATCCTTGATTTCATCGACGTTGCCGGTGAAGTCGCGCCAGAAGTCGCGCAACACGTCCTTGTATTCAAGCTTGCCGTCGGAAATGAGATCAAGCTTTTGTTCAAGGTCGGCGGTAAAGTCAAACTCGACATAGCGCTGGAAAAAACTTTCCAGGAAACCGGTGACCAGGCGGCCCTTGTCTTCGGGAATGAGGCGCTTTTTTTCGGTGCGCACATAATCACGGTCCTGCAGTACGGCCATGGTCGAGGCATAGGTTGACGGGCGCCCTATGCCCAGCTCCTCCATGCGCTTGACCAGTGTGGCTTCTGAAAAACGCGGTGGTGGCTGGGTGAAATGCTGCTCCAGCATAATGCCCTTGTCGTTAAGCTCATCGCCTTGATTGATCGGCGGCAGGCGGCGGTCGTCGTCATCGCGGCCCTTGCCGTTGGCGTCATCGCGGCCTTCTTCATAGAGCCGCAGGAACCCGTCAAAGGTGACAACCGTGCCGGTGGCGCGCAGGCCATAGCTTTTGCCGTCGCGGCCCTTGCAGTCGATCACCACAGCCGTCTGGTCAAGCTCGGCCGAGGCCATCTGCGAGGCGACGGCGCGTTTCCAGATGAGCTCATAAAGCCGCGCCTGATCCTTGTCGAGATAGCGCGCCACGTCGGCCGGCTTGCGTTTGACATCGGTCGGGCGGATGGCCTCATGGGCTTCCTGGGCGTTCTTGGCCTTGGTCTTATAGACCCTGGCGAAAGGCGTGTATTTTTTGGAATATTCGCGCTCGATGAGATTGCGGATTTCGCTGACCGCCTCGGGAATGATGGTGACGCCATCGGTTCGCATATAGGTAATGAGGCCGACCGTTTCGCCGCCGATGTCGAGGCCCTCATAGAGCCGTTGCGCGGTGTTCATGGTCTGCTTGGCGGCAAAGCCCAGTTTGCGCGAGGCTTCCTGCTGCAGCGTCGAGGTGGTGAAGGGGGCATAGGGATTGCGCTTTGACGATTTTTTCTCAACCGCCGTCACCTTGAACTGCTGGCGCTCGATGGCCGCCTTGATGGCCGTGGCGCTGGCCTCGTCCTTGATGCCGAGGCGATCGAGTTTTTTGCCGTCGATGGCTGCCAGTCTGGCGGTGATGTCATCGCCCCTGGGGGTTTTGAGCAGCGCCTCGATCGACCAGTATTCTTCCGACCTGAATTTTTCGATCTCAGATTCGCGGTCGCAGATGAGCCGCAGCGCCACCGACTGCACGCGCCCGGCCGAGCGCGATCCCGGCAATTTGCGCCACAACACCGGCGATAATGTAAAGCCGACGAGATAGTCAAGCGCCCGGCGTGCCAGATAGGCCTCGACCAGCGGCCGGTCGATCTCGCGCGGATGTTGCAGCGCCTTCAGGACCGCCTGTTTGGTGACCGCATTGAAGGCCACCCGCTCGACCGCCATGGATTTTTTCAGCGCCTTCTTTTTCGAAAGGATTTCCAGGATATGCCATGAAATGGCTTCGCCCTCGCGGTCGGGGTCAGTGGCCAGGATGAGCTTGTCGGCACCCTTAACGGCAGAGGTGATCTCACGCATGATCTTGGCCGCTCTGCCGTCCTGATCCCAATGCATTTCAAAGTCTTTGTCGGGCTCGACCGAGCCGTTCTTCGACGGCAGATCGCGGACATGGCCATAGGAGGCGATGACCTTGTAGCCGGCGCCGAGATATTTGTTGATCGCTTTGGCCTTGGCGGCCGACTCGACAATGAGAACGTTCATGATCTGCCTTTATGGGGGCGGGGACGCAGAACCACAGGTTTCCAGGAATTCGTTGCCTTGGCTCTGGCGCAATGGTCTTAGGGAAAGCCACGCCCTAGCCGAAAAATGCAGGACATGTCCAGATCAATGCGCTGCTGCGGCCAGCGCGGCGCTGATGGCCAAGCCGCAAAATAATCCTAACCACATGAAAAATAAAGTGAAAGCACGATGCAGAAAAGTTGGTGCGGATTATTTTATGCGTTATCGAAAAACAGTTATTCATTTCCTGATGTGTTAAATCATTGTACAGCAGAAAAGCTGCCGCTAGTTATTACAATCATAAGATGCATAATTGCACGAATACAACCTATAATTATATTTTTGGAGACGGAGGTCAGATGGCAGTGCGCGGGAACAAGGGGGAACCGGTGAAGCTTCGTTTGGTGATGCCGGAAAACGAAGCAGATATGGACGAGAGCGGAGCCGATCAAACCGGTTATGGCATGACGCTGAGCAGCAGCCCGGGATCATCGTCGCTGTACCGCTATCAGACCGATCACTGCACCAATCCGCACTCCAAACTGTGCCATGAGCCCAATCCGCCGCCCGGCCGGAACCCCGGGCCGTCGCACAAACCGCCTTATGACGATCAGCTTCGTTATATCGAAGATATGGCGGCGGAGTTGCGGGAAATGGCGGCGCGGGGCGGTTTTGAGGCCTTGAGTTGCATTTTCGACATGGCGCGGCGCGAAGCGCAGCTGCGGCGTTCCGAATAGCCCACCTGTAATGCTCAATCGTCGACAATCGGGCGCAGCGAGACGAGTTGCTGGCCATGCCGTTCGATGCAGCCGGCAAGATCCATTTCCATGACGATGACCTGAACCGTGCGGATCGACAGATCGGTTGCACGGGCAATCTCGTCGATGTTGATGGGGGCCGGCCCCAAAGCTTCAGCAACGCGGGAGCGATCATCATCGGCGACAGGCCTCGGCTCAGGCAATGGGGCTGCCAGCTTGGAAGGCGCCTCCAGCAATTGCCCTCTGCCGCCAGACTCCGCCACCCCGCCAGGTTCCGCCGGCCCGCCATATCCTGCCACCCCGCCAAGCATCGGACGCAGGGTCTTGATGACATCGCCCGGGCAGGTGGCGAGAGTGGCGCCGCTTTTCAACAGGTGATTGGTGCCCTCGGCACGCGGATCGAGCGGATGGCCGGGGATGGCGAAAACCTCGCGGCCCTGTTCGGCCGCCATCCGCGCGGTAATCAATGTGCCGGAACGGCGCGCCGCTTCAATCACGATGACGCCTAGTGATATGCCGGCGATGATGCGGTTGCGCCGCGGGAAGTCCTTGGCGCGTGGCTTAAAGCCGGGCGGCATCTCGCTGATGAGGCAGCCGCTTTGGCCGATCTCATTTTGCAGCTTTTCATGTTCTGGCGGATAGATCACGTCGAGACCGCCGGCGACCACGGCGATGGTCCCTGTTGCCATGGCGGCCTTATGGGCAGTGCCGTCGATGCCGCGGGCGAGCCCCGATGTGATGACAAAGCCCTGGCTGCCCAGCTCGCCGGCAAAATGGCGGGTAAGTTTATGGCCTGCCGCCGAGGCATTGCGCGATCCGACAATGGCGATGGCCGGGCGGGCGAGCAGCGCCGCATCGCCCTTGACATAAAGCAGCGGCGGTGGTGCTTCGATGGCAGCCAGAGCCGCGGGATAGCCAGGCTCGATGGTGAACACCGGTTTGGCGCCGATTCTGGCAGCAGCGGCAAGTTCGGCTCTGGCGCGCTCGGGCGGACAGATGGCGAAGCGCTGCCGGCTTCGTCCTGAACGGCCGCTGCGCATATAGATTTCCGGCAGCGTGGCAAGCGCTTGGCGCGCCCCGCCATAATGATTGATGAGGTCGCGGAAGGTGACCGGGCCGACGTTTTGCGATCTGATGAGTTGCAGGCAGGCGAGCCGTTGCGCGTCATTAAGTTCGGCTTGCGGCAAAGGGGCCGGCGTCAGCTCGGCAAATAGATCTGCGCCAGTGCTGTCGGCGGTGCCTGTGCCTGGACTTCGACTTGGATTTGGGGCTGTGCCATGCCCCGCATCGTGACCGGCGCCCCGGCCCGCGCCTGTTTTATGATTTGCCACCTATTTTTGTTTCCTCGCCGTTGAGCAGCCGACTGATGTTGCCGCGATGCTTCCAGTAGATCAGCAAGCTGATAACGGCAATGAAGCCGATCCCGCCGAGCCCGTACACTAGGTAATAGACCGGGACGCTCAAGGTGGCGACAAGGGCGGAAAGTGAAGAATAGCGGGTGGTGAGCGCGGTTGCCAGCCACAGCGCGCAAAAGACCAGCGCTGCCGGCCAGTGAAGGCCGAGAAGAACGCCGATATAGGTGGCGACGCCCTTGCCGCCCCTGAACCTCAGCCAGACGGGATAGAGATGGCCAAGAAAGGCACCAAGTCCAGCCATCAGCATGGGCTGATCGACGGCGCGGTAGATGCTGTCTGGCGCCACATGCTGGGGCAGCGTGCCAAGTTCGGGAAAGGCAGCGAGCACGCCAGGCGCCAGCAGAACCGGGATCATGCCTTTTGCCAGATCCAGCAGCAGCGTTGCCGCAGCGAGGCCCTTGCGTCCGGTGCGCAGCACATTTGTGGCACCGATGTTGCCCGAGCCGATGGCGCGCAGATCGCCGGCGCTGAACGCCCTGGCGAGGATCAGCCCGAAGGGAATGGCGCCCCAAAGATAGCCCCACAAAAGGGCGGCGGCGATTGCGGGCAGAGCAGGGTTTTCCATGAAGGCAAGGACCAGACGGGCTGAGGTTGTGGCCGGAAGACGGAAGAGGAGAGGCCACGACGGACGAGGCTGCGGATGCTACTACAGGCAATGTCGGCATAAACGGAGGTGATTAGCCGCGCTTGCCGGCAGGGTAGCGATAGACGCTTTTTCCCGCAACCATGGTGTGCAGCACCCGGCCCTGCAGCTTGCCTTCGTCAAAGGGCGAATTTTTCGAGCGTGATTTCAGCCCATCCTTGTCGACCACCCAGGGCTGGCCGAGATCAATGAGGATAATGTCGGCGGGCGCGCCTTCCTGCAGCCGCCCCGATGACAGGCCAAGCAGCCTTGCCGGGTTGATGGTCATGGCGCGCAGCAGCCTCATCAGGTCGATTTCTTCGTTGTGATAGAGCCGCAGCGCCGCCGCCAGCAGGGTTTCCAGCCCGATGGCGCCATCGGCAGCTTCGGCGAAGGGCCGCCGCTTGGTGTCTGCATCCTGCGGGTCGTGGCTCGACACGATGACGTCGATATGGCCTTCCGCCAAAGCCGTGACCATGGCGCGCCGGTCGTCTTCGCCGCGCAACGGCGGGCGGATGCGGAAAAACGTGCGGTAGGGGCCGATGTCGTTTTCATTGAGCGTCAGGTGGTTGATCGAGACGCCGCAGGTCACCGGCAGTTTGCGCTTTTTGGCATGCCTGATGACGGCGATGGATTCGGCGCAGGAAATGGTCGCCGCGTGATAGCGCCCGCCGGTCATCTCGACAAGGCGCACGTCACGCTCCAGCACAATGGTCTCGGCCAGCTTGTTGACGCCGGGCAGGCCCAGCCTTGTCGCCACCTCGCCGGAGTTCATGACGCCCGATCGGCTTAAATATGGGTCTTCGGTGTGATGCACGATAAGCGCGTCAAAATCCTTGGCATAATTGAGGACATTGCGTAGCAGCGCGGTATCTTGAATCGAGGATTTGCCATTGGAAAAGGCGACGGCGCCGGCCTCTTTCAGCAGCCCGATCTCAGTCATTTCCGCGCCGGCCAGCCCCTTGGTAGCTGCCGCCATGGTATGCACATTGACGAGGGCTGTATCCCTGGCGCGGCGGCGGATGAAATCAACAAGCGCCACCTGATCGATGACCGGTTCGGTTTCGGGCATGCAGACAATGGTGGTGACGCCGCCGGCGGCTGCCGCATTGGAGGCGGTGGCCAGGGTCTCGCGATGTTCATGGCCCGGCTCGCCGGTAAATACCTGGCAATCGATGAGACCCGGCGCCAAGACATGCCCGTTGCAATCAATGACATCGGCACCCTTGGGTGCGTTGCGGCGCAAATGATTACCCATATCGGCAATGATGCCGTCTTCGACCAGCAAGCCGCCGGGTTTGTCGAGGCCGCTCTCGGGGTCCATCAAGCGGGCATTGAGGAAGGCGGTTGCGCGCGGCCTTGACATGTTCGCTTGCGCCCTGGAGCCGGCCTGCGGCGGTTGATCTGTTTTGCGCGTCATTGGAACTACCGGTTGGGTAAATGTCGGGCGAGGGTTTCCAGCACGGCCATGCGCACGGCGACGCCCATTTCGACCTGTTCGCGGATGACCGAGCGGGAATGATCGGCAACCGTGCTGTCAATTTCGACGCCGCGGTTCATCGGCCCGGGGTGCATAATCAGGGCGTCGGGCCTGGCCAGTTGCAGCTTGTCTTCATCAAGCCCGAAAAAGTGAAAGAACTCGCGTGATGAGGGAACATAGGTGCCTTCCATGCGCTCACGTTGCAGGCGCAGCATCATGACGATGTCGGCGTCCTTGATGCCCTCTTTCATGTTGGTGAAAATCTCGGCTCCCAGGCGGTCAGGGCTGGACGGCAACAGCGTCGAGGGCGCCACGATGCGCACCCGCGCGCCAAGCGTATTGAGGATATTGATGTTCGAGCGGGCAACGCGCGAATGCAGGACGTCGCCGCAGATGGCCACGGTCAGGCCCTCGATGCGGCCCTTGGCGCGGCGGATGGTCAAGGCGTCAAGCAGGCCTTGCGTCGGGTGCTGGTGGGCGCCATCGCCGGCGTTGATGACCGAGCAATCGACTTTCTGCGACAACAGCTCGACGGCGCCGGCGGCGTGATGGCGCACAACCAGCAGATCGGGGCGCATGGCGTTCAAGGTGATCGCCGTATCAATCAGCGTTTCGCCCTTTTGCATGGAAGACGACGAGATTGCCATGTTCATGACATCGGCGCCGAGGCGCTTGCCGGCCAGCTCAAACGAGCTTTGCGTGCGTGTGGAGGCCTCGAAAAACAGGTTAATCAGTGTGCGGCCGCTGAGCGTGTCCTACTTTTTGTTGATCTGGCGTCCGAGATCTGCCGCCTTGTCGGCAAGATCCAAAATGGAATTGATTTCCCCGGCTGCAAGACCCTCGCAGGTAAGCAGATGGCGATGGGGAAAGGCAATGGTCGTATTTTTTGCAATCAGGGTCATTAAAACCGTTGTAATAACGGGAGTCCGACCCGGCGGCAAGCACCCATTACGCCGCTACCGGTTTTACACAGCCGGCAAGCCTCGCCGTTCAGGTGGTGCCAGCGCCTTACTGACCGCAGCCCGCAAGCCTCGCCTGCTTCCCTGGCGCAGGTGGCACAGTTGGCGACTGGCCGGCACCGGAGACGGTCTTTTTGCGTTAGCTGCGGGTGCGGATTAAGCCCCATGCAGAAACAACCGCGGCAGCAGACCCCGAACACTGCCCGATTTCAGCAGGACGCGTGGCTTTAACGTAGTTAGCGATTGGCGGCGCTGCCGTTGCGCACACGGCCGTCCATGGCCTCGACGATCTGATGCAGCGCATTGAGGAATCTGGTGCGTTCTTCCGGCAGCAGCGTCGACAGGATATGCTCATCAGCCATCATTGCCGCAGGCTTTGTCGCGGCAAGCACCTCGCTTCCCTTGTCGGTCAGGCGCACGGCGTAGCGGCGCGCATCTTCGCGCGTCCTCTGGCGTTCCAGCAAACCCTGGCGCGACAGGCGCCGAACGACGTCGGCAAGAGTCGAGCGGTCGATGCCGGTTCTGGCAACAATATCGGCCTGCGACAGATCGGCGTTACGGGCAACGCAGGACAACACGGCAAACTGGCGCGGCGTCATTTCCGCAGAGCCGATTTCCCTACTGAACAATACATCGGCAATTTGCCCGGCACGGTGCAGAAGATGCAATGGTGACATGTCGTTCATGCCCATAGGGGCGTCGTTCTTCATGAGAACCTCCATCTGAATTCAGGGTTGGGATATGCCCCTTCGGCACGCCAACAGCCCGCGCACAGCAAACTGAGGCGGACAACTACATCTGTTCGGTAGATTAGCGCCATAACCACAACCGCTGCTTGACCGGCCTGACGAAATGTTTGATCCTGACGTCATTATGATCCGTTGCTATACCTATTCCGCGCGGGCACTATTGCTCGCAAGATAGATTAACCGCTTATTATCAATGGTTAACTGCATATGCCGGGCACAAAGCCATCAATCCTGGCCGCAATTGTCGCCAGCCTGGAGCCATATTTCGTTGCGCAGGGGCTGGACTTCTCGCGTCTTGCTGCTGAAGCAGGTATAGCGCGTAAAAGTCTGGCGCATCCTGACAACTTCGTGAGCCTGACATCATTAACCGTGTTGCTTGAAACTGCCGCCAGGCGCGCCGGGGACCCCTGTTTCGGATTGCATTGTGCCGAGGCCTTCCCGATCGGGCCGGTCAGTGTTCTGGGGCATATCATGCTGAACGCACCGACGACCCTCGACGCGCTGTCGGCGCTGCGCCGCTTCATGCGCCTCATTATGGCACCGGTCGACACCTCCTGCCGGGAAGAAGATGGCCTGCTCCATTGGTCAAGGAACTATCCGTCGGACTTCGAGGCACCCAGGCTGCAATTCGATCTGTTCAGCACGGCACTTATTATTCGGCGGCTGCGCCAGGGCGCGGGGCCCGACTGGCATCTGGAGGCTGTGCAATTCGATCATGCCGATCCCGGCTGTGCGCAAGACTGCGCAAGGCTGCTGGCGCCGAAGATTCTCTATAATCAGCCGCAGATGGCGCTGGTCCTCGACCTCAAGGAATTACACCGGCATCTCAAGGGCGCCGATCATCAATTGTATGACATTTTGCGGCGGCACGCCGAAATGTTGCTGCTGGCGCAACCGGACCGCAAGGATATTGTGGCACTGACGCGCCATCAGATAGAGTGCCTGCTGGCTGACGGTAACGCCAAACTGGAAAAGGTTGCAAAGGAGCTTAAAATGTCGCCGCGAACATTGCGGGCGCGGTTGAGCAAGAAGAACAAGACTTTCACCAGTCTCCTGGATGAGGTGCGCGAGCGCAAGGCGCGCTACTATCTGCGTGCGACCGACATGCAGATCACCGAAGTGGCCTTTCTGCTCGGATTTTCAGAACTCAGTGCATTCACCCACGCCGCAACCCACTGGCTGGGCATGTCGCCACGCGCCTATCGCGCAGCGCAACGCCGGCAATTGGAAAATGCAAACGGCGGCCAGGACGCCTGAGTGTCTGCCAATTGACCTTCTAATTGGCCTTCTAATTGGCCTTGGCGTCACAGGCAGCGACCGCCTCGGACTGACTATCATGTCTTTCAGCGTCACGACCGCCGCTCTCAGCGCCCACCGGCATGACAGAAACCGCCTGCAGCGCGCGCGAGAAGAAATCCCGGCGTATAAGCACGATGATGACATAGCTCGTCGTGCCGATGAACAGCAGCGGATGGACAAACCAGGAAACCGCCGCGATGGCGTGATAGAATGAGCGCAATCCCTTGGTTGAATGGGAGGCCGCGATGCCCACCAGTTGCGCCGTTGCGCAGGCGTGATGATCGCATTGCGCGGCATTGTTGTCGCTGCGCGGCGGGCACGAGCCGATCATGATGGCGGCATAGTGGGACAGGCGGAACGCCCAGGCGAACTTGAAAAAGGCGAAGACGAAGATTGACATCAGCAGGATGAGCTTGACCTCCCACAACACCGGCGATGAATGGGCAACAAAAGGCAATCGCTCAAGCGAGACCTGTACGGCATGGCCAGAGCCCATCAAGGTCGCCAGGGCGCCGGAAATAATCAGCGTGGTGGAGGCAAAGAAACCGCTGCCCTGCGTGAGATTGGCCAGCAACTGGGCATCGACAATACGCGGATCGCGGTTGGCCATCTCATGCATCCAGGCAATACGCCGACGCTGAATGGCGCTGGCAATACTGCGGCTATAGAGCGGCTCACAGGAAGTCACGAACTGATAGCCCAGACTGAGGGCAATGAACCACAGGGCGGCAATCATATCGATTGATTGGAAGGGCATTGGTTGGACCTTTTTGAATTTCGGCTAAAGGCTTGCGGCCAATGGTGCAAGGTGATCGGCGATGGTGCAAAGTGATGGCGATGGTAGTGGCGCCGACCGGTCAGATCAGGCGCATGCGGTCGAGCGCGCCCTGCAGGATGATGGTCGCGGCCATTTTGTCGATCACACGAGCGCGGCGGGCCCGCGAACTGTCGGCCTCCAGCAGGGTGCGCTCGGCGGCCATGGTCGACATCCGCTCATCCCACAGCAGAATCGGCAAGGGCACCAGTCTGGCGATATTTCTGGCAAAGGCGCGTGTCGATTGCGCGCGTGGGCCTTCAGAGCCATCGAGGTTGATCGGAAAGCCGATGACCAGGCCGCAGACCTTGTGCTTGTCAATGAGCGACAAAAGCCGGGCGCTGTCTGCCTTGAATTTTGTCCTGCGGATGGTTTCAAGGCCGGAAGCGATCATCCGCGTCAGGTCGGATAGCGCAAGGCCTAGTGTCATCGTGCCCGGGTCGATACCAAGCAGCGCGCCGGCGGCGGGGAGTTGCCCGGTAAAATCTTCCGCGCTCAGCGAATAGGGCTGGGGCTTGCCTGCCTGTTCCACTTTGCGCTGGGGCTGGGGCTGGGACTGGGGCTGGTTGCTTCCGGACTGTCTATGGTCATCGGTCATGATCAGCAGAAAATCCCTTTGCCTGCGGTTACGCTCATCATGATGCGCTCCTGTCACCATGCCAGCCTGTCGCGGCTGTTGTTGCACAAGCGAAAAGGCTTATACTTGTGCCCCGTCCCGCGCGCCTCCTCGTAACGGCACATGACTTCGCCTGGTTTTGGCGTGCTGGACGGTACAAAATCGACCATTTGAGTCAATCGACCATTTGCATCAATCAAAAGGAGGCGCAGGGCATGAAGATTACCTGGTTGGGGCATTCAGCCTTTCGCATTGAGACCGGCAGCAGCATCATCCTCATCGACCCCTATTTGAAGGGCAACCCGGCCTTTGAGGGCGCCGGGCTGGACTGGGAGGCGGCCACGCAGGGCGTTACCCATGTGGCGCTGAGCCATGGCCATGACGATCATATCGGCGATAGTGCTGAGATTTGCAAGCGAACCGGCGCCACACTGTTTGCGACTTATGAGCTGGCCATGCATCTTGGCGGCAAGGGCGTTGAGGCGCTGGAGCCGATGAACACCGGCGGCACCGTTGGCGCGCGCGATTTCGACCTGTCGTTGACCAATGCGCTGCATTCATCGTCTTCGGAAGGCGTCTATCTCGGCAACCCCTGCGGCGTCGTACTGCGCTGCAAGGAGGGCAAGACGCTCTATCACATGGGCGATACTGAAATTTTCGGCGGCATGAGCCATATCCAGGAGTTGTATCAGCCGGACATCGGCATTGTGCCGATCGGCGATCGCTTCACCATGGGCGCAAGATCTGCAGCGCTGGCCTGCAAGACCTATTTCAAGTTTGCAACCATCCTGCCCTGCCATTACGCCACCTTCCCGATGCTCGACCAGAGTGCCGATAAATTTGTCGGCGAAATGAGCGGACATAATGTGCAGGTGCCGGCTGTCGGCGGCAGTGTTGAGGTTTGAGCCCTGCGCCCCCTGCTCTGCGCCCCCCTGCTCTGCGCCTTGCGCCTCCATGCAGAAGGGGCCGGGTCCGCCGCGCCAGCAGCTCCCGAAACGCAAAGGGCAGGGCTTTTGTCGCAGAATGCAGGGTTGGGCTTGCCCCGGCGATGCGACTAACCTTGAGGCCGTTGACCTTGAGGCCGTTTGACCTTGCCGATATTGCTGCTTACCCACCCTAAATGAGCACTGGGGTGGTTGCAGCTGTGCCTTCTTCGTTCTGCAAGGCTTCACGGCGCGGCGCGGGCACAGCCGGAAAAGTCTTCCGGTGAGCCTTGCGAGAAAGGTACGAGGGAAGCTGAAGGCGAGCTTGAATTCGCTCGGGCATGAGCGTAGGTTTTGCGGCGCTTCGGCGGCGGGCGATCTTTGCGCCTGTCTTATCCTCAATCGCCGTGTTGCCGATCCCTGTCACATCTCACTGGAGGTCTCGATTCCATGGGCTTTTTCGCTGAGTCTCTCGGTCGCATGCAGCCATCTGCAACCATCGCCGTTGCCACCAAGGCGCGTGAGTTGAAGGCCGCCGGCCGGGACATCATTTCGCTGTCTGCCGGTGAACCTGATTTCGACACGCCGCAAAACATCAAGGACGCCGCCATCAGGGCGATCCAGGCGGGCAAAACCAAATATACCGACGTCGATGGTATCCCCGAGTTGAAGGCGGCGATCATCGCCAAATTCAAGCGCGATAACGAGCTTGATTATACGGCGAAGCAGATTTCGGTCGGCACCGGCGGCAAGCAGGTTCTGTATAACGCGCTGCTCTGCACCATAAATCTCGGCGATGAAGTGGTTATTCCCACCCCCGCCTGGGTCTCCTATGCCGATATTGTGCAACTGGCAGGCGGCAAGCCGGTGTTTGTCGAAACCAGACTTGAAGATGGCTACAAGCTGCAGCCTTCCAGCCTGCAGGCGGCGATTACGCCAAAGACCAAATGGTTCCTGTTCAACGCGCCATCCAACCCTGCCGGCGCCGCCTATGATGCCGACGAGATGAAGGCCCTCAGCGAGGTTCTGCTGCGCCATCCCCATGTCTGGGTGCTCTCCGACGACATTTACGAACATCTCCTCTATGACGGTCACAAGTTCTTTACGCCGGCACAGATCGAGCCGCGGCTTTTTGATCGCACGCTGACCATGAACGGGCTGTCCAAGGCCTATTGCATGACCGGCTGGCGGATGGGCTTTGCCGGTGGTCCAGAGGCCCTCATCAGCGCCATGCGCAAGCTGCAGTCGCAATCGACCTCGAACCCCAATTCCATCACCCAATGGGCGGCCGTCGAAGCGCTTAATGGGCCGCAGGATTTTATCGCCGAACACAACGCGGAATATGTCAAACGGCGCGATCTCGTGGTGTCGATGCTCAACCAGGCCAATGGCCTCAAATGCCCCAAACCGGAAGGCGCATTCTACGTCTATCCCTCTTGCGCCGGGACCATTGGCAAGACCAGCAAGGGCGGCGTTACGATCGACAGCGACGAGGATTTCGCAACCGCGCTGCTGGAAGAAGAAGGCGTCGCGGTGGTGCATGGCGCCGCCTTTGCCATGAGTCCCTTTTTCCGCGTTTCCTACGCAACGTCGCAGGCGCTGCTGGAAGAAGCCTGCACCCGCATCCAGCGCTTCTGCGGCAGTTTGACCTGATCTGCCGGCAGACTCCTGGGATCTGCTAGTCGGCAGGCACCTTCCGCCGACCGCCAGTCACATAATTTTGGGAATAATGCTGCCAGATTTGTGTCTATTGTGGCATGGCTCCAGCGCCGCCGCCACGCACCGGCAAACCGGGGCACCGTCACCGAGGCACCGGGAGCACCGGCAGGCTGACTGGCGGCTGGAGTTAATACCGACCGGCCAAATTACTGACTCGTATACCCACAGTCAAGCGCAGAGAATTCAAGAGGATACAACGAAGCCATATGTCAAAACAAAATACCTACGGTATAAGATCAACTTGCATCGAAAGATTGGGAAATATGACAACAAGCAGAATGTGGATTTGGGTATTGGCTGCATTGATGGCTGCGCCACTGGTGTTTATGACAGCCAGGGCCCAGGCAGGAGACAGCGCTGAAAGCATCATCAAGGCGCGCAAGCATGTCATGAAGGACATCGTGCTGAAGAGCGCCAAGGCGTCCAATCAGATGATTAAGGATGATTTTTTCGATGCCACTGAGGCGGCAGGCTATATGAACAAGATCGCCGGAGCGGCGGCGGGATTCGCCAAGCGCTTCCCAAAAGGCACCGAAAGCGGCTTCAAGACAACCGTCAAGCCGGACATCTGGAGCAAACGGGCAGATTTCGAAGCGCGGCTGAAGAAATTGCAGGCCGATGCCAAGGCTGCAGCGGCTGCCACCAAACAGGGCTTTGGTGCCTTCAAGCTGTCCTTCGCAGCACTGGTCAAGAACTGCAAGGGCTGCCACGAAACCTATCGCGTCAAGAAGAAATGACGCTCATGGCCGAGATACCGGCAGACGGCAGGGATCATATTTTACGGCTGCGCGATGGCCGGCACCTCTGTTCTCGGCTTTATGGCGCCGAGGGGCCGGCAGCACCTGCTGTATTTGCACTGCACGGCACGCCTGGTTCGCGATTGAAGTTTGTCAGCACTGACGAGCCGGCCAAGGCACTTGGCCTAAGGGTTATTGCGCCCGATCGCTGGGGCTATGGCCTGAGCGATGTCCCAGAAAATCCCTCACTGCGCCTTTATGCCGAAGACTTGGCGCAACTGGCGACAGCGCTTGGCTTAGCGCGCTTCGCGGTTCTGGGTGTATCGGGCGGCGGACCCTATGCCGCCGCGGTGGCAGCACTTCTGGGCGCAAAGGTCACCGCATTGGCGCTGGTCTCACCGGTCGGGCAGATCGCCGGCCAGGCATCAGCACATGACATGAGCCGCTTTCATCAATTCTGTTTTCTGAAATTGCCGCATCTGCCCGGCATCATAGATCATGTGTTTCGCATGTTCCGCTTCGGTCTTAACCACAGTCCGGATGTGGCGATGAAGTTGGCCATGTTGCGCGCTGCCAGGGCTGACCGGCAATTGATGAACATCGACAAGGTGCGCCAGCGTTTGAGCGCGACCTTTATCGAAGGTCTGAAGCCTGGTGCGCAAGGTCCGGTGATCGACCTGCAGCTTTTCGGAAACAAATGGGATGTGCCGCTGGCGGCAATTTGCGCACCGGCGCGCCTATGGATTGGAACTGAGGATCAGAACGTGCCCTTCAACGCTGCTCTGGCACTTGGCCGGCAGGTGCCGGGCTGCGCGCTCACCGAGCTGGCCGGTGCAGGGCATCTATGGGTTGCGGTGCATTATGATGAGGTGCTGGACTGGCTTGCCGAGACTCTGGATTTGCAGCCAGTTCGCATCATGGATGGTTTGACAGACGGCTCGGCAGATGGCGCCTCGGATGACCACTTATATCGCCCGCGCGAAAGAAATTGACGCAATTCGCACGGGCGATGGACATCCTGCGACCTGCGCGTCTTCGACACGACATGCCCCGCGCGTCTTCGACACGACATGCCCCGCGCGTGCAACACGACGTGCGCCCCGCGCGTTTCCAACACGACGAGGCGCGCGATGCTTAGAGCGTGGCGCTCCACATGCAATCAATCGGTCATTCGTTATGACCGATGGTATTAGACAGCATGGAAAATCCACAATGCAGGAAGGCGGGGCTGGAACACGAAATAGGCGCGCCCCTCAAACCGCGCCCGCCGTTCATCGTGCAATTTCGTTCAGCGTGCAATTTTGCGCCGTTAATTTTATGTCGTTAATTTTTGCCGCTGCTGGATTGGTCAGCTGGCGCTCAGGCGGCGGTGTCCCAACCAATCAGGTGGTAAAAATCACGCCGCCAGTCACTCGGCTCAGGCGTAAAACTTTTGTCAGATAGCGGCTTAATTTCGCCGGCGCGCCATGCATCAGGCTGACCCGGCGTTTCTCGCCTCGTCGTTGTCAGCAGATCATCGGAAACAGCCATCGCATAGCCGGCTGCTCTTGCCGCTATGGATAATTTCTCGGATTGCATGGCTTCGGCCTCTGGTTACGCGCTTCACTCCAGTCACTCTGGCCGGCGCATTTTGTGTTCTTTATGCCACTGTCCAGCGCCGATACGCCGCAATTGAAGGAAATTTAGATCGCTACGTCAAGACATATTTGGCAATAGAGCGTGACATTCCGACGATTTTTCGCGGAACCCGGCAGAAAACCATTTTGAACGCCGTTTGGGTTGATTTTGCGCTCATGGCGAGGCGGACTACGGCATGATCTTGCGTCCGTGGCAACTTTGTTTTGCCTCACGGGCCGCACCGGGCGCTGAAGCGCCCTGGCCCTCCGGCGGGGCGGGCCAAAGGCCCGGGCACGCGGTCGCGTGCCGAGCGCAGACGCGCTGCATCGGGGCTG
>Ga0114931_10004000_pt1 | contig 18501 bp, 18 predicted proteins | sample 2SBtaG_FD_89579 | JGI IMG/M metagenome (GOLD analysis project Ga0114931, IMG submission 89579) | Deep subsurface microbial communities from Kolumbo volcano to uncover new lineages of life (NeLLi) - 2SBTROV14_V59a metaG | ecosystem: Environmental > Aquatic > Marine > Volcanic | place: Kolumbo...
ATCGCCTATGATTCGGGCGGCGTGACGACCTCGACCGTGACGGTGCCGCTGGTCGCGGCGCTCGGCGTCGGGCTCGCGAGCGCGATCCGCGGCCGCAGCCCGATGATCGATGGTTTCGGGCTGGTCGCCCTCGCGAGCCTAGTGCCGATCGTCTTCGTGCTCATCTACGGCATGGTGGCGTGAGGGCCAATGGGGGGATTTTCGACAATCGCCGCGACGCTTCTCGATACCGCGCTCGATGTCTTGCCGATCGTCGTCATTCTTCTGTTCTTCCAGGTCGTCGCCCTGCGCCGGACGCCCGCCAATCCGAGGCGCATCGCGATCGGCTTCGTCTATGTGGTGATCGGGCTGGCGCTGTTCCTGGTCGGGCTCGAGCAGGCGCTGTTTCCGCTCGGCGAGATCATGGCCAGGCAGCTCACCCAGCGCGTCTTCTCGGAGGCGGCGGGGGCGCCGCCGGGGTGGAGCGATTATCTTTGGGTTTACGCCTTCGCCTTCGCGATCGGCTTCTCGACCACGGTCGCCGAGCCGTCGCTGATCGCGGTGGCGATCAAGGCGCGCGAGGTCTCGGGCGGGACGCTGAACGCCTGGGGGCTGCGGCTCGCGGTCGCGCTCGGCGTGGCGGTGGGGGTGGCGCTCGGCAGCTTCCGGATCGTCACCGGCACGCCGCTTCCCTGGTATATCATCGCCGGCTATGTGGTGGTGATCGGCCAGACCCTGTTCGCCCCTCGCGCGATCGTGCCGCTCGCCTATGATTCGGGCGGCGTGACGACCTCGACGGTGACGGTGCCGTTGGTCACGGCGCTCGGGCTCGGGCTGGCGAACGCGATTCCCGGCCGCAGCGCGTTGATCGACGGTTTCGGCCTGATCGCGTTCGCGAGCCTGTTCCCCATGATGACGGTCATGGGGTATGCCCAGATCGTCGCATGGCGCGAAAGGCGCGCCGCCCGCCGCCGCCCGAGGGAGGACTAGCCCGTGTCTTGTTTCGAGACCCATCGACGCCGGCCCGGTCCCCCGCCGGAATCGCTCATGCCCCGCAGGAGGTGCAGATGAAGTTCAAGCTGATCATGGCCATGGTGGACAATCACCAGACCGAGACCGTGCTCGCCACCGCGCGCGCCGAGGGCGCGACCGGCGCGACGGTCATCACCAGCGCGCGCGGCGAGGGGCTGAAGCCGGCCAAGACCTTCCTCGGCCTCGAGCTCGCCGGGCAGCGCGACGTGGTGCTGCTGCTGGTCGAGGAGCATCTCGGCCGCGTGATCCTCGAGCGCGTCGCCGAGGCTTGCGAGTTCGACGAGACGCCGGGCACCGGCATCGCCCTGCAAATCGACATCGAGGACGCCGTGGGGCTCGCCTCCCAGATCGGAACCATCTGCTGCGAGATCGAGGACCAGCTATGACCGAGAACGAACAAGACTCCGTGCGGGTGCGCGCGGTAATGACGTCGTCGCCGCGCCGGATCGACGGGCTCGCGACGGTCGCCGAGGCCGCCGCGTTGATGGGGCGCGAGGGGATCTCCTCGCTGGTCATCGACCGCCGCCACGAGGGTGACGAGTTCGGGCTCGTCACCGTCTCCGACATCGCCGCCAAGGTGATCGGCGCCAACCGCTCGCCGGCGCGCACCAACGTCTACGAGATCATGTCGAAGCCCGTGCTCACGGTCGATGCGGACATGAACATCAAATACGCGATCCGCTTTCTGTCGCGCTTCGGCGTCTCGCGCGCCCTGGTGACCGAGGGGGGGAAGCTGGTCGGCATCGTCACCACGCGCGACATGGTGTTCCGCTGCCTTTGCGATCCGCCGGCCAAGGACTGAGGGGCATCACGGCGGGCGCGGCGGCTTGACGACCCCGTCCGCCGCCTTATCTCGCTGTCAGGACCGCGACGGCAACGATAAACGCATGGGAGGACGGGATGGACGAGGACGTTTTCAACATGTCGGTGCGCAAGTTTCTCAAGAAGCTCGGCGTGACGGCGCAGCGCGAGATCGAAGTCGCGGTGCGCGCGGCGCTCGCCGACGGCCGGCTTTCGAGCAACGGAACGGTGCCCGCAAAGGCGCGCGTCACGCTCGAGGGGCTCGACGCCGAGATCGTCGTCGAGAGCACGATCGCGCTGCGCTGAAACGCCGCGCATGCCGTCGCCTCGGCGGTTGCGCGGCCCTGGCGGCGGGCTTAAGGTGCCGGCGTTTCCTCCCGTCTACCCATAGTGGAGCGCGCCATGAGCTTCCTCGCCGCTCGTCTCGACCGCATCAAGCCGTCGGCGACCATCGCCGTGTCCACCCGCGCCGCCGAGCTGCGCGCCGAAGGGCGCGACGTTATCGGCCTCGGCGCGGGCGAGCCCGACTTCGACACCCCCGACAACATCAAGGCGGCCGCCAACAAGGCGATCGCCGAGGGTCAGACCAAGTACACGCCCGTGGACGGCACGCCGGCGCTGAAGGCGGCCATCGTCGCCAAGTTCAAGCGCGAGAACGGGCTCGACTACGCGCCCCGCCAGATCACCGTCGGCGCGGGCGGCAAGCACGTTCTGTTCAATGCGCTGATGGCGACGCTGGACCCGGGAGACGAGGTGATCGTGCCGGCGCCCTATTGGGTCTCCTACCCCGACATGGTGCTGCTCGCCGAGGGGACGCCGGTGTTCGTCGCCTGCGCGGCCGCCAACGGCTTCAAGATCCGGCCCGAGGATCTCGAACGCGCCATCACCAAGCGTACCAAATGGCTGATCCTGAACTCGCCGGGCAACCCCTCGGGCGCGGCCTACGGCGAGGGCGACCTCGCCGCGCTCGCCGAGGTGCTGTTGCGCCATCCCCATGTCTGGGTGATGACCGACGACATGTATGAGCATCTCGTCTACGACGGCTTCGTGTTCCGGACCATGGCCCAGGTCGAGCCCCGGCTTTACGAACGCACGCTGACCGTGAACGGGGTCTCCAAGGCCTATGCCATGACCGGTTGGCGGATCGGCTATGCCGGGGGCGCGCGGGACCTGATCAAGGCGATGGCCAAGATCCAGTCGCAAAGCACCTCCTGCCCGAGTGCGATCAGCCAGGCGGCGGCGGTCGAGGCCCTGAACGGTCCCCAGGACTTCATCGCCGAGCGGGCGGCCGCGTTTCGCGAGCGCCGCGACCTCGTGGTGGGAATGCTGAATCAGGCCCAGGGGCTCGACTGCCCGCGGCCCGAGGGGGCGTTCTACGTCTATCCGAGCTGCGCCGGCGTGATCGGCAAGAAGACCCCCGACGGCGCGACCATCGAGACGAGCGCCGACTTCTCGGCCTATCTGCTCGATGCGGAAGGGGTTGCGGTGGTCCACGGCGAGGCCTTCGGGCTGGACCCGCATTTCCGCGTCTCCTACGCCACCTCGACCGAGGCGCTGACCGAGGCCTGCACCCGAATCCAGCGCGCTTGCGCCGCATTGCGATGAGCTTTGACGCGAAGGGCGGTCGCAGGGAAACTAAATTAGAAAAATTATAAAAAGCTATTGAATATCCTGTTCGGGTGAGTATATTATAGAAAGCAGAAGGACTCATACCGGATCGGAGAGAGCGACATGACCATCGATATCGGCATCCCCGAGGCGGACCGCGAGGCGATCGCGGGCGGCTTGGCGCGGGTTCTGGCGGACAGTTACACGCTGTATCTCAAGACCCATAACTTCCACTGGAACGTGACCGGCCCCATGTTCCAGACCCTGCATCTCATGTTCGAGCAGCACTACACCGAGCTCGCCACTGCGGTCGACGAGATCGCTGAGCGAATCCGCTCGCTCGGGCATCCGGCGCCCGGCAGCTACGCCGCCTACGCCCGGCTGACCTCGATCGAGGAGGCCGAGGGCGTGCCCGCGGCCGAGGACATGATCCGCGAGCTGGTCAAGGGCCACGAGACGGTCGCGCGCACCATTCGCGGCGTCTTTCCGGCGGCCGAGAAGGGCGGCGACGAGGCGACCGCCGATCTCCTGACCCAGCGGCTCCAGATCCACGAGAAGACCGCCTGGATGCTGCGCAGCCTGCTCGCCTGAAATCCCGAAACCCGGACCGGGGCGCCCGTCGGACGCCCCGGTTTCGGTTTCCGGAGCGCGACCTCACGCGCTGGTGAGTTGTCCTCGCGCGGACGTCGCCCCACATTGAAGCGGGAACCGAGGTCGAACCGGGAAAGGGAGCTAAAAACATGCCGATCAGCCGAAAACGCGGGTGGGAGTTGCCGGAAAGCGCGGCGACGCCCGAGCGGGTGTTTCGCGACCGGCGACGCCTGATCAAGGGGCTCGCGGCGGGGCCGATCCTCGCCGCCTCGGCGCCGTTGCTGGCGGGCGGCGCGGCGCGCGCCGCGTCGGAGGCGCCCGATCCCACCGCCGATCTTTACCCCGTGCCGCGCAATGGGCGCTATGTCATCTCGCGCCCGCTGACCGACGAATCGGTGACCGGGCGCTACAACAATTTCTACGAGTTCGGCTCGCACAAGCAGATTTGGCGCGCCGCCCAGGCGCTCGAGACCCGCCCCTGGACGGTGGTCTTCGACGGTCTGGTCGAGACGCCGCGCAAGGTCGCGATCGACGATCTCATCCGCCGCATGCCGCTCGAGGAGCGGGTCTACCGCCACCGCTGCGTCGAGGCCTGGTCGATGACCATCCCCTGGTCGGGCTTTCCCATGCGCGCCCTGATCGAGTTCGCCAAGCCGCTGGCGGCGGCGAAATACGTCGTCATGGAGACCTTCAAGGACTCGTCGATGGCTCCGGGCCAGCGCCAGTTCTGGTACCCCTGGCCCTATGTCGAGGGGTTGACCATCGCCGAGGCGACCAACGAGCTCGCCTTCATGGTCACCGGTGCCTACGGCAAGCCCATGGCCAAGCAGTACGGCGCGCCGCTCCGGCTCGCGGTGCCGTGGAAATACGGCTTCAAGCACATCAAGTCGATCGTCCGCTTCACCTTCTCGGATCAGCGCCCGCGCAGCTTCTGGGAGACCCTCGCGTCCAACGAATACGGCTTCTGGGCCAACGTCAATCCCGAGGTGCCGCACCCGCGCTGGAGCCAGGCGACCGAGCGCTTCCTCGCCACCGGCGAGCGCTTGCCGACGCAAATCTACAACGGCTACGGCGCGTTCGTGGCCGACCTCTACGCCGGCCTCGAAGGCGAAAAGCTGTTCATGTAAGGCCCGTGTCGCTCAGGCGGTCTCGCGCAGATATGAATCGAGCGCGGCGATCATCTCGGCCTTGCGGGCCTCATCGACGAAGGCCGCCTCGAAGGCGTTGCGCGCAAGCGCGGCGATCTCGTCGCGCGTGAGGTCGAGCGCCTCCTGGACGGCGACGAGGTTCTCGGTCATGTAGCCGCCGAAGTACGCCGGATCATCCGAGTTCACGGTGGCCTTGAGCCCGCGCGCGAGCATCTCGCGCAAGGGGTGGCGGCGCAGGTTCTCGACTACGCGAAGCCGCAGGTTCGACAGCGGGCAAACCGTGAGCGCAAGGCCCTCGGCGGCGATCCGCGCGACCAGCGCGTCGTCGTCGAGCGCCCGGTTGCCGTGGTCGATCCGCTCGATATGCAGGATGTCGAGCGCCTCGCGGACGTACTCGGCGGGGCCTTCCTCGCCGGCATGGGCGACCAGGCGGAAGCCCGCCTCGCGGGCGCGGCGGAAGGCTTCGGCGAACTTCGACGGCGGGTGGCCGAGCTCCGAGGAATCGAGCCCCACGCCCGCGATCCGGTCGCGATGCGCCATCGCCCTATCCAGGGTCGCGAGCGCGTCCGCTTCGTCGAGATGGCGCAGGAAGCACATGATCAGCCGCGAGGAGATTCCGAGCTTGCGCCCGCCGTCCTCGAGCGCCCGCCAGATGCCGTCGAGCACGGTCTCGAAGGCGACGCCGCGCGCGGTATGGCCCTGGGGGTCGAAGAAGATCTCGGCGTGAATCACGTTCTGCGCCGCGACGCGCTCGAGATAGGCCCAGGTGAGGTCGTAGAAGTCCCGCTCGCGCAGCAGCACCGACATGCCCTGGTAATAGATGTCGAGAAAGTCCTGTAGCCGCGTGAAGGCGTAGGCCGCGCGCAACGCCTCGACGCTGTCGTATTCGAGCGCCACGCCGTTGCGCGCGGCGATGGCGAACATCAGCTCGGGCTCGAGGCTGCCCTCGATATGGAGGTGAAGCTCGGCCTTGGGCATGCCTTCGATGAACGATGTCATGTCGCGCATGATCGCTTCCTTCCTCCCCCCGAAAACGTATCCAAAACGATGACGGCGGCGCGGCCCCGGTCGGGATCGCGCCGCCGTATCCCGCTGGCCGCCTAGCTCGGCAGGCTGCCCTGGACGCCCTCGACGAACCAGTCCATGCCGAGAAGCTCGCCGTCGGAGGCGTGGCTGCCGCTCGGAATGCGGAGCTTGCCGTCGCGGTCCTTCGCCGGGCCGGCGAAGGGGTGCAGCTTGCCCGAGCGGATCGCTTCCTCGATCTTCTTGCCGAGCGCGACCACGTCGGCCGGCACGCGATCGCCGTAGGGCGCCATCTGGGTCATGTCGGCGTCGAAGCCGCGCCAGGTGTCGGTGCTCTTCCAACTCCCGTCGAGCACCGCGCGCGCCTGATCGGTGTAATAGCCGTTCCAGTTGTCGACGATCGCCGTGATCTGCGCCTTGGGCGCGAACTTGCGCATGTCGGACGCCTGGCCGACGCCCCAGATACCCCGGTTCTCCGCGACCTGGAGCGGCGCGGGCGAATCGGTGTGCTGCATCATGATGTCGGCGCCCTGGTCGACCAGCGACTTGGCGGCGTCGGCCTCGCGGCCCGGGTCGTACCAGCTATTGACCCAGACGACCTTGACCTGGGCGTCGGGCCGCTCGGTCTTGAGCGCGAGCGTGAAGGCGTTGACGCCGCGCACCACCTCGGGAATCGGGAACGAGCCGATGTAGCCGACGATGCCCGACTTGGTGAGCTTGCCCGCGACCTTGCCGGCGACGTAGCGGCCCTCGTAGAAGCGCGCCATGTAGGTGCTCACGTTGGGCGCCCGCTTGTAGCCCGTGGCGTGGCAGAACTTCACGTTCGGGAACTGGCGCGCGACCTTCAGCGTCGCGTTCATGAAGCCGAACGAGGTCGCGACGATCAGGCCGTGGCCGCTCGACGCCATCTGGCGAATGACGCGCTCGGCGTCGGGGCCTTCCTTGACGCTCTCGACGAAGCTGGTCTCGACCCGGCTGCCGAGCGCCTGCTCGACCGCCCGGCGTCCGACGTCGTGGCGATAGGTCCAGCCGTGATCGCCGACCGGCCCGACATAGACGAAACCGATCTTGAGCGGTTCCGCCGCGAAGGCGCGGCGCGCGAGCGCGCCGGCGCCGAGCATCGCCGTGGCGCCGGCCCCGGCGAGAAGGAAATGTCGTCTGTTCATCATTTCTCCCTGGGTTGCATGGTTGCGTGAAGCCTGTCCGTCGCTCACGCGGCGGGGTTGAACGTCTTGCCGATGCACGCCGGCGCGTTGAGCCTGATCCGTACCTTATCGCGCGAAATCAGCACCAGCACGAAAATGGTCGCGAGATAGGGTAGCATCGACATGAACTGCGAGGGGACCGCAATTCCCAGCCCCTGGGCATAAAGCTGGATGATCGTGACACCGCCGAACAAATAGGCGCCGACCAGCACGTTGAGCGGCCGCCAAGTGGCGAACATCACCAGCGCGAGCGCGATCCAGCCCCGCCCGGCGGTCATGTTCTCGACCCACATGGGGGTGTAGACCAGCGACAGATAGACCCCGCCGAGCCCCGCCATCGCGCCGCCGAACATGACCTCGCAAAGACGAATGCGGATCACCGGATAGCCGACCGCGTGCGCCGCGTCGTGGGATTCGCCGACCGCGCGCAGCACCAGCCCCGCGCGGGTATGGAACAGGAAGTAATGCACCACCGCGACCATCGCGAGCGCGAGATAGGTGAGCGCGTCGTTGGCGAACAGAAGCGGGCCGACCACCGGCAGGTCCGACAATCCGGGAATGTCGAGCCGCGGCAGGGGAGCGAGCGCGAAGCCGACGAAGGACCGCCCGACCAGCGCGCTCAGCCCGACCCCGAACAAGGTCAGCGCGAGCCCGGTCGCCACCTGATTGGCGAACAGCCCCAGGGTAAGCGCGCCGAACACCAGCGAGATGGCGACCCCCGCCCCGGCGGCGGCGATCACGCCGAGCGTCGAGCTTCCGGTCGAGGCGGCGACCACGAAGCCGACCACGGCGCCGGCGAGCATCATGCCCTCGACCCCGAGGTTGAGGACGCCCGATTTTTCGGTCACGACCTCGCCGAGCGCGGCGAACAGAAGCGGCGTCGCCGCCGTCATCACGGTGCCGAGGATCGCGACCAGGGTGGCGAGTTCGGCGTTCATGCGGCGGCCGCCTCGTCCGCGCGGAAGCGAATCCGGTAGCGCACCAGCACGTCGACCGCCAGCAGCACGAACAGGAGCAGCCCCTGGAACACGCCGACCACGGCAAGCGGCACGCGCAGCGTGATTTGCGCCGTCTCGCCGCGGATGTAGGAGAGCGCCACCAGCACCGCCGCGCCGACGATCCCCGCCGGGTGCAGCCGGCCGAGGAAGGCGACGATGATCGCGGTGAACCCATAGCCCGGCGAGACCGAGGGCATGAGCTGGCCGAGCGGTCCCGCGACCTCGATCACGCCCGCGAGCCCGGCGAGCGCGCCGCTTCCGATCATCGTCAGCCAGATCAATCGGTCGCGGCTGAAGCCCGCGTATCGCGCCGCGCGCGGCGCGAGCCCGAGCACCTTGATCTGGTAGCCGAGATGACCGCGCGCGAGCAGCACCCAGCCGCCGACCGCCACGGCGAGCGCGATCAGGATGCCGATATGAAGCCGGGTGCCTTCCCAGATGATGGGCAGCGTCGCCTCCGGGCCGAACAGGCGCGACTGGGGAAAATTATAGCCCTCCGGATCACGCCAGGGGCCATGGACCAGGTAATTGAGCAGCAGCGTCGCGACATAGACCAGCATCAGGCTGGTCAGGATCTCGTTGGCGTTGAACCGGGTGCGCAGGAACGCGGGGATCGCCGCCCAGGCCATGCCGCCGAGGGTGCCGGCGACGAGCATCAGCGGCAGCACGATCGCGCCCGCGTCCTCGCCCCAGAAGGCGAGCGCCACGCCGCCGCCGCAGATCGCGCCGATGGTGAGTTGGCCCTCGGCGCCGATGTTCCAGACGTTGGCCCGATAGCCGAGCGCGAGCCCGACCGCGATCAGCGCCAGCGGCGTCGCCTTCACGGCCACCTCGGCGATCCCGTAGCCGGTGGTCAGCGGCTCGACGAAGAAGGCGTAGAGCGTCGCGAGCGGCGCGAAGCCCAGCACCGCGAACAGCGCCGCGCCGACCGCGACGGTCACGACGACCGCGATCAGCGGCGTCAACCACAGCATGAGACGCGAGGTCTCGCCCCGGGGTTCCAGCCTAGGCCACATCGGCGCGCGCGTCCCTCGCGGTTTCGAACAGGCCGCCCATCAGAAGGCCGACCTCCTCGGTGGTGGTGTCGCCCCTCGCCACGCTGTGCGAGAGCTTGCCGTGGAACATGACCATCAGCCGATCGCAGAGCACGAACAATTCATCGAGATCCTGGGAGATCACCAGAATCGCCGTGCCCCGCCGGGCGAGCGCGATCAGCTCCTGGTGGATCGCCGCCGCCGCGCCGGCGTCGACCCCCCAGGTGGGCGCCGCCGCGATCAGGATGCGCGGCTCGCCGAGCACCTCGCGTCCGATGATGAACTTCTGGAGATTACCGCCCGAGAGGCTTCGCGCCTCGGCCCGGGGCCCCTTGGCGACCACCTTGTAGGCGTCGATGATGCGCCGGGCGAGATCGGTCGTGCGCGCCGCCTGGATGAAGCCGTGGCGCACCAGGCCCCGCTCGGCGTGCTCGCTCAGCAGCGTGTTCTCGGCGAGCGTCATCTCGCCCACCGCGCCCTGACCCAGCCGGCCCTCGGGCACCAGGGCGAGCCCGCGCGCGCGGCGCGCCGCCGGGCCGTCATCGCCGACCGGCGCGCCGTCGATGCGGACGCACTCCGCGTCCGGCGCGCGCTCCTCGCCCGAGAGATAGGCGACCAGCTCCGACTGGCCGTTGCCGGCGACGCCCGCGATGCCGACGATTTCGCCCGCGCGCAGCTCGAGATTCACGTTCTTGAGGCTGGTGTCGAAGGGGCCTTGCGCGCGCGTCGAGAGCGCGCGCAGCTCGAGCAAGGATGGCCCGGACGCGACGACCGGCTCGCGGGTCGGCTCGGCGAGGTCGCCGCCGATCATCATCTCGGCGAGTTCGCGGGCCGATTTCTCGCGCGGGTCGCAGGCCGACACCACCCGGCCCGCGCGCAGCACCGTCGCCCGCGCGCAGAGGTCGCGAATCTCGTCGAGCTTGTGGCTGATATAGAGGATCGTGCAGCCCTCGTCGCGCAGCCGGCGCAGGGTTTCGAACAGGCGCTCGACCTCCTGGGGGGTGAGCACCGAGGTCGGCTCGTCCATGATGAGAAGGCGCGGCTCCTGCAACAGGCAACGCACGATCTCGATCCGCTGGCGCTCGCCGACCGAAAGGCTATAGACGTGGCGGCGCGGGTCGAGGTCGAGTCCGTAGCGCGCCGAGACCTCGCCGATCCGATCGACGAGCCTGGCGGGCGCGATCCGCTCGTCGATGCCGAGCGCGATGTTCTCGGCCACGCTCAGGCTCTCGAACAGCGAGAAATGCTGGAACACCATGCCGATGCCGAGCCGGCGCGCGAGCATCGGGTTGTGGATCTCTGTCTCCGCGCCCTCCCAGAAGATGCGCCCCCGGTCGGCGCGCAGCATGCCGTAGACGATCTTGACGAGCGTGCTCTTGCCGGCCCCGTTCTCGCCGAGAAGGGCGTGGATTTCTCCCGGCATCAGGGACAAATCAACATGATCGTTGGCGAGGCAGCCGGGGAACCGCTTGGTGATCCCCTCGAGGCGCAGGCGCGGCGGCGTTTCGGGTCGGGGGACGCTCGATCGGTTCATCGGGCGCTCCGCGCGTCGGCGACGTGGCGCGCGTTCGTGGCCGCGCCCGAGTCGCGCAGGAGCAGAAGCTCGGCCGCGACCGCGACCGCGATCTCGCCCGGGGTCTTGCCGGAAATGCCGTCGAGCCCGATGGGGCAGGCGAGATCCCGCATGATCTCGGGGGGATGCCCCGCCTCGGCCATGCGCCTGGCCAGGCGGGCGCGCTTGGTCTTGGAGCCGATCAGGCCGAGATAGGCGAAGTCGCCGCGCGCGAGGGCGCGCTCGCAGATCGCGAAGTCAAGCGCGTGGCTGTGGGTCATCACCAGGAACCAGGCACCCGGGGGCGCATGGGCGACGAGCCGCGCGGGCTCGGTGGCGAACAGGGTTTCCACATGGCGTGGGCGGTCGGGCGGAAAAATATCCTCGCGGTCGTCGATCCAGACCAGCCGGCAGGGCACGCCTTCGAGGACGCGGGCGATGGCGCGCCCCACATGCCCGGCGCCGAACAGGAAGATCACGAAATCGCTCGGCGCGACGAGGCCGAGGACGACCGCCGGCGCATCGTCGCGGCCCTCGATCAAGACTGCCCGGGGGCCGGCGTGGTCGGGGTCGAGCATCGCGCGCGCGGCCCCGGACGCCTCGGTCGTGTCCGCGTCGATGATCGTCGTCCTGGGCGCGTCCTCCAGGGTCGTCGCGATCACGAAGGGGCGATGTTGGTCCGCGCGGGCGCGCGCCGCGCCGATCCAGCTCGCGTCCGCCGCGCCGATCCGCTGCACCAGGATGCGCGCCGCGCCGCCGCAGCACTGGCCGAGCGAGGGACCGAGCGCCAGCCGCTCGACCATCGCGCCCGGCCGGTCGTCGTCCGAAAGCAGCCGGCGCGCGCGCTTGATGGCGACGAGCTCGAGCCGGCCGCCGCCGATGGTCCCGGCGATGCCCTCGTCGCTGACCGTCATGCGCGTGCCCGCGTCGCGCGGGGTCGAGCCCTGGGCCTCGATCACCGTGACCAGCGCCGCGCCCCGCCCCGCCGCCAGCGCGTCTTCGAGGGCGTCGAGCCATTCGGCGCTCACGCGCGCGCCTCCAAGGCCATCAGCACGCGCTCGGGCGTCGCCGGAGCGTCGAGCGCGATCGGACCCCGGCCGACCGAGGCGATCGCGTCGCGCAGCGCGTGAAAGACCGAGAGCGCGAGCATCAAGGGCGGCTCGCCCACCGCCTTCGAGCGGTAGATCGTCTCCTCGCGGTTGGCCGATCCCTCGAGGATCGTCACCCGGAAGTCCTCCGGCACGTCGCTCATCACCGGGATCTTGTACGTTGACGGCGCATGGGTGCGCAACCGCCCGCGTCGATCCCACCACAGCTCCTCGGTCGTCAGCCAGCCCATGCCCTGGACGAAGCCACCCTCGATCTGGCCCCGGTCGACCGCCGGGTTGATCGAGCGCCCCACGTCGTGGAGGAGATCGACCCGAAGCAGCCGGTATTCGCCGGTCAGCGTGTCGAGCGCCACCTCCGAGACCGCCGCCCCGCAGGCGAAGTAGAAGAACGGCCGGCCGCGCCCCGCCGCGCGGTCGAAATGGATCTTGGGCGTCCTGTAGAAGCCGGTCGCCGACAGGCTCACCCGCCCGAGATAGGCGAGGCCCACGAGCTCGTCGAAGGCGATCTCGGTCGCGCCCGCGCGCACCCGCCCCCCGGCGAAGGCCACCTCCGCCGGATCGACGCCGAAGCGCTCGGCGGCGAAAGCCGCGAGCCGGTCGCGGATGGTCCTGGCCGCCGCCTCGGCCGCCTTGCCGTTGAGGTCGCTCCCCGACGAGGCGGCGGTCGGCGAGGTGTTGGGCACCTTGCCCGTGCTGGTCGCGGTGATCTTGACGCGCTCGACCGCGATCCCGAAGGTCTCGGCCACCACCTGGGCGACCTTGACGAACAGACCCTGGCCCATCTCGGTTCCGCCGTGGTTGAGCTGCACGCTGCCGTCTGCATAGACGTGGACCAGCGCGCCCGCCTGATTGAGATGCGGCGTGGTGAACGAGATGCCGAACTTCACCGGCGTGAGCGCGATGCCGCGCTTGATCACTGGGTTTCGGGCGTTGAAGGCGGTGATCTCGGCGCGCCGCCCGCGATAGCTGGCGGACGTCTCGATCCGGTCGAACAGCATCGCAAGCAGATCGCCGTCCTCGACCGTCATGTGATAGGGGGTGACGTTGCGCGGCGCCGCGCCGTAGAGGTTTCGCCGGCGTACCTCCGCCGGGTCGCGCCCGAGCCGGCGCGCGATATCGTCGATCGCCGCCTCGATCGCCATCATTCTCTGCGGTCCGCCGAAGCCGCGAAACGCGGTGTTGGAGACCGTATGCGTTCGGCAGCGATACGAGCGGATCGCCGCGTTTTCGAGGAAATAGGCGTTGTCGGCGTGGAACATGGCGCGGTCGTTGATCGCCATCGAAAGATCGGCCGAGCGCCCGCAACGCCCGGCGAGCATGATCTCCGCGCCGAGGATTCGCCCGGTCTCGTCGAAGCCCACCTCGTAGCGGGCCAGGAAGTCGTGGCGCTTGCCGGTCATCCGCATGTCGTCGTCGCGGTCGGGGCGCAGCTTCGCGGGCCGTTTGGTGCGATGCGCGGCCAGCGCGGCGATGCAGGCGAAGGCGGCGGCCTGGGTCTCCTTGCCGCCGAAGGCTCCGCCCATGCGCCGGACCTCGACCGTCACCGCGTTGTCGGGCCGGCCGAGCATGCGCGCGACCAGGTGCTGGACCTCCGAGGGGTGCTGGGTCGAGGACTGGACGAGCATGTCGCCGTCCTCCATCGGGATCGCGAGCGCGACCTGGCCTTCGAGGTAGAAATGGTCCTGGCCGCCGATTCGGATCTCGCCCGAAAGCCGGTGCGGCGCGCGGGCGAGCGCGGCCTCGGCGTCGCCCCGACGGAAGGTTCGCGGCGGCTCGATATAGGATTCTTTCGCGAGCGCGTCCTCGATGGCGAGGATCGCCTCGCGCGGGGCGTATTCAACCACGGCGCGCTTGGCCGCCGCGCGCGCCTCGGCGAGCGTCTCGGCGGCGACCGCGAACAGCGCCTGGCCCGCATACTCGACCACGCCCTCCGCGAAAATGGGATCGTCGGCGCGCACCGGTCCGACGTCGTTGACGCCCGGAATGTCGGCCGCCGTCAGCACCGCGACCACCCCCGGCGCGGCGCGCGTCGCGTCGAGGTCGAGGCGCGCGACGTCGGCGTGGGCCTCGCCGCTCAGCCCGACATGGAGGTGTAGCGTGCCCGGCGGCTCGGGAATGTCGTCGACGTAGATCGCTTCCCCGGTCGCGTGCTTGAGCGCGCTGTCGTGGGTGAGCGCCGCGCCGACCACCGCCCGCGCCGCCGTCTCGGGCCGTTTCGCGCGGTCGTTCATCCCCCGGCCGCCACGGCGAGGCGGCGGACATCGGTCGCGATTTCGGGCGCGGTGGTTTCGATCAGCAGCCGATCCAACAGCCGCCCCGCGACCAGCGCGCGGTAGCGGGCCGAGGCGCGCATGTCGGTGATCGGCGCGAACTCGATGGCGAGCGCGCGCTTGGCCCCTTCCACGGTCTCCTTCGTCCAAGGCTGGCCCAGGATCGCCGCCTCGGCCAGCCGGGCGCGCGCCGGGGTCGCCGCCAGGCCGCCCATGCCGATCCGCGCCGCGCGCGCGACCCCGTCCTCGAGCGTCAGCGAAAACGCGCCGAGCACCGTCGAAATGTCCTCGTCGAAGCGCTTCGAGACCTTGTGGACCGCGAGATGGACGCCGGGAGCGGGGCACGGAATGCGGATCGCCTCGATGAACTCGCCGGGGGCGAGCAGGGTCTCGCGGTAGCCGGTGAAGAAATCCTCGACCGCGATCCCGCGCCGCGCGTCCCCGCGCCGCAGATCGAGGCGCGCGTCGAGCGCGATCAGAAGCGGCGCCAGGTCGCCGATCGGCGAGGCGTTGGCGAGATTGCCGCCGATGGTGCCCATGTTGCGGATCTGGACCGAGCCCAGCCGCTTCAGCATGGGCGCGGTGGCCGGGAAGGCGTCCGTAAGCGCGGGCATCGCGTCGGCGTAGGTCGCGGCCCCGCCGATGACGAGCGCCTCGTCGCCCAGTTCGACGCGCGCGAGATCGCGCGCCGCGCCGAGCCAGACCACGGTCTCGATCTCGCGGCCCTCCTTGGTGATCCAGAGCCCGGCGTCGGTCGCGCCGGCGACGATCGTCGCGCCGGCCTCGCGGGTCAGGATGGCGGCGGCCTCGTCGGTGTCGCGGGGCGCGAGGAAGCGCTTGGTCCCGGCGCGGTAGGCGAGCCCCCGGCGGCGGCGCAGGCGGCGGAGAAGGGCGATCGTTTCGTCCTCCTCGCGCGCGAAGCGGTCGGGCGCGCCGGGGTCGAGGCCGCGCGCCGCGCGCGCGATCGGCAGATAGCCCGTGCAGCGGCAGAGATTGCCGGCGAGCGCCTCGTCGAGCACCGCGCGGTCGGGTGGGCCGCCGCCACCGCGCGTCTTGCCGAGCGCGAACAGCGACATCGCGAACCCCGGCGTGCAGAAGCCGCATTGCGAGCCGTGATGCGCGGCGAGCGCGCATTGGACCGGGTGCGGGCGGCCGTTCTCCCCGGCGCTTGCGAGGTCCTCGACCGTGATCAGCGCCTTGCCGTCGATCATCGCGAGGAAATGAATGCAGGCGTTGACCGCGCGGTAGCGCAGGCCCCGGCCGCGAAGCTCGGCGAGGACCACCGTGCAGGCGCCGCAATCGCCTTCGGCGCAGCCCTCCTTGGTGCCGGTGCGCCGGCGGTGGATGCGGAGGTAGTCGAGCAGGGGGATGGTCGGGTCGAGGTCGCGAATCTCCTCGATCCGCCCGCCGGCGACGTATCTGATCGCTCCGCCTCGCCGCACCGCTCGCACTCCCGGCCGCCATTCGCGATGGCGTCGTTCTCGTTTCCAAAGGAAGGCGCGCGCACCGCCCGCCTCGATCAGGATGAAACGACGCTCCTACCTTGTCTACAGAAATATCGCCCCGAACCATTTTGTGGAACCATGACGATGACATGGAGATTTCAGCCTTATTTCTTGATTTGAAATGAACATTTCAGCATCGCCAAAAGAATGCTGCGCGTGGTTTGAGGGGCTGCTACAAAGATGCGGGAAATGGATTGTGTGCAATCGATGAGACCGATCCGCGATCACGAACCGGCCTTGACCGGTGACGAGGCCTGCCCGGGATGGAAATGATCCTGGTCGAGATTCTCGGCTCCGACTGGCTCGAGCTCGCGCTGCGCTGGATCCATGTGATCGTCGGCATCGCCTGGATCGGCTCGTCCTTCCTGTTCAACTGGATGGACAGCCAGTTCGAGCCCGCCGAGCCCGTGCGGCCCGGAGTCGCGGGCGAGATGTGGATGGTCCATGGCGGCGGCTTCTATCGGGTTGAGAAATACCTGGTCGCGCCCGAGCGCCTGCCCCGGATGCTGCACTGGTTCAAATGGGAGGCCTACACCACCTGGATCAGCGGCTTCTCGCTGCTCGCGGTGATCTATTTCCTGGGCGCGCCGGTCTATCTGATCGACGCGGCGACGCCGTTCGCGCCGCCGGTCGCGGTTCTCGCCGCGCTCGCGCTGCTGGTCTCGGGCTGGTTCGTCTACGATCGCCTGTGCCGGTTGCTGGTGGGGCGCGGCGCGCCGGTGCTCGCGGCGCTGGTGTTCGCCTGGACGATCCTGGTCGCGGCGGTCGCCGACGCCTTGTTCAGCGGCCGGGCGGCCTATGTTCTGGTCGGCGCGATGCTCGGCACCATCATGGCGGCCAACGTCTTTCGGGTCATCATCCCCAACCAGAAGCTGGCGGTCGCCGCGATGCTCGCCGGCGAGCGCCCCGAGGCGCGCCTCGGGATCGAGGCCAAGCAGCGCTCGCTCCACAACAACTACATCACCCTGCCGGTGCTGTTCGTGATGATCAGCAACCACTACCCGGCGACCTTCGGCCAGCCCTACAACTGGGCGATCCTGGCGGCGCTGGCGGCGATCGGGATTGGGGTCCGGCATTTCTTCAACCTCCGCAACCGAGGCCGGACCGCGCCCTGGATTCTGGGCGCGGCGGCCCTGGCGATGGTCGCGCTCGCCGTCGTCGCCACGCCGCGCGCGCCGGAAACCGAAACCGGGGCCGGGGGCGAGGCGGTGCCGTTCCGGTCGGTCGCCGCGATCGTCAAGACCCGCTGCGCCGCTTGCCACAGCGCCAAGCCGCGCTATCCGGGGTTCGATGCGCCGCCCAAGGGAGTCGTCTTCGACCGGGCCGGGGACATCCGCGCCCAGGCGGCGCGCATCTACGCCCAGGCGGTGGCGAGCGAGACCATGCCGCTCGGCAACGCGACCGGCATGACCGCGGACGAGCGCGCGACGCTCGGCCGCTGGATCGGCCAGGGCGCGTCGCTCGACGCCGAATAGGGAGCCGCGCGCGGTGGGCTCAGCTTCCCCGATAGGTCGCGTAGCTCCAGGGCGTCACGAGAAGCGGCACGTGGTAATGCGCGTCCGCGTCATCGATCCCGAAGCGCACCGGCACGAGGTCGAGAAAGGGCGGCGCGCCGACATCGGCGTCGCGGGCGGCGAAATAGGCGCCGACATGGAACAAAAGCTCGTAACGCCCGGGCCGGAACGCCGCGCCTTCGAGCGCCGGGGCGTCGAGTCGGCCATCGGCGTTGGTCTCGAAGCGGCCGAGGAAAACCTCGGGATCGAACGCGCGAAGCTCGATCGCCATGCCGCGCGCGGGCCGACCCGCCGCGACGTCGAGAACATGCGTCGTCAGTCGGCCCATGCGGTTTCGTCCTCCCTTTTCGCGCGGCATCGCTCCGGCAGGGTCGGCGCGGGCGCGCCGGCTGTCAACGAAATCGTCGCCTCTGCGCAAGGTTCGAGGCGATGACGGCGCGGTTGTCGCTCGCCGCCGTCAACGCGCTCGATCGCGCCCGCTTCGTGGCGGCGCTGGGCGAGATTTTCGAGCATTCCCCCTGGGTCGCCGAGGCGGTCTGGCCGGCGCGCCCCTTCGCAACGCTTGCGGCGTTGCGCCGGGCGATGGTCGGCGCGGTCGCGAATGCCGGACGCGACCGCCAGCTCGCGCTGATCCGCGCCCACCCCGAGCTCGCCGCGCCCGAGGATCGGACCGGCCCGCTCACCGAGCTTTCGCGCGCCGAGCAGGCGGGGATCGGGTTCGCGGCGGGCGGCGGCGACGCGCGCCGCCGCCAGGTCGAGCTCAACGCCCGGTATCGCGCGCGCTTCGGCTTTCCCTTCGTGATCGCGGTGCGCGGGCGCGGGCGCGACGAGATTCTGGCGGCGATGGCGGCGCGCCTTGGCAACGACCGCGAGACCGAGATCGCGACGGCGCTCGACGAGATCGCGCAAATCGCCGCCTTTCGCCTGAACGACCTGCTCGGGACCAACCAAGGGGGAGGGCCATGACGCCCGGGAACGAGAACCGAAACGCGACGCGGACGGACGACGCGGACGCGGCCTATCTGCGCCGGGCCATCGCGCTCGCCCGCGCGCATATGGAGGCGGGCGCGGGCGGGCCGTTCGGCGCGGTCGTGGTCCGCGACGGCGCGGTGGTGGGCGAGGGCTGGAACCG